>Ga0058698_10000937_pt1 | contig 14291 bp, 18 predicted proteins | sample AgamicAsSfe_FD_67288 | JGI IMG/M metagenome (GOLD analysis project Ga0058698, IMG submission 67288) | Agave microbial communities from Guanajuato, Mexico - As.Sf.e | ecosystem: Host-associated > Plants > Phyllosphere > Phylloplane/Leaf | place: Guanajuato, Mexico | collected 2012-05-30
AGTGATGAGACGATGGAAACTACGAAGACTTACCCACTGCCCGCAAACGTCAACACCTCGAGCGACGTAAAGTCCGGACTGAGGAACTTGTCCTTTTCGAAAGACTTGTCCCACGGTAATAGAGGAATGTACTGTGGGGCTGTCTCGACCAACTTGCCAAAGGCGCGCGTCCGCTCCTTGTTCACCATGGCCACGAAGCCTTCCCACTCGCCGCGGATGCCGTGTGGGTCGCGATACGTCTCGATGAAGCCGATGTCGGATTCTACTTGAGGGCCCTTGTCCTGTACCCAGGCCTTTTGGCTCTCCTTGAAGGCCTGTAGTGATCCTGTCCTGAAGCTCTTGGAGTACTCTTCCATCATCTTAACTTCGTGGTCGTTAGCTGCGTATTTCTTTGCCTGCTCGATATGGTATGCAATGGTGTCCATCTCTTTGGAGTAGTCACCAAAGACCAGCTTCAGCTTGCTTCCATCGTCCATTGTCCACTCGCTTTCCTTCAAGTCCCGTTGTTCTGCCGCTGGGCTGTCCGAAGCGGACGCAATGAGAACCTCGTAACCGTCCTTGGTCTTCCTGATCCTTGTGTTTTCGGGAAGCAATCCTTTTCCTTCGAGGAAATCGCTCACGCTGGAGATCTGCTCGCTGGTGATGTCGGGGCTATCAGGGTAGTAGGTGGATATGTGCCCTGCACCGGGATAACCCAGGTGCAGCTTCCCTACATCATTGCCGGTGTATATGGCGTCCTTGAACTTGTCGTAGATGGCTAGGGTGTCTTTGGATGCGGTCGCGAGTGCCTTCAGCTGGCGGGGGTCGAGGCGGGGTACGAACTTGGAGTCGCCAAAGGACTTGAAGTTGCCTAGGTTGCCTAGGAACTGCGCTGAGTAATCGAGGTATGCGTCAATCTCTTCCTGTGAAAGACCGGTATCTTTGGCGAGGGAAGCATAGTCGCCCTTGGTGTGCTTGTGGAGAGCGACGATGAAGTCATAGATGTGCTCGGATTCGGGGGAGACTTGGCGAAGGACGACGCGTGTTCCGGCGAAACAGGCTCTACGATACGCATCAATTGCAATGTCACAGACAGCCGATGAATGCACATGTCTTACACTGAGAGGTGGTGGGCATAGAGCTTCTCTTTGTCCGTCAGCGCATCGAAGTGGGGCTTGATGGCCAGAGGCACGACAGAAGGCGGGCTGTCGGCCAGGTACTGCTTGAGCGTCTCTGAGTCTATCTTGGCGGACATGTTGGTGGTTGTGGTGGTAGTAGTAGTAGCCGAGGAGCGTCTAAAGAGCTCGAGGTGCAGTGGCGGGGAGCGGGCCCGGCAGCGTGGGCGTGGGGTAGCCGCTGTCCGTACATAAGCTCGCGGGAGTTTCGCGTCTGACGACGTGCCACGCGGTTGGCAAAAAAGCCCTGGCCGCGCAAAGTACCTGCAGGAACGCACAGGAATCACTACCAAGAGCCTTGGGTTTAGACTTCTCCTTAACTTGAGTTGTGGACAATCACTCACTCTGTGTCTCTAGTTTCTTACTTCTTTCGCAGTTGTAACCAAAGTCGAGTACACGCGCAGCCCTGCAAGCAGAACGATTGTTCGCTTAGCCTTAGTGAGGAACCTAGCGTTTCGCCCTCTGCCAACCGCCTGTCTTCTTGCTGCCAATTGCATCCATGCCGATGTGCTCTTCAATCTCCTGCTGAAGTCTTTTCCACAGTGCAGTTGCCTTCGTGAGCGGGTATAAGAGGAATTGGCCGCTGCCGCCAACGCTGCCGAGATGGTGTTGCCGGAGCAAGTGTATGCAAAAAGTAAAGAGTATGACGACGTGATGATCAGTTATTTCTTCCAAGTTCTTCAACATCGCCCTCCGCAAGCATGATCTAACGTCAATCTTTCCTGTATCTAGGCGGCGTCATACTGGTCAACTTTCCCATCCTCAACATCTCCACCGGCACTTTCGACTCGACTCACCGCCACCATGGACGATATTCCCGACGAGCTGCTCCTCCACATCGTGGGCCAACTTAGAGGTCCCACGAGCTGGACAGAACCAGCCGACGACGGTCGAATGCCTGCCCTTGCAGCTCTTTGTCGCGTCTCGAAGAAACTAAATAGTATCGCAAGACCATTGCTCTACGAGTCGATAGACCGCCCTCCAGCTGACATCAAGTTGAAATGGTCATGGAAATTTCTGAAACATGTTCTATCACAGCCTGATATTCGTTTGCACATCAAGGCTCTTCGGCAAAAGCAACCTGCTATGAAATCCTTGGTCCATTGGCCTAAGTTCGAAGGCAATGAAGAGAAACGTTTCCTAGAATTGTGGATATTGACTGGGCTGGATGCGAAATCTTCTCGACTTTGTCAACAACGATTCGCCAATCGCGAGGATGTGTTCTTCGCTTTAGCGGCTTTTTGGTTGCCTAACTTGGAGCGTATATGGATCCGATTGCCATCATGCAATGTGATCGGTGGAACATGTCTTCTTCTTGAGGGAATTGGTAGGACGATCATGGGCAGACATTCACCAGCGCGCCACAATTTCCAAAATCTAAAGACTCTATACATCGATTTCCACTCGACGCCTGTCATGTCAACAGCATCCGTTCTGCCTTTGTTACTTCTGCCTAGCCTAGATGATCTTACCCTCGGCTCATGGGGCTGCAGACCAAATACGCCAGGGGCAATGCCCCCATTTCTCACCGACGAGAACGACTCCATCGTATACAACGTTCCATGGAGATGGCCTATACGCTCGTCGCCTATTTCTAAGCTCTCGCTGATCAGACCTTATGTCTCTGAGAACATGGTCAAGAAGGTGATACGCGCGTGTAAAGCTCTACAACAGTTTGAATGCACCCTTCCTACGCCCCATCGTCCTGGGGATCGCTGGTTCGGCAGCATTGTTTCTGCGTTAAATGATCACTCTGAGAGTCTTGAGGACCTGTCCGTCGCGTGTCGAGTAGTATATGGTGCTTCGCCGGCAAAATACCGTCTGGCTCAGCTCGAACCTCTCAGTAACCTGACAAACTTGAAATCGATAAGAGTCCCTTTGTATCTGGTTTCTGATCCAGATAGAAGCGAGAGAAGTGTTCTACAATTCTTCCCGCAAAGCATCGAACACGTGCACATCGAATGGCTCCGTGCGCTGAACGTCAGAGCTGACAAACAACTTCCTGGCATCCTTGCGATGCGCAAAGCAGGATATTTCACATCCCTTCGGCATGTATACGTCACATGGGTCCATTTTCGAGAACACGGAGACGAAGAGTATGACTTGCTTGAAAACCTTCGTTTGTTGCTTCATATTAGAGAGCAATACGAATCATCATCTATAAAGTTTGACATCTTATTCGTACTCGAGGATGACAAAAGTAGGTAACAAATGATAGAGAGTTCGCCGAGCAACGCTGACCGCCACTAGAATCCAACATAAAATGGCCTAAAATAGCCGAAATGAAAGAACTAATAATGGATGGAACATATCTGCAAACTCGCAAGGGCCATTCGGATCCAAGCGTTTTCGTTCGTTTTACAACGTGTCCTGGTCGCTACACAGCGGAGGAACAGGAAGATGATCGAGACCGTGGGTACGTCTGGGTACCTAGGTAGGATTCCCAGGTTCAACACATCGAGAACAAGCCTCCAAGGCACCAATTGGAGCACTATTATGTGGTGTAAACATAAGTTAGAAGGAGGACTTTTACTTACATGTGCACGCCGAGAGCGACTTATGAGAAGGGTTGACCCCACAGACATTATCGATTCATCTAAGGATATCTATCCCGACCATTTCAGAAGGAAATGATTATTAGAGAAGAAGAGAATCACTTACAAGTGAGTGCGATACCTGCGCAGTCCTGCTCAGCTAGGCGGAGGATAACCTGTAACGTTTGGAGGACGTCTTAAGAGACGAAACAACTTCTATGGAAGAAAGAAGCTTCTCTTTATAAATCCTGAGCTCGAGGCCCTAGTGAGCTCTAGACAGGAAAAACCTAGGAGGATCGAAGAGTACGGCATCGAAGTCAGCACCTTGGTTGCCGCGCCTGGAGTACGGTTTTTTGGAGGTCTCGGGGTGAGAAAAGATGCCCTACCAGTGTTAGAACAACGAACCAATCACTACCTTGACTCATCGAATGGGTCGAGATTGAATCTGATATCAAAATGGCATTTGGGAATATAGTAGGAGAACTATTGCACACCCTATACTCTGTCTGCAACACTGTGTAACATCGTTGGTTTGTAACTCTGTAGTACCTTTTCTAGTATCAATTTACAGTTTAGAGAGGGTGAGCTTCTTCGTGAGCTTACGCTTAGAAGGAATTACCAAAAGAGTTTGCGGAGCAAGAAACGAAGAGACGCGATATGGTTGGTATGATGCGACTACTACACAAAAGACCTATCTCAAGCCTTCGCCATGGATTTCAAATATTGCGCACTATGTGGGTAGTCGATGTATCCCTTTGGTGTTTTCGGGGTATAGAAAACTGAACGGTCATACTTGACCAGCGGTACGCTCTCCTTGACGCGAAAGACAAGATCGGGGTTGGCGACGAAGTACCTTCCGAATGCAATGATGACATCGTAGTCCTTGTATGCTTCGTCAACAGTCTGCTTCGCCGAATCGGGTAGGAAACCTCCAGCCAGCATGACTGGACTTGCGTTATCCCACAGTTCAACCATCCAGCGCACAGTCTTCTGTCCTCCGCATTCCGAATCGTCGTTGCCGGTAATGCGGGCTTCGATAAGGTGGAGGTAAGCTAAGCCTAGTTTCTTTAACTCTTCCGTAAGGTACTTGAAGGTCGGCTCGGGCTCGTCCATTAGCATGCCATTAAAGTCGCTGTAAGGACTCAGACGCATTGCCGTTCTTTCTGTGCCGACAGCCGCAATTACTGCCTTGATTACTTCGAGGTGAAATCGCGCTCTTTGCTCAATAGTGCCTCCCCAACTATCTGTCCGTTGGTTGCAGGTCGTCTGTAAGAATTGATCCGGTAGATACCCGTTAGCACCGTGTATCTCGACACCATCAAATCCTGCAGCAATCGCGTTCTTAGCTGCAGAGGCATAATCTTCTATCGTGGCCCAGATCATCTCCTCGGTCATCGCTTCTGGTGTCCGATCTTGAGGACTCATGGGGACCGCACTGGCGGAGACCATCTTAATACATTCCTCGTCTAGCGTATCGGGCTTCGCAGCACGGCCTTGATGCCAAAGTTGGCAGTATATCGCACAGCCTTTGGCGTGTACTGCTGTTGTGATATCTTTCCATGCATCAATCTGATTTTGCGACCATATTCCAGGGGCGTTCCGACATCCAATAGCGTTCCTAGAGATGATGGTTGCCTCACTGACGATGAGGGTTCCTGGTACACATGCTCTTTGCTCATAGTACTCTAGAACAGTCTGTTAAAATCGTTCCTTTGCGACGATAGCAGTACATATACCTTTGCTCATGGGCGTCGCTTTGAAGTCATCGTCCATACGATACCGGGTCAACGGTGCCATAGCGACACGATGGTCTAGCTTAACATCCCCGACTGTCAACGGGGTAAAAAGTCGTGACATCTCAGCAGGCGATACTGATTTTGTTTGAAAGATATGCAAGCTTTGATGATTCTTGCCGAAACCGAGTTTGCTCGCTATATCAATACTTCGTTGTTGTTTGGTACTTGTGTAGCTGCGGACCATCACACGTATTATGGACATTAGCTAGGACCCAACGATGAATTGCTGTACTCGTTATCAGCAGCTCATAGCCCGCCTGACACACGACGTCTGTCAGGCTCACCCGTGATGCCGAGATTCGGCTGGACATTTGGAGTGCCATTCTCAGCATTCTGATCCGATATCTATGGGAGTTGCAACCAACGAAGGATCAGGGGTTGGAGATGCGTCGGCTGAAAAAGTCCCGATAAGAGGTCGCTATGCTAAAACGACCCACTTGGCGCCCCTGCCTCCGCCGGCTGCTTTCATCCGCAATGCCACTTACGCCATCGAAGCGTGTCAGCATTTCTGCCACGCGCGTACACAGCTTAGCTGTAACTGGCTACTCTCGCAATGTCTCTGAGGGGAAAATACGTACCGATCCTGCAGGTGTCAATAGGCGTCATTGCGAGGCCCCGTCCCGCCCGGACAGCCTCCCGAAGCTCCACGTCCAGCTTCAACGCTAGCCACGATGTTTGGGACCGTTGATCTTGTGCCTAATATACCCGTCCGAAAATTCGCTATGGTTTTGAGGCTCATTGCGATCCCGGAAGAATACCACGATGAGAGACCAACAGGCCTCCGTTAATGAGACGGACTCGATGCAGCTCGACAAAGAAAACAACATATGCGTTGATCATACTCTTGCTGAGAAGCCATCCGGAGACGACGAGCCAGACGACCTAGGAACACATACGAAAAACTTTCACAGTCCACCCGCTTCGCCTACCATCCAACAAGCCGAGGATGACGACGATAGTGATGCGGCATCCATTGGCGGGCAAAGAAACACCATGACATCTACCCAACTCCGAATCGCCATTCCAGCTCTATCAGTCTGCCTCTTCGTCTCGTTTATCGACCAAACTAGCGTTTCAACAGCAACACCTGCAATCGCTGTGGATTTGAACACCGGAACAGCAACATCATGGATCGGTACATCGTTTCTCATCGCATCGACGGCGTTCCAACTGATCAATGGCCGTCTATCGGATATCTTTGGTCGTAAGAATCTGTTACTGATTAGTCTTACGTTGATGGCTCTGGGAGACCTTGGATGTGGTTTCGCGCGAACAGCAGTGCAGCTGTTTGTCCTACGTGCCATTGCGGGTATCGGCGGCGGTGGCATTAACAGTCTTGTAATGATTATCGTCAGCGATATCACAACGTTGCAAAACCGCGGCAAATATCAGGGTGAGAAACCCAGTCTACGCATAATCACACGATGCTAATACTTCTGTCTAGGATGGCTGGGTGCAATCATCGCTTTGGGAAACGGCGCAGGCCCCTTCCTTGGAGGCGCCATCGTTGAAGGGGCGACTTGGAGGTGGGTATTTTGGATAATACCTATTATGAGTGTGCCCACTTCCATGGTTATCCTATTCTTCCTACCGCTAAAGCATCGATCTGGCGATCACCTCGAAAAGATCAAGAAGATTGATTACGGCGGTATGCTGCTAAACATTGCATCCACCCTGCTCCTGCTCATTCCATTATCAGGGGGCGGTGTAACCTACGCATGGGCCTCTCCATTTTTCATCGCTTGCACTGCTATTGGTGCAGTGTTAGGCGTACTATTCGTGCTCTACGAGTGGAAACTTGTGGCTCTTCCAATCATGCCACTTCGACTGTACCGCGCACCGCACTGTTGGGCACTATATCTGCAGACATTCCTCATAGGTCTTGCGTACTTCGGCAACTTTTTCTACCTTCCAATTTACTTCCAGTCGGTTCTCAGGTATTCGCCCCTGGTTTCCGGTGCCTTGATCCTGCCGGTGGTTATCACGACCTCTTTCACGTCTATCGCATCAGGCCAGTACATGAACAGGGTCGGCAGCTATATGCACTGCATCCTGCTCGGCTTTGGTTTGTGGACTCTAGGCAATGGCCTCACCTTATTATTCGACCGAGATACGAGTCTTGCTGTGTTGATCGTTGTCCTCATCATAGAAGGTGCTGGTATTGGTCTGACGCTCCAGCCGACACTTGTGGGCATGTACGCCAATAGTCGCGCAGAGGATCGTGCAGTGACGACCGGCTTGCGTAACTTTATCCGCACTATTGGTGGTGCTTTTGGCTTGGTCATCTCCGGTGTCATCCTCTCAAATACGCTCAGTCGAGACTTGTCGAACAGGTCTTTCGTGTCAGACGATCTGATGAGCCAACTAACATCCTCAACGTACGACCTTGACCAGTTTGGTCTTTCCCAAGACCAAAAGCAAGACGTTTTCGACACGTATATGCTTGGCCTACACTACATTTTCATCTTTTTCACTGTTTGCTCCGGTCTAAGCTTGTCTTTGACATTCTGGGTTGGTAACACTAGTCTGAAAGCACCCAAAAAGCTGGACGAGGAAGGAGCACAGCCGACAATACCGCCGGATGAGCCTCAACAAGAAATTATCCATGGCGAAGAAGTTGAGACAAAGCAAAGGATGTCTGATGAGAAATCGAGGATAGGAGACGCCGTATAGCAAACAACGTCTGCTCAAGTCGAATAGCGACATGACGAATTCATGAGATATACGGCCGAGACAGCGAATCATCAAAGCATTTTTGCACACAATCAAAGGTTCTCTGTGACACCCAATTATTAGCATATTGTGACACCAAATCCTCAGCATATCATAAAATCCCTCGATCATGCCCTTGTTCGGCACCGTCCATAACTCATCACAGTCAAACAAGTGAAGCGATAGCGATTGCATTGGAACATCCAGAGCCTGTGGGGTAGCGACATCGGAACATGGACGCGATTGTTCTCCGCTGTACCTCATTACTCACAATCAAAGTACCAGAAAGCTGTCTCCAGATCAACCTGGGCTTTACCCTGGGTATGCCGACATAGGTAGGTCCTGTGCAGCCCCACAAAAGTCGGTCGTTATCGGCGACGTACGATTGGCCTGTCCCCTCATCTCAGCGATCCCCCTCACGGCAATGTTCCACATGCGGTTCTTTCCAAGCCGATAACTACTCCATTCTTCTGATAACACTGTGGTGGGTCGCATTCGGCCGCAATAATGAGATCTCATCGTGAGGCACGGCAAGGCCTGGCATGTCGCCGATTACGTGAAGGCGTCACGGATGAGAATGGCCGATAGCTTGGTAGATGATGAGGAAAGGCTATCGCGAGATGCTCCGCTGATGGTACATATATGTTTGCGTCGCAAAGCCTGAGTATCGTCTACGTCAAAACTAGTATATCCTCTATTACCAGGTCTTACCTCCCAGTCTTCAAGTACTTTCATCATGCCTGAAGTTTATGCCGCACCACCTGACTATGCCTTCCCACGCGAATTCAAAGGTTACGGCGAGAAGGGTCTTCAGGGCTTAAAATGGCCCAACAATGCCAAGGTTGCCGTGTCTTTCGTCATCAACTATGAGGAGGTAAGTTGCCGTCTAGTTACTCTTTACTCTAGAAATATCGTTAACATACCAAAGGGCGGCGAACGCTCTGTGATGAAAGGCGATGGAGTTTCCGAGATCAACCTTCGTGAATACCCAGCGCAACACAGAATAAACGAACGCGACTACAGCGGCGAGTCAGAATTCGAATATGGTTCCCGTCGTGGATGGTGGCGTATCTTCAAGCTGTTCAACGATTACAAGATGAAGTTTACCCTCTACGCTGTCGGCTCAGCCGTAGAAGAACAACCAGAGGCTGTCATCCGAAGCGTGGAGGAAGGCCATGATATCGCTTCTCATGCTTACCGCTGGATAGACCATGCCAACCTCTCTGTGGAGGCTGAGAAACAGCACATCAGAGATGGTATCACGTCATTGAAGAAGCTTGCTGGCTATGCACCAAAGGGATGGTACTATGGTCGTCCATCACCACAGAGCAGAGCTCTGATTCCGCTCGTATATGAGGAGATGGGCGAAGAACTTCTATGGGCTAGCGACACATACGCCGATGACCTTCCTTACTGGACCGACCTGCCTCACGAGCGTGGTAGCGCAAACCCCAAAGGTTGTTTGATGGTTCCCTACAGCTACGACTGCAACGACTTCAAATTCCACTGCCAAGGAACTGGTTTCCGCAGCTCGGGAGCTTTCTACGAGCATTTGAAGAATGCTTTCGATGTGCTGTATGAGGAAGGCGAAGCGGGTGAGCCAAAGATGATGACTATCGGGTTACATTGCCGCATCATTGGCAGGCCAGGAAGGTTCAAGGCGCTTCAAGACTTTGTGAAGTATATCTCGGAAAAGGAAGGGGTTTGGGTTGCGACTCGGACTCAAATAGCAGAGTCTTTCAGAGAACAGTTTCCTTACAAGAAGGGCCAGCTCGCGTAGATAGTCAATAAGAAATTGTTGAATGTTGAACCTGGATCATCTTCAGCACATAAAAGGCCATTGTGAATGATATAAATGAGGACGACGGCTATGAACTTGCCTATCTATACTCTCCGAAGTTCCATTGACTACCATCCACCATACCGCGGCTGTCCATCTGCATTGCTGCGTCTTGGATTGGATCCACGCCATAAAATCCAGAACCATCGTAAGCATCCCAGCTCATCTCAGTCTGATTTTGACTCACACCATCGAATCGCATCGCTGCACTTGCTGCAGAGGTCGTATCATCGCTTACCATTTCGTTGAACATACGCCACCCTTGCCATCCGCCGGGTGCCTCTTCATCAACCTCCATAAAAGCCTCTTTCACAGCGTCCGTGACCATGTGCGACATGGTAGGTTTGTTGCTATACGTTGGAAGGTGTGACGCTTGTTCGCGACTCTCTCGTCGACTCCGCGGCGTTATACCAGGCTCTGCATCCATATCAAGCTGCAGCGGTCTCGAACCGTTACCGTGCATCGTCGTAGTAGGCGTCGAGTTGACAATCGTCTTGAACAAGCTTCCGGATAATGCATCGAAGATGTCGCGATATTTGACGGCACCGGGCCATTTCTCGCCAAAGATGGTCAAGATCTGTGAGCAGGCCCGTGTTGCCTCTAGAACATCGTAGGAAAAGAGAGATCGATCCCGCCAAATGCAGTACACCAGTGTCAAGCCAGCTACGAAGCACGAATGGAGGGAGATCATAGTGTAGGTCAGTGTTCGGTTCTGACTCAATCGCTTGTATGCGTTACAAACACAAGCCGCTGAGCGCGCACATGTGATGAAGCGCATGTCTGATGTGTCGAGTGTAGGAAGAAAGACGGTGAAAAGGAACAGCATTGCTTTGTGATACTGAACACCATAAAAGTCTCGTGCGTCAAGATATGCGCTTTCCGGATCGTACATCCAGGTGATCTTGTTTTCCTTCTTCGGTGTCTGCGGATAGGTTCGCAGCCATTCGTCCAGATCGCTCCGAATGGCAGCCATCTTTCGGTCAAGTTTAGCCCGCTGTTCCGGTGTCCCATTGAAGACATCTCTATCAACGCGAAATACTGCTTTATGAATGCGTGACTGGATCTGGTCGAGTTTGATGATGTGTATGAAAGGCTCGATATTTGACCACTGGGCTTTATCCGAGTCTGGAACTTCTGAGTGTGTCAAAGTATAGAACTCAGGACTGGTACTAGGAAGCTTTTGAACACGTCAGTGAATACACCATAACTTGGTTTGGCAGCATACCTCGACGTTAATGTCTCGATCAGCGATAGCAAAAGCCCTGCCAAGCACAATACTAGTCACCCTATCAAGGCAGTAGCACGCCCAGAAATTACGCCGCCGAATTTCTGCATCCCTTGCATGCGCAGGGGAGTCCATCACCGTCTTCTTCCTGTGCAAGCCCATCTCGATGCACACGGATGTTGCAAATCGAATCTGGGACCAGGCGCCTGCACCATAAGGTGACCTCTGGCCGTGTACTCCGAGCAAGATAAGGAATTGTACGGTCGCAAGGTTGTGCTGGTCTAAGATATAGTCCATTGGCTCGGTAGCTGCAACAAGATGATGCTGCGATCTGTGAGTTTCGTAGCATAGTCTGCACTAGTAGGTCTTACCTCTGAATCTATACCACAAGGCTTTCGCGTTAGAGACAGGAAGCGAGCAGTTATGGCATATATCAAATGGAACATGCTGCGTTCAATGATAGTCAGGGCGCCTCGAACAAATTGCTTTTCGAAAAGTCTTGTATAAACCACGCGATCTAGCAACGGCCAGCGCGTATGTATGCGTTCGAAGAAGACATCAAACAACATACGCGCCTGCTGTCGATCCGGAAAGTCGGCGCCGGTCTCTTCGGAATGAGTAGATTCAGGAGGGGCAGGTGGTCTCGAAGTTCCCGTAGCCTGGCATGTTTGAGACACGGGTTGAGTAACTGCTCTCTTGCCAGAACTTCGGAAGATGGAGGACTGGATGATGCGAGCAATAGTGGCACCGGAACTAGAGCCGACATAGTAAGGTTCTGAGGTTGTATCTGTGGTTCCAGATGCGCATAAAGACAGATAGGCAACGCCGTCAACGAGTGAGGTCCGATCCTCACCCTCGAGATCTTCAGAAAAACAGTCTTCTCGGGATTCGCGGCGCGATGCACTGGGCTGAGGCTGGAGAACCAGGGCGGGCTCTTCAACACTCATAGAAGACGTGTTCTGTAGACTCTCTGGGCCATTGTCATAGTGGTCCTCAGCATGATCGGGGAGGCGGGCCTCAAGAAAGGCGATTCGTTCTTCTAAAGCATTGATATAGCTGAGGAGTCAGAAGCAGATCGCAGGTACGTTGAAGACTACAGGATGAACCTACACAGACTTGCCGCCAGGGTACTGAGGACGAATGGTCCTCTCATACGCACAAGCTACGCCAGCTCGCTGGCACGATCTGCAGACTGGACGTGCACCATCACACTACATCATCTTTAGCCCATGCTCTCGCAGCAGGCAATGTGCGACGTGACGTACACGCTGCTTTCTTCGCTTGCACCTTTTGCAAGCCAAGGCGACGCGAGACTTCCTAGTTGCAGGAGGTGGAGGACTCGTGGCGTTTGACTGAGCTTGAGCAGCGGAATTCGATACCAGTACTGGATCCGCTGCCGAACCTATCACCCCCTGGCTGGTAGAGGGGCTTACGGGGCTCTCTGGGTAGGACTGCAACATGACCTCGTCGTCGAGAGTATGGCAAGAAAGTGACAGCCCTGCAGCTTTCGGCTCGAATCCATACCGTTTGGATCCATATTTCTCCACGTGCGATAGTCCATTGAAGAGGTGGGATGTATGAGCCGACGTGTGTCTTATCGCGAATTGTCCCGAACAGGCTAAGATGACACATCACGTGGTCTTATCTCGGCTGCATTCATCCATGGGGTTGGGGTCTCCAAAGATTACAGAAGGACTACGCCGCAACAAGAAACATGTCGGAGTTGTACAGCATCCTCCTATCTCTACCCCTGCTGTTTATCGCGTCGCAGGTGCTCCTGTAAGGCTTGGGGAGAACTGATGCGCGCATGGCAACATGGTCGGCTAAAAACTCGCCGAAAGAGGCTTCCCTAGAAGCCATGCCTTTGGTCAATCAAGGTCCGATATGCCTGTGATACGTGAACGATCTGGAGTTGGCGTAAGGTCCGATCGACATATGAGAAACCATGGTCCGCCAACATGAAGATGGTTTGAAAGGCTGTGAACATCCAGTAGTCAATCACACCAGACCACTACAGCACTATGGGAAGAGTCCAGTTCCCGACCAAGGATCGGTTCACAGCACCCTTCCGTTCCAAGGAAGCGTTTGTCGACTTCATCAGAGCCCCACAAGGCAATGATGGTCACGCCCCAATTGGCGACGAAAGATGGTCCAACAAAGATCTTGAGCCAACGCCAGTTGAACAGAGAACTTGGACTTGGTGAGTACCATCAATGACGAATACTTTGAAGCGTCTTCTGACAGATGAAGGTTTAATCTGCCGTTGTACTGGTTCTCCAACCAATTCTCCCTTGTTGGCTGGAACACTGGCTCCGCTCTCGTAACCGTCGGCCTGACATGGCAACAATCCTTCGTATCGGCCTGTATTGGCTCTTTCCTTGCTGCGGTCGTAGTTATTCTCATGGCCCGACCAGGCGTGAAGTATCATATCGGATTTCCCGTCATCGCAAGATCAGTACGTAACGCCGTTGTACTAACTGCATGTGAGACATATACTAACTTGGTACACCAATCTTTAGGTCATGGGAATGTACGGCTCTTACTTCTTCGTCTTCATCAGAGCCATGGTGTGCATCATCTGGTACGGCATCCAATCCTTCTACGCTGGGAACATCCTCTCGGTGATGCTCCGTTGCATCTTCGGTAGCTCTTGGGAGAACTTTACGAACACTCTTTCTCCTACTGCGAGCGTCACCTCCAAGCAACTTTTGGCTTTTTTCATGGCTTGGCTAATGGAGTTTCCGTTCATGTGGGTCCATCCCAGGCACATCCACTACATCTTCACGGTGAAAGGGTTCATTATGCCGATTGCGGCTTTTGCAGTGTTCGGATGGTGCATGGCCAACGGAGGTGGACTGGGCGCAATGGACCTTGCTTCCAACGAAGGCGAGCTTGCCGCCTCGGTGACCCCTCTAGGATGGAGCATCATGGCCGGCATTAATACCATCTTCGGTTCCCTCTCGCCTATGTTGGTCAACCAACCCGATCTTGCTCGATACTGCAAAAAGCCTCGAGATGCTGGTATAACCC
>Ga0058698_10000938_pt1 | contig 14282 bp, 14 predicted proteins | sample AgamicAsSfe_FD_67288 | JGI IMG/M metagenome (GOLD analysis project Ga0058698, IMG submission 67288) | Agave microbial communities from Guanajuato, Mexico - As.Sf.e | ecosystem: Host-associated > Plants > Phyllosphere > Phylloplane/Leaf | place: Guanajuato, Mexico | collected 2012-05-30
GCACGATCGGGAAAGACACCTGAAGCACTGTTGATGTTGCAAAAGTACGGCGCGGACCTCGACCAACCAGACAAGCTTTACCAATGGACGCCGCTGTTCCACGCTGCGAGCGAGGGTCATGTGGAGTGTCTCAAGACGCTGCTCCAATGTCAGGTCGATGTAGACATTGTGGATGAGAAAGGTCTTTCGGCCATGTACTACGCTACATGGGAAGGGCATCTAGAGTGTATGAAACTACTTGCTTCTGTTGGGCGTGGAGTCGGATTGATGTCACAGAAACAGGTCTCGCCTCAAATGACGTCTCAGCTGTCTAGCTCGATGCCTACAGCTATGGACATCGAAGGCGACCCCGATGGCATACCCGAGTTCATTCTGCCGCCGCCAATTATACCATTCCGAAGATATGGACATAACTTCCTCGATACAAAGACATTCGTAGTGATCAGCTTCGAAAAGGTGGGCAAAGAGGCGATTCGCTTCTATGACGAATCGAAATATCCCGCGGCAAGGCTTACAATCTCTTCAAAAAGCTCCGATCTCATACCACGCAACATTCTGCTACCCATACAAGACGAGTTCAAGGTTATCTCTTTCCAGATCGAGAACCTAGATACTTTCTCCATCGACTTCGACATATACCCCACAATAGGATCCAAGGTCATCGCTCGCAGCGTCGCCTCTTCAAAAGTATTTACAGAGCGCTCGAAGAGCTCTGGACGATGGCACCTCGAGTTGTTTGACCCAAGACTGCGGGCGATCGGCAGAGTTACTTTCGACTTTCAAGTAGTGAAGCCTTTCCATGGCATTCCGCTCGAGATCACCCACTTTGCGACCTACTGGAAGGCCACTAGTCAGCTCGACTCACAGCCCCATACACTCATTACCGGCTCCAGCCTATCTGGCGAATATGTGCGTCTGTTCGTCCAGCTGACTGCCGATGGTATACCAGTGCTGTATCCGAGATGGAAGGTCAACCACCACGGATTGGAAGTGCCAGTCAACATACTTACGTATGCGCAATTCGCAGCGATCGGTGTTCAGGACACGACCGCGGCTGCGAACCAGCTCGCTGCGGAACTTAACAACACTGGCTCGATAAACATACCGAACATTTACCAAATCATGGCTTCGTCGTTCATCACGTTGAAGGATGCCTTATCAGCACTGCCGGCTCACATCCATGTCGAGCTGCATGTTCTCTTCCCGTCCCGACTTGAAGAGGAACGTCTGAAGCTTGGCCCCACACATGACATGAATGCCTTCGCAGATAAGATCCTCTCGGTAGTCTTTGAACATGCACGCAAACTGAGGGAACAAGGTGCTGGTGAGATAGATGGTACTCTGAGGAGTGTGTTATTCAGCTCTTTCAACCAGGACATATGCACGGTCATAAACTGGAAGCAGCCGAATTGTGAGCATGACACTTATGGGAGGATACGCAAAAGATGCTAACTCTGAAACAGACCCAGTTCTGCTCTGCAACGAGCTCGGTGCGGATAGCCCTCAGTCGCCCTCTGGAAATACACACATCATTCAAAGCAGCGGTCGCACAACGACGTCTGTCAAGGAAGCTGTACAGATTGCTAGGGACAACAACTTCATGGGCCTGATATGTAGCTCGCGTCTATTGGTGAGTATCCTACAAATTACCATACAACTTCTCTCTAACAGATCCTAGTCGCTCGCTCCCGCTCTCATTGAATCGATCAAGACGGCCGGCCTTGTCCTCGTCACAGACATTACCGACTCTCCAGAAGATGAACCCGCCCAGCCTGCAAACCTCCACGTTGCAAATCCCCGCCGACAAAACACACCAGACGGAGTCGATGGATACCTGAAGGGCAATGGTGTACTTTGTTTCAACGAGACTGTCGATATGTAGAATACACGTTATGCATAGGTGCGAGATCAGGCAGTAATGCGGTTATGGCGTTGCGTATTAGACTGAATATCCTGCGGAGGAATGATTATACCACTGGAAGAGAGGCGGACAGGTGCCTTTTGCTGCAGACTGATAGCTGCTAGACGGAGTCTCTTATTGCATGCAGCTTTCCCTGACTTCAGATGATTGATTCGTCTTATACGCGTCTGGAATGTTGGTCAAATTCAATACATGAGTAGGAACATTTGCACCCGTAAACATGGGATTTGGGTAATGTGCATGGGCATGTGGTGCCAATTCGGCAGTGTCGATGCTCGCCGCAAACCGACAGGGGTGTGGTGTCCGGGATCCGATTCGCGCTGCGCCTTCATCGAAAAATGTCGAACGACGACATTTGTGGCTAGAAGCGGTCTGTTGCCGCTTGTCGCTCGCTTTCGCATCTTCCTCTCTCAGGCCCATAGACTCTGCAGTGATTGGACTCTGCCGGCCATGGTATAAACATAATGTCGACCCTGAGCGCCCTTTCTTCTCCGCTCCTCCGAAGGACGTGGATCTGCCGAGCTTGTATACGATCGCAGCGACAGACGATACCGCAGCCATATGGCTTGTGGCAACAACGAAGCACCTCGGCGGGGCACAATGCCTTCGCAAGCAGAATAGGGTCGTCGAGGACATTTGCAAGCCAAGCAAATGAGGCGGCCAATGCCACACCCAAAGCTGCAGGGAGGAGCTCCAAGAGCAGCAAGAGGAGGACGAGGCTGCTGATAGCTGGAGGTGGAATTGCAATTGGCGCAGCAGTCGTTACAGTCAATGACGACGCGAAGCATGCTTACGTGGCAGCGCAGCGAAGCTACAGAGTGGTTGCAACGCTGGTGCTCAACATCAGAGAGTATGTGCATGCGTGCATAGTCCAGCACAACCAAACAATCCATGGCTAATATACACCTTTGTGCAGTTACCGCGACGTACTCAAGCGTGACGACGAACCAGACTACAACGAGCAACTCAAAGCCTGCCACCTACGATGCGCCAAGCGTACCCTACACACACTCGAGAAGAACGGCTCCATCTTCATCAAGCTGGGACAACATCTGAGCAGCATGAACTACCTGCTGCCGAACGAATGGTGCGATACCTTCATACCACTGCAAGACAAATGTCCCGTATCCTCCTTCGAATCCATACAAGACATGTGCCGACGAGACACGGGCCTTGAGCTCTCCGACTTCTTCTCGGAATTTGAGGAACAGCCCATAGGCGCAGCCTCCCTCGCCCAGGTACACCGTGCAACGGTTCGTGAGACGGGTCAGAAAGTCGCCGTCAAAGTGCAACATCCGGCCCTGGACGAGTGGGCCAAACTTGATTTGGCTTTGACAAGCTTCTCGTTTACGACGCTCAAGCGCTGGTTCCCCGAATACGATCTGACCTGGTTATCCGACGAAATGCAGCTTTCCTTGCCACAAGAACTCGATTTCGCCCTCGAAGGCAAGAATGCCATGCGTGCGCGAGAATACTTCTCTCACGTCCGCGATGTACCCGTCGTCATACCCAAAGTCCTTTGGGCAAAGCGCCGGTTACTCGTTATGGAATACGTATCAGGGTTTCGAACGGACGACCTCAAGAGTTTGGATGAACATGGCATTGACAGAGACGAAGTATCGGCAGCACTGGCTAGGATATTCAACGAGATGATCTTTGGTAGAGATGCGCCACTCCATTGCGATCCGCATGGTGGAAACATTGCTATACGGCACAACCCGACTCGTTCAGGCAAGACCAACTTTGACGTGGTGCTATACGATCACGGCCTCTATCGTGATATCCCTATGCCCTTGCGACGCAACTACGCAAAACTCTGGCTCGCCGTATTGGACGCCGACGAAGCTGGTATGCGCAAATACGCTTACCAGGTGGCAGGGATCAAGGAAGAACACTTCCCTCTCTTTGCTTCGGCCATTACAGGCAGAGATTATACCGTGTTGGCAAAGAAGGAGAGTGGCACTGGTGGTGTAATGACGAGCAGGACGAGTGAAGAGAAGAAAGTTATTGGAGATGCGTTGGGAGAGGGGTTGTTGGAGAGTTTGATCGAGCTGCTTGGACAGGTTCCGAGAGTGATTTTGTTGATTTTGAAAACTAATGATTTGAGTAAGTCTTGGTCCCTCCCATCACCTGAGCATCTATATTGACCTTTCTTGTAGCGCGGTCCTTGGATGAAGGTCTGCATACTCGCCAAGGTCCTATGCGCACTTTTCTTATCCTCGCTCGGTATGCCAGTCGCACGGTGTACGAAGAGAGTTTAGACAACCTCAACGGCAGTATACTTTGGCCCAGTAACTTTCTGAGTTGGCTGGGTGCGTGGACAAGGCACATGAGAGTTGAGATGCAGTTGAGTGGGTACGAGACGTACCTGAAGCTAAGAGCGCTGTTGGGTATGAGGAAGATTGAGATTGGGGATAGCTTTAGGGAGTAGGGTATGACGAGCGTGGAGTTTGGCGACTATCAACATTAGACTTGACATGATTTGCATTAGAAGCTGGTGACATAGCTGGAAAGTCACGGGCGCAGTTAGAGTTATGATATCGAAACCTGATACTCATCTTGAGGTGCACGCGTGTATATGTCGCAGTGAACCCCACTCTGGCTGAAGATGGATACGGCAAGACGGAACGGGCGGAACGTAGTCGGGCCTAGACGTGTTGGTTCCTACAGGATGTACGTGTGGCGGTGCCGTTTACCCAAGAATGTGCGGCCTTGCATGTGGCTCGTGTCCAAGACTGCCATTCGTCTTGGTGTTTGACAGATGGTTTGCAATGTGTTTGAGGCGTGGTCGTCTGATGGACAGCAGCTTCTGGGCGCCAAAGAGCGCCCAGAAGATGGAAACATGTAGTGAGAGGCACCAAGAAGAGGCAGATGGCATCAGAGACGGTCCAAGCAGCATACGAAGCAGCAGCAGAGATGTGGTCGAGAGATATGTTGTTATTTTGGTTCTTGGACATGCTAGTGGGCGGTGACAGGGAGGTAGAGCGGTTTGACATCATCGATGCCATGCGTCGCGAGAGCAAAGGCAATCTTGACATGCACGGGTACGCCCATCGGAAGCAGACTGTGCACCAGGTGTCTTGTTGCTCCTCTCCAAAGCATTCGAAGGTTACCCTCAACGGCCACATATATCGAGACTCTGGTCAGGCGCCAGTCAGCAGCAGTAGCAGCAGCAGCAGTAGCAGTTCGCATCGCCCCCCGACACAACCTGCGGGGCAAGCGCCAAGGCAGCAGAAGGCATCCTCCCGGAATCGCATCGTTCACGCCGCAGCGCTCAACGCCCTAGCCGCCAGGGCTGGAGTGGAAAGACTTTGTGGGTGACTTGCGGTGTCAGCGATTGCAAAGGATTGTATAAGCGATTACCATCGTAGGCCGGAGACTCGTCGGGCAGCGCCGTGAAGGCCCGCCGCATTTGCCTTTGTAGTAGACTGCGCACGGTCGCCTTTCGCACAGCCTCCTCCAGTACCTGTACTGTACCCTCGTCGCTCCGCCGTAGCCAACCTAGAGACGCCATACATCACCACCCAAACCCAGCACCAGAGAAGAGGCCCCTAACCACCGCGAGCTCTGAGAGCCGCCCCTCTACCTCTGTCGCCCGTCCCCGCTCCATCCCACACCCGCGACCGCTTGTTGCGCTGCATAACCGCGCATCATGGACGGCGCTGGCCAGCCCAACCTGCGCATCACCAGTATGTCTCACCCGCCGCCACCGAGTCCTGCGAGCCCCACGACCAAACTAACACGCCGCAGTCATCGCCGCCGATGGGCTCTACAAGCGCGATGTGTTCCGTACGTATGCCCTGACCCAGCCCGGCGTCGTCATGTCGCTCATGCATGTGCTGCAGGATTTCCGGACCCTTTCGCTGTAGCCACAATCAATGGCGAGCAGACGCGCACCACCAGCGTCATCAAGAAGACGCTGAACCCCTACTGGAACGAGAGCTTCGACATGTACGCTGCCCTGGGCCTTGGCCTCGCATGCCTTCGCATCATGACGCTAACACTCGACACAGGAAAGTGAACGAGGAGAGCGTTCTGGCGGTTCAGATCTTTGACCAGAAGAAGTTCAAGAAGAAGGACCAGGGCTTCCTGGGCGTCATCAATGTCCGCATAGGGTCGGTAATAGACCTCGATGCCGGCGGGGATGGTAGGCCTGATGCATGCCAGTCTACATCATCTGCTAACAGCCCCTCAGAGATGCTCACGCGCGACCTCAAAAAGTCAAACGACAACATGGTCGTCCATGGCAAGCTCATCCTCAACCTCTCCACTAACCTCACCGCGCCCATTACCCAGGGAGCTCAGAACGCCACCCGACCGACCGCATCCCCGCACCCGTCCGTCAACGGTGCTGTCCCTGGTGCTGTTTCAACTCCACAACAGTCGACGACGAACCTTCATCCTCCCGACGTATACCCCGGTCAGCAACGACCCTCAGTCGCCGGCCAACCAGCTGCCCAGCGTCTCAGTCAAGCCCCTCCAGCTGGCCCACCAACTGGCCCGCCCGCTGGTCCAGGCCCCGCGCCAAATGGAGCGACTCCAGCTCGCAACAGCGGCGGTGCATACAGCGCTTTCGAGGATGCTCAAGGAAGACTGCCAAATGGCTGGGAGCGTCGCGAGGATCATCTGGGCCGAACCTACTACGTCGACCACAACACTAGACAAACCACTTGGATCAGGCCGGGCGCAGGATTCAACGAGGCTGATCAGCGCCGGGATGTAGCTGCGCAGACCCAGCAGGAGCGCATGCGACATCAGAACCGCATGCTGCCTGAAGATAGGACCGGAGCCAACTCGCCCACTCTCACCGATCGTCAGCCATCACCGCCTGCTGGTTCGGCCAATGCTGCAAGCATGATGGCAACAGGAGCGACTACTGCTGGAACAGGAGAGCTCCCGTCTGGTTGGGAACAACGGCATACACCCGAAGGTCGACCATACTTTGTTGATCATAACACGCGAACGACAACATGGGTAGACCCTCGCCGACAGCAATACATCCGCATGTATGGTGGTCAGGCCGCCAACGGAAGCACCATTCAGCAGCAGCCCGTCTCCCAACTCGGGCCATTGCCATCAGGGTGGGAAATGCGCCTCACCAACACAGCCAGAGTATACTTTGTGGATCACAATACGAAGACAACTACCTGGGACGACCCGAGATTACCGTCCTCGTTGGACCAGAACGTACCTCAGTACAAGCGCGACTTCCGTCGCAAGCTGATCTACTTCAGATCACAACCTGCACTGCGCATTGTTAGTGGTCAATGCCACGTCAAGGTGCGACGAACGCACATCTTCGAGGATTCATACCACGAGATCATGCGCCAAAGCGCTGCTGATCTCAAGAAGCGACTAATGATCAAATTCGATGGCGAAGACGGTCTGGATTATGGAGGTCTCTCCCGAGAATTCTTCTTCCTGCTATCTCACGAGATGTTCAACCCCTTCTACTGCTTGTTCGAATATTCTGCGCACGACAACTACACTCTTCAGATTAACCCTCACTCCGGCATTAACCCCGAACATTTGAACTACTTCAAGTTCATTGGACGCGTTGTTGGTCTGGCCATTTTCCATCGCCGTTTCTTGGATGCCTTCTTTATCGGAGCGTTTTACAAAATGATCTTGAGGAAGAAGGTTGCTCTTCAAGACATGGAAGGTGTAGATGCTGATTTCCATCGTAACCTGGAATGGATGCTGTAGGTTCAAACTTCATTTTTCGGGCGCATACAAGCTAACAAACGCAGGAACAACGATATCACGGATGCTCTAGAGTTGACCTTTGCTACCGATGACGAGCGCTTCGGTGAAACCGTCAGCATTGAGTTGAAGCCTGGAGGTGACAATATCGAGGTTACCAACGAGAACAAGCACGAATACGTTGAGTATGTGGATCCAGTCTCAGTATGTCCCAATTATGCTAACTGATCAGACTCATTACCGAATGGCGTATTCAGAAACGTGTCGAAGAGCAATTCCAGGCTTTCATCACTGGTTTCCATGAACTAATTCCTGCGGATCTCGTAAACGTTTTTGACGAACGTGAGCTCGAGTTGCTCATCGGTGGTATTGCAGATATCGACGTTGACGACTGGAAGAAGCACACGGATTACCGTGGCTACACCGAGAACGATGAGGTGATTCAGAACTTCTGGAAATGCATTCGCAGCTGGGACGCCGAGCAAAAGTCGCGTCTCCTACAATTCGCTACCGGAACATCACGTATTCCTGTCAACGGATTCAAGGATTTGCAGGGTAGTGATGGACCAAGAAGATTCACAATTGAAAAGGCTGGTGAGCCCAATCAATTGCCGAAATCACACACATGGTATGAGACCCAAACATCCAGCGTATGGGCCAGCTGCTAACAAGATGTGCAGTTTCAATCGTCTCGATTTACCACCTTACAAGACATTCGAAGCACTCAACCAGAAACTCACCATTGCCGTTGAAGAGACAGTTGGTTTCGGACAAGAATAAGCCTCTCGCCATCCGGTAGGAGCCATGCGTGTGGACTACAGCTGTGGCCAAGGAAGTGCGGAAGACTACTACTACTACATGGCGTTGATGTCATTGTACAAAATCTGCGAAGGGAAGGTGGAGCATTAGTATATGGCGAGAACGCGCTCCTTGGGATCGTATATGACACTTGACTTTCTGGACTTGTGTCTAACCTGGCTCATCTTCAGTGTATTGCGTGGGATATATTGCATTGCTTGCACATGTGCACGTACTCAGCGGCGTTTTGGGGGTTGATCGGAATGGAAGTAGTATAGCGCTTTTCTTATATGAGCGCTGTAACAATGAAGGATGATGAGACCTGGACGGAGTCTACGTGACATGGCCAATTGTGTTGCCTCTGAGCATGTCATGGCTGCCGTGTGTACGCCTTTGCAGACGTGGAACTGTTTTGCTTATTAATGTTTAAATTCTTGTTGTAGGAACGGCGGCATTCACAAGTATTCGCAACACACGTAACTAGTTGCAAACGGCAGGCATGTCAGTCAACCCAGGAAAGCCATCGTATCACTGATTAAATATTATCCTATTCATCCAACTACCCGCTCGACCACCAGCAATTGTACTACCCCATCTACAACAGACCAGCAAACATGGCAACAATGGCGGCACCAGCAGGTACACCGAAGCTGCTACCCGCACCAGCGAAGCTGGTGGGAGTGGAGCTAGCCTCAGACTCGGAGCCGGTACCAGTAGCACTGGTCATGGCGCTCGTAGCACTGGCAACGGCACGAGACTGTGTAGCAGCGACGCTGGCAACAGAGGCCATGGACGAGGAAGCAGCGGCGCGGAGGGGCTCGGCGGCACCGCAGTAAGATGTTACGGTGTTCTGGACAGGAGGCTTCTCAAGGGAGTCTACAGATGTTTTGTTAACTTGTACTCATCTTGTTTGTATGCATGGAACACTTACCAGGGCAGTTGTTGTAGCAGACGAGAACATCTCTGTAGACGTCGCAGAGACAGATGAAGTCGTTAGGGTTCTCGTTGCAGGCGTCGATGCGGGATTGGTAACCTTGGACGCAAGTGTCTACAATGTTTTGGGCATCGCACTTGTCCTGGGCAGCGACGAAGCTAGCAGAGGCTGAGATGGCGACGGCGATGGCGGTGATGAAACGCATCTTGATACGAATGTTCGGATGGTAAAGTGGTGTAGTTCTACGACGTTGTATTACAAAGTATTAAGGTATAAAGAAGCTACCCAAAGCGAATGGTGGGTACTGTTGTTCGTATAGCGACCGAGAAAGGTAGGATAGATGACGGGAGATACGAGGAACGCAGAGAAGAGAAGAAGAGGAGACACGAGAGGGAGTCTAGGGTAGATTTAAACTTCGCAGGTGGCTTGGGAAACCCCATCCCTAATCCCATCTTGTCAAACACAAAACTAAAACTAATAACCTTTAAGCCTCCTTTCCCCGGAAGACTGCAGAGTCAAGAAGAAGCAGTGTCAGTGCTTCCCTGCGCCCATCCGTCTCTTGAGTCGAACTAAGCAAGACGGAGCCTAGTGCATGCCAGCCTCGGAAGATAATCGCGGACGAGAGCTGGTCTAGCGTGTCTCCTCCTAAAATTAGTGATTTCGATGCACCAGGAGTCGTATTCCTGCCTCCTCCAATCCACTATAGTTTGTTTGCCGCTGGGTAGGTGGGACTCAGCTGAGCTGGCAGTAGTGCTTGCAAGCTGCTGTGGGCAGATGGTTCGGTGGTGCAGGCGTAGGGGGGGGGAGGTTGACAATCACGGTTCACACAACGGCAAGGGCTCGCCGAGAAGTCATGGCTTGCAATGCGCATTTCGCTTGTAGAAACAGCCCGAGTCAGGATGCTAATTGGTGGGAGTGCATGATGTACGCCAGGGTGCTGGTCACTTCGCGAAGCACTTGAGGCGCGACGGGACCACGCGCCGTTGCAAAGGGGAAAGACGCCAAGGAAGGCTATAATACGGCGGCACTGCGCCCCTTCCTCTTTCTGCAGCTATGCAACTCTTCGGAACTTTGCGAGATCTTAACAGGGCAACGTATATATCGTATCCCCACATCTCCTGACCCTGCTACATATGTCGTGATATAGCTCGGCTTCTGCCGAGACGTTCGCGGTTGTCGTTGCAACTCGTTTATACCGGGCATCAATGAGCAGATATTCGATAACCAATAGACATTTCTTCGTCACAAGGGTCGATCGATAAGCACGGGCGTTTGCTCCCCAAATCTCGTTATCGAAGGGTCTGAGGTCCGTGGTTAGCGCATGTAAATGAGATTGGAAATTAGGTGAACCCGTGGGCCCGTTGTGATTATGTGTATACCTTTCTGTAACAGCTCCCCAGCCTTCCTACCCTGGAGAAACAACCTCGAAGATTGTATTCTTGTGCATCACGTGCTATCAGGATACGAGAGGGAACGACAGCGAACTTATCGTGTGTAACGGATGTATGTATAGTTGCTAACCAAAGCAATCTGTGTGTATGCAGAAACAGCCGACAGCCATGCTCCTCGCTTTTACTCAGTACCAAAACAAAAGGAAAAGATGAACCACCCTGGGAAATCAAACGCCATGTTCATGCACATACGACTCTACCGCCTCTTCTGCAAACACATTTATTCCTCATCGATAACACGACCCCACTCATGTCCCTCCATACCGCCGCTACCCCACATGATGCCCTTGAGAGAGTTCTTGAAAAAGCTCGCGTACGCGCCAGAGTCACCCTTGACCATTGGCACCTCAATGTCCTTGCCACGGAAGTGAATCTGGCTGATAGGAGCGACGAACCACGCAGTACCAGCCGCGAATGCCTCAACAAGGCGTCCTTCCTTGGCCGCTTCTTCAATCTCGAAGACGTTGAACTTGCGCTCAATAACCTCTAGAGTCTCGAGATCGGGTGAAGGAGAAGAAGAAGTGAGCCTTGAACGGGCGAGTTCGAGAATAGACCTCCTCGTTACACCATCAAGGACAATACGTTCGTTGAGATCAGCGGTAACAAGTTGTAGCTTTCCATCCTTGGACTTCCACACAACAAAGAAGTTGCTGGCTCCCGCCTCGGTGATCGTGCAATCTTCACCAAACAGCCAGAGAATCTGATGGTATCCCCTCTTTCTCGCCTCGCCTTGGGCTACTAGAGAAGGACCATAGTTGGCACCGACTTTAGCGTATCCGAAACCGCCGGGCCACGCGCGGCACATATCGTCTTGAGAAGCGAGCAGCTTAATACCACCGCTCATGTCTCCCATGGGAGCAAAGCAACATAGAATGACGAAGAGAAGGGCCTCTTTCGGCCGCTCGACGCCAAGGGCGGGATCGGAAGCGATCATGGTAGGACGGATGTAAAGGAACTGTCCTGGACGGTCCTTTGGAAGCCACTTGGCACCATCTGTTGCGCAAAGCTTGACAATAAGCTTGAGGAGTTCCTCGGGATCAAACGCGGGCAGGGCGATACGGTTTGTGGACATGAGCATACGGCGACAGTTCAGGTCTGGGCGGAAGAGACGTAGTTTGCCGTCGTATCCACGGTACAACTTCATTCCTTCGAAACATTCAGTCGCGTAGTGCAGGCATGAGGCCGTGGGTGCAAGGGACAACGGGCCGTAGGGCTTCAGCTCTGGTGCTGCCCAGCCGGTCTCAACATTCCATTGAGCTTGCACCATGTGGTCGGTGCAGACCTTCTGGCTAGCCATCTCTGCTGAACCTACAGCTGGGACAGAGCGAGGGGTGCTGGTGTATGTGCAGGTGACTTTGGAAGCATCAAGTTCAGCCAGAGGTGCGTCAACAACATCTTGAGTTTTGCTTGCTGGCTCGTTTGGTGGTGTGGCGGTGATGGAGTTTGTGAGAGATGCAGAGTTGATCTGTTCTGGGGCATTCTTGAGGAGCGCAGATTTGATGCCGGCTTGTGTGAGGTCGGTGACCGTCTCGTTGTGATTCGGGGGTGTGACGGCGCTGGGTGCCATTGTTGCTATATATGAGGACGTGTGGTTGCTAAGCTGTCAATAGAAGTAGCGATAGTCTAGGACAGAAAATATGGTTGCTTCGGTGTGATAAGAGAAGTGAGTAGTCCAATGCGCAATGAGAAGACACGTACCCTGACGCGCTCTTATACCATGGATCTGAAAAAATTCGATCAAGAGTCACACGCCTTCCTATCACACGGGCGGGAGCAAACCCACTTACCCTAACGATCCATCGATGTAATGTTTGCCCAGCCCCCTGCGGACTACGGCGGGAGTCTAGTGTCATTCCTTACAGAACGCAAAGATAAAGGGTTCCACTTGCAGCCGGGTTGGACGCTCGGAGTACCCATCTTGAGCAAAGCTTGCTCACGATTGCCTTCTCTCAATGCCACCAAATTGTTCTCTTCCTCTCTTTCTCTGATATGGCACGAATAAGTCGCCATCGTCAAGACCATGACAAAAGACGCGTCTTCCAGAAGCCGTCGAAGCCGGGGTTGTGTCTACTAGCGTACCTGAGGACCAAGAATGAGCAGGCGGGCGTAGGGCGTGTGTGCCGAGCCTGCGGTATCCTCGTACCTACCGCTAGTATCCGCGACCAGTTCGCGCTTCCGATCCCCGGACATGGAGATGGGGGAGAATGTATGACACGGCAATATATCATCGAATCTGGTACAACCCTGGAGCAACACGAATAATAATACGCAGTCTGCGATGTCGGAGATGTATATGCAGACAGTGAAGTTGTGGTCCTTGTGGGAGATGGCGAAGTATCTCGGTAATCAGCGGTATAAGCAATGGAGAACTTCACCGCAGGGGAAAAAAATGCTCAAGTGACCTGCTCAAAACAGGGTATCATATTCTAAGACGGCCAGACCGGTTGCAGTCTTCTAAGGGGCGCTCTACGCCGAGGCTCCATCGCGATGCATGCCTGTATCTCTATGTAGATTTCCTCCTCTAACCGTCGCAAAGTGAACTCTACGATGCCGGGGATGACGATGTCTCGCTGACATGACTCGCCGCCAGCATTTGACTTGCCCTCAAGCTATCAATACCCTTCATGATTCCATCTGCAACCTCGCCAACACGTCCTTCAAGCGTACTAAAGTCCATTCTGCTAATAGCAGCATTGATTTGTTCCATGACGAGTTCATCCTGCACCACCTCAGCTGTAACCTGGCCCTCGGTCCTCCAGTATTCTTCCCGCACACCTCGCAACGCTGAATCGCGGTTCACAGAGTTTGTGAGCAGAGCTAGCGCACGCATCTTATTGAATGTATCTTCGGCGGTTCGTGTAGTTGTTTCGATGCGCTCGGCGATGGAAACAGGCTTGGCGAGCCAGCGGTTCGTGCTTGTAGCCCAGAGGACGAAGGCAAAGCCCATGTCTACCATGGCGAAGGCGACGTATCGTAGGAATCGGACACGCCAGTGTGCTGAATCGATATCCTGCACATACTTTGCTCGCTTGTTGAGCGTGATGTCGTAGGTGGCCATGTACCACACTTCCACCACCATCAAGAGCAATCCTGCAATGGTGGCATGCGTGCGAAACCGCGAACCCTCGCTTCCTACAAGCGACGACGTCGCGAGACCAAGAACAGCGAGTTGGAAGATATGCGGCGTGACCATGGTTGGAAGCGAATACAAAAAGTAGTTTTGCTGGTCATTTCCATCGGATGTGGTACACCACACGCAGTTCAACAGGGTGTCGGGGCCATATGTCAGGTACAGCAGTTTGTTGCGCACGCTCCAGTTGAACTTTGTCCGTAACGCATCATCCTCATCCGTGAGCGGTCGAAGGTGGCGTAGACGCGCAAACAAGACACTGGTCTCTGTTCGGATGTGACTTTGTGTCTTGAGGAATATGTTCTCAGGTGCAAACCGAGAGAAGGAGAGGACGAGGCATACGAC
>Ga0058698_10000939_pt1 | contig 14271 bp, 13 predicted proteins | sample AgamicAsSfe_FD_67288 | JGI IMG/M metagenome (GOLD analysis project Ga0058698, IMG submission 67288) | Agave microbial communities from Guanajuato, Mexico - As.Sf.e | ecosystem: Host-associated > Plants > Phyllosphere > Phylloplane/Leaf | place: Guanajuato, Mexico | collected 2012-05-30
CAACCGATCTTACTAAATACTGTAGCTGCTTAACACACCTTCTTCAACGCTGGTATTTGTTCCCAATGCCACGACCGGTATTAATACAGTTCTTCGCAACATCGAATTTCAACCCGGCGATCATATTCTTATCTTCAGCACCATTTATGGAGCTTGCGAGAAGACTGTGTCACTCATCACGGAAACTACTCCTGCAGAGAGCGTCAAAATCGGGTACACGTTCCCCGTTGAAGACGACTGGCTTCTTGAGGAATTCGAAAAGAAGGTCAAAGAAGTGGAGAACAAGGGCGGAAAGGTGAAAATTGCAGTTTTCGATACAGTAGTCAGTATGCCTGGGGTCAGGATGCCATTCGAGCGCTTGACGCAGAAGTGTAAAGAGCTTGGAGTCATGAGCTGCATCGACGGGGCTCACGGAGTTGGGCATGTCGAGATCGATCTAGGAACGTTGGACCCAGACTTCTTCGTGAGCAATTGCCACAAGTCCGTCTCGCCTCTCTTCTTCATCTTTGAAAACCCACTGACCGTACGTAGGTGGCTACACGTTCCCCGCGGCTGTGCAATCTTCCACGTCGCAGACCGGAACCAAGGTATTATACGCAGTACCCTTCCGACTTCTCACGGCTTCATACCGAAGGGCGAAAAGCCTATCTCTCCCTTCCCAAAGCGGACTTTCGCCCAGTCTCACGCCCAGCCGGGCATCGAACAAAACTCCTCTGAACAATCAGCTTTCACCAAGTCAGCGTTCGTTGATATGGAGAAGCCCGCCTTTGTTGCCAACTTCGAGTTTGTGGGCACCATTGACAACAGCCCGTACTTGTGTGTACCCACAGCCCTAAAGTGGCGAGAGAGTATCGGAGGTGAAGACGCTATCAGGAACTACTGTCAAACTCTCGTTCGCCAAGCTGCCCAACATGTTGCGCAGGTCCTCGGCACCGAGGTCATGGAAAATAGCACTGGTACACTCGGACGGTGCTGCTTGTCCAACGTGCGCCTACCGATTTCGCTCCCTAAAGTTCAAGATGTCGCGACCAAGCATGGAATTGATAAAGAAGATGTTGGCATCATGGTGAGGGACTGGATGAAAAAGCTAAGTTGCGAAGAGTACAGCACTTTCATCATGATCTACTGGTACGGTGGTGTTTGGTGGACGAGGTTGAGCGGCCAAGTGTATCTGGAGATGAAGGACTTTGAGTGGGCTGCCGAAACGCTCAAGGACATGTGTGCGAGGGCTGAAAAGGGAGAGTGGGCTGTTCCAAAGACCAAACTTTAGGCCGTAAGATGGTGTTCCGTGAAGAAAAATAGATGTAGTTTTGAGGGAAGATCATATTGCTACGGCGAACAATTTACCAGTATCCGATAAGTATTCGGCAGATAAAACGCCATCAATAATCCCAATTCGCTTCCTGGTATCATAATTCTCTGAATTGCACGACTTTCTAGCTCTCACAGATAAAAATGGCGCGCACCGAGAGAGCCGAAATATCATGTTCGAGTCCGTTACTTACAAGGCGTAACGCGACTTCTCACGGCATTTGTCGAATACACCGCCGCAGTCCTTGCACTGATTATACCAAGTCAGTCAAATTCAATCTAACAACTCGTAGTGCTATTCGAAGACTTACCTCATGGCCTTGGGAGCGGTACACATGGCAAACATGCTCAACACAGGTCTGCTTGCAACCAGTCTGTCCTTCAGTATGACCGTTCTGCACGCTCGTCAGTATGCATCACACCCCATCTTCAAGCTCTTTGTCCTCTTACCTTGATACAGAAGTCGAAACGTTCGAAGCAGAAGTCGCAGTTCGCATCACGAGCTACGAGTTTTTCGCCTTCATTCGTAGTGGACACAGTAGATGCTGTGATGGCGGCGGCAAGTGCAAAGAGTACGGTGATGGCCTTCATGATATCCAAGTTTTTGATATTGTTGAGAGCGCTTCGGAGGTGTGCAAAAACGAGTGTTTGTCGAGAGTATATTTCTGATGGAGTAGCGATGTGAGAGGGCGCTGGCGATCAAGGTGCTTGATCCAGTAAGTAGAGTGTAAGAGAAAAGAAATATTGTTGCGCACGAAGAGTGTTAGAGAAGTGTCAAAGGCGGTTGCGGCGATTGACGAGTGGGTTTGGGAGATTGAAGAGTCGAAGAGGCACTCGTTCGCCTGGTGAGGGCGCTTTACCTGGGTACGCCGGATCTGAGTGTGTGCGCGTGTTCACTATGCAAACGCTACTGTTGGCTGCCTTGAAGAGAGACTTGCATCGATTTCCCGTCTTAATTGGATGTGGCTCTGATCCTCATACCCAATGTATGGAATGCGTATGGTTGTAACGGACGCAAATAGCAAAGTGTAAAGACTGGGGTCGGATGTCTGTGGACAAAATGATTCGATGGCAACAAATATCAGAGTACAGCCACTTCACTACAGCAAGTCAGCCCTTTTCGAGTTCCATATAATTCATACAAGAGAAAATTCTCGCGGCCACCAAGCGTCGTATCCCAAGACACTTACAGCGTTGTTAAAAGCCACTGCTGTCTCGAGCCAGTCAGCTGTCTAAGCATGATGGGACCTGCCAAAATCGAAAGAGTTCTCAATTAGGCTGGGTTGCAAGACTGGGAGTAAGGAGAAGAAAGTCTTCAATCCGGTGTGAGCTAGTGGCAAGCTCTGCTGATTCAGACGGAAGCGCGTGCGTATTCTGTATCACCCGACTAACGGTTGCAACCGTGAGATCGATGGTGATTGGAAGGAAGAGAATTGGAGAATACGGGCAGAGCGAGAGACAAAAAGCTCCTTTGATAATACTGAGTTTTCCATTGTTTTACTTGCTAGATATGCTTTTCTATCGCACCGCCGAGAACAGATATGACTTCATCACCGGGATGTTGCAGGAAAGATTGTGGAAGGAGCTGGCTCCATCACCACCAGAATTATGTACAAGATGTAAAAGGGAAGGGGTATAGCAGCGAACGTAATCTTCGTAGTAGTTCAAACCTTTGATGCTAGCTCTTGGTAATAGTAGGACGAATGAAAGCACCAAAAATAGGTATTAGATGGTGCGAACACCACGTGCCTGTTCAGCTCGCACACGCCTCCTGTACTGGTCACGGTACTGAATGCGACCGTATGTTCCAAACCCGACGGCTAGGAAGAAGAAGAGGGCCCATACTGATGTGACGACAAGACCGATCGGGAAGAAAGCCAATGCGGTTCCAGGGATGACAAACGGTGCAGCCGAAGAAACGGCAGCGGATGCGGATGCTGCTGCTTGGGGGTCTGCATTGGTGGGAGCGGTGCCTGCCTTAGAGAAGATGCCATTAACGAAGGATGCCTCCTGGGAAGAGAGGGTGGTTTCGACGTCTTGACCAGTAGCGGGGTTTCGCGCAGCGAGGTCGATTTGTGGGATGAGAAGGGGCTGTAGGGATTCTCTGCAAATATGTTAGTTCCGAAGCATGTTGAGAGAAGACGACTACTTACTGGGTCATGGCTGAGCCCATCAAGTTCTCATTGATCCGCCCAACATACATGAGGACCTTCAACTCCGTCATAGTGTTGATGTCCTGCCTCTCGACTAGCATACCATCACTGACCGGCCAGCTGAGGTCGCGCTTCGTGAAGTTGCCTTGCATGTTCTGCACAGTCGCGCCAAGGTACGAGAGTGTCATACTGACATCGGCCGCGGTTACGCCAACCCACGGGTTGATGGGAGCTGATACATTATACATTCGGAGCTCCGCCTGAAAGACACCCGTCTTGTTGTCGAGGAAGGGTAGGTTGTAGCATACAGCAATTCCGCTCGGGTTCGATGCTTGGCCGTTGAGGTTGCTCAGCGTACTCATACATGCTTGCTTTGTCTGTTCCTCCCACTTCGCCTGATCCACACCCGACGCATCGCCAGTCGCGGGTGTGAGCGATGCTAGTGGCGCTGTGTCTGCCGCGTTGGCGTCTTGTCTTTGTGTAAGGGTTGCCATGAGTTCTGCATCCCGTCGAAGTACCTCCTCCACGTCCTGGCCTGGTTGAAGAAGGGCGTTCACTTGAGGGCCCTTGAAAGCAGTTGCGTGTCCAGCAGCAAGCAGAGCGCCTACGAGAGCGTTCTTGAAAAACATGGTCGAAGTAGTATTAGTCGACACCGTGATATTAAAGTCGATAGTGCGAAGGTGGCCGTGCTGCCCAGCAGCTTACTAGAAAAAGAGTGGCGAACGAAGAAAGAACGACGATGGAAAAGTCAATCACTGCTCAAAAGAAACGGGCATTAGAAGTGTCATTAGCAGAAGCGAATTAGAAAAGTCGGACACGAGAGCATGAAGAAACGCGGTGTGCGAATCACGGCTATGGGTGGATCGGACGAGGCAAGCTCGCAAATGGCGTGACTCAGGTCGGGCACCAGACTCGAAAAGCAGCACCAAGACTGGCTTGAAGCTCCATAACAGAGTTGAGACGGGTTCTGCTTGAGGCTGTGACGGGTGGCACCAGACATTTCTATGCGTTGATCCTGGGGCGACTAAGGACAAGCTTAATTTAGCATAGTTGAGCCGCATTCAGTGGGAGCCAACCAAGCTCTGGCCTGGAGATCGAACCGTTCGGGAGTGGAGACGCACTGGGCATGACGATGCTCGGCCCCTTGAGACAATTGGTGTTGAGGTCTGGAGTCAAGCAACCATGCTAAAACTAGGGGCGCTTCACATGTGCGCTAGTCTCGCACGTGACACTGATCTCCGAGCCAATGAGCGCTGCTCGTGCCGTCTTTCCCGGCTTTTTGGTTTCACCCTCAAGCCGCCTAGAAGTCGATGTCCTTAGTTTTCCATTGCACCAGCCTCTACTGCGATATGTGCGTATATGGGGTTTCTCTCCGGTGTGGCTTCCGGCGCTTGCCTCCTCAGAAACAAGCCATGTTGACACAAGTAGCGGCCGCTGTCACCCCCTAATGGGCATGTCCGCCCATTAGAGTTATCGTGATATGCTCACTGGAGGGGTACCTGCAGCAATTCATCGCAATACACATTCGTAGCTCGCCTCGGCCAGCCAAAAGCTAAGAGCTAATCGTTCTAAGTTGTCTCGCTGTGACTGTCCCGTCTTCTGGGAGCACATGCTTCTGCCCACCGATACAGGACTTTGACCTTTGCATCTGGCTTGTATGTGCAATGTAAATGTGGTGCGCAAAATCTCCGTAGCTGTAAGGAGGGATAAGTACATGGCCTGCTACCAGCAGTCAACAGCGCTATGAATTTAATTTAGTAGAGGACATATGTTAGAAGTTACTGGTAGTTAAGGTGTAGGCGTTTAGATATGCGCATCATAGTCATGTTCTTAGGGATAATGCGACTAGGAAGTTAGTAGAATTAAATTGGAAGAGGTATAGTGGTATTGCGGGTGGTGGGGAGGAGGAGGTATGAAACCGTAGTTCCAAAGGAGCAAGACACTCGCGCTGATGCAGGCGTGTCGCCTGGTCACACAACATCTGAACAACTGTACAACATCGACCGCATTTTCAATACCGCCTGATGGACCCAGCCGCTTACGGCTGTGGAGGCACGTCACTGCCGAAGCCACACGGAGATAAATTATTCCCTGTCCCGATGCCGAGAAGAGACGGTGAGCTGCCGAACCTCGTGTCCTTCTGGCCCTCCCGGCAGAGACCTCAGCGAGAAGCTCCTCGGTATCGCCTTCTGCGCCAATAGTTGTTCTTCGTGTATCAGAGCACGGAGGTTCTGTGTCCTGCTCTCGTCACTTCTCGTGTGCTCTTGGTCCTGCAGCAACCTAGCGGCTTTGTCGCGCAACGCTGCGCATAGTCAGGCACACTGCAGACCACACTTACTGGGTACGGGACGGATCGCGCGCTTCATATCAGACTGCTCGATGATCTGGCACCATACGGGAAAGTATGGGCTGCGAACATATGCATACGCTACGCCTTTGACGACGAAGGCGACTCTGAGGTGGCCACGTTCGCCTGCATACAACTAATCCACATAGGTGCGCTCGTGCCCAGCGTGCATTCGCCCAACACATACACCCACTGTCTAAGGCCATATATTGTCATCCTCCACTAATGTTTGGCGAAATGCGGGCGAGTAATTGCCAGCACATCAAAAGCCTCTAGGCCTTTACTGGGAGCAGCCTTATTTGGGCTCGCTGGAGTGTAAGCGGTTGACTCTGCCCGAAGAGTGCCGCTGTACTTCTTCTGCAGACCAGGGCACCTGGACCCAAGTCGTCCTTCAAGGCTTTCACGTTCCTCGCTCTGTTACGCTGATACTTCTTGTTTCTTTTTCTGCATATTGTCACGAGCCCATACGAGGCAAACCTTCAGTCGCTGCAAACATCTTTCTCTGATCTACGGCTCTCTTCGTTGGTCACGCTTTTCGCCTGACTTGGGCTCCATCCGCTCTACGCCATGCAACACGCATCGAACTCCCCGTGGCGGACGCCTGCGATGCAATACCCCAAACCCCAATACAGTCTACAGCATACCATATCCATGGTCAATCTCCGCGATGATGATCAGTCGTGGTACAAAGGCCGTGAGACTGAATCCCCTACTACCTCGTCGGTCTCGTCTGCCACCAGTCGAAGCACAACACCAACAACCACAAACAACAACCCATGGTCAAACGTGATGGTTAGCCCAGCTTCCACATATTCCAACAAGTCGACCGACTCCTCGTCCCCAAAAGGTAGCCCAAAACATACCCCGCCTTATACCAGCCGATCGACAACACCTATTGCTCCCCAGCCAATAAGGGTGATCAATCCGGTAGCAGGATTCGCGCCCATGTCTCCACCTCCTCAAACTCCTGGGGAGTCGTTCAGAAATGGTGACTACCCAGGCTCACCAATGAATCCATATCGACAACCTGTCGCTCCATTAGTACCATTGGTGAATGGATACATCAACACCTCTATTCTATCATCTCAGGGTCAGTCTCTTTCTGGATGGTTCTACGAGCTCGTACGAAAGCAGGGATGGGATGCTGGTCTCGTAAAGAAGATATGGCAGTGGACATTGTCTAACCCTAGGCTCGCAATTCTGTTGTTTGTCTGCGACGATGTTGCGTCATGGCGTCAAGCCTCTTTCTTTGATCTTCGAGATGAGAGCTTGCCGTTCCCGGAGGATCGTCTCCAAGGCATTGTGGGAAATGCACGCAAAGTCGTTGAGGAGCAATGGCGGGCCACATCCAAGGAACTACCACTGACGGGCGCACATGTCGACTTCACTGCACGAGAAACAGTACCCCTACAGCATATCAGTCTTGTTCGATCATCGCGCAATTCTGAAAAGAGCGTTGACTGGGTTCGGATGCAAGGTAACAGCGATGATCGCGTGCTAGTGCGAAAGCGCTTTGTTACTGCGCGTGCCTCTCAAAAGACTGCGCTCTTGGACCAGATAAACAAGTTCAAGCAACATGAGCATAAGAACATTGCAAAACTGCTTTGCTCATACTCTCAGCCAAGCCATGTTGGAATCGTGACGGAGAAAGCGCAATACACTCTGGACGACTACCTTGCGCTACCTGGGAGCGACCCGAACCGCTCCAAGTTGTTAGTGGACTGGATGTATGATCTGTCCTCTGCCCTTGAATATCTTCATTCGCAATCTATTTGCCACCGGAGCATTCGACCTCGCAAGATCCTAATAGACGGTGCTCGCATTATTCTCGCTCCTTTCGACATTGGACAGAGTATCGACACATTCAGTCCGACTATGGCGAACTCTCAACGCCTAGACCAGCTTCATATGTACTTCCAGGATCAGTCTTACGTCTATGCAGCGCCCGAAGCAATTGTCTCACGTGGCAAAAGAATGGCGGACGTGTTCTCGCTCGGCTGCGTGTTTCTATCGATGATGACGGTAGCACAAGGCCAGTCACTATCTGTGTTTGCGCAATATCGGGCAGCATCCACCCAGGATGCCTCATACCATGCACACCTCGACCGAGTCGCAAGCTGGCGAAACAGACTGCATGCAGCGACCACTTCGAACCTTAGAAATGGACTGGTCGGATCTGGCCGGAAGCTAAGACAGCTGAAGGCGGAATCCGAGTGGCTGACCATTATTGAGAAGATGCTCTTACCAGGACCAAAGGATAGAATAAAGATGAGATTTGTTCTGGCGAGTCTGGGTAGCGGTAAAGCTACTGGAGGAAGACGACGTAGCTTGGATGGTGGTGGTTACAGTGGGCAAGCAGCAGCATCTCTCGGCGTAAATGGTGCATCAACTGCGACGTTGGTCGATATTTCGGAGCACCACGCGCCGCGCAAACCAGAACTAAGCGTCTTCGATGGGTACTTCCAAACCCAGACCCGCAGGTTAGAACCGGCAGGTGGCTGGTAAAGAAGACGTCGAACCTCGAACAGTATGTCAAACAAGAGCTTACGCCAAGGTGATACTTGGCGAAACATGTTAGACATCGACTTTTCAAGTTCTCGGTCAATCGGCACGCCGAAGCCGGATGGTTGGTATATGAAACTTGACAGCTCGGAGAGAGACGGAAACGAATCTCAACGAGGACGAGTCGGAAACGTATCCCATAACGATGGGCCAGGTACCCTTTTTTACCTTCTTCTTATCTTGTCCGTTCTGAATTTGGGTCGGACCTTTGATACCCCTTCTTGCGACCCCGCTCTTGGAAGACTTTCTTGTTCGTTGCTTCTTTCTTTGTGTTTTCACCTCGCTTGGTAACATGCTTGTCAGTGGATGTACCCAGCGTGCATTTTAGAAGAATGATTTTGAGCTGCGACCACATCAAGAGGAGGATGTTCCAAAGACTATAATGATGAGTTACATGTATAGCACCGTGCTAGTCCCTGATTCCATTGCACGCGTTTATATCCCAGATATCTTCAATGGAATAGTCTCATTAGCAATGACTTTGAGAGCGCGCCCAGTTACAGGGAACAACAACAGTTTCGCCAGCATAGTCTTGTTCTGAGAATGTTATGCTAGTGTACAAATATTGTTCCATGTTCAATTATCACCCAAACGCTATGATGCATCCTGAAGATTATAGCCATATTTTACAGGTATCTACCGAGAAAGCTCCAGATCGCGAACATCTTTCGAGGAAGACTATCATCAGCGATGCAGACGGGAGCTTGTTTCTCATATGGAGATGTTGGTATTGTACTGCTCCCTTCACCGTCCCTCCTGCTTTCTTATCCTCTCATCGTGCCCCCTGCTCTCGTCTTTTCGTTCTTCCTCAAGTAATCGACGGAAAGGACTCAAATACGCAGCATTTGCGGTAGCATCTTCATCTCCTTCATCAGTCTCTTCATCCTTCTCCTCCTCTTCAGCAAGTTTCCTGTCCCACTGCTCTGTCTCTCTCTCTCCCTCTCTCTGACGATAGTGCCAAATTGTAAGGCCGTTCATACATCGGCACCGCGAAAGAAAGAATCTGACTACTTTCTCAAGATTGAATCTAAGCTACAGTGTCACGCACATGGGTCAGTTCAGCTTGCACCTTGTTTGCAAAGAGTCTCACTGTCGTCAATATGAAATAGTGCATCAAGAAAGGCGCGGATTGACAGGTACTGGGTATTGTGATGCAACATTTCGTCTTATATTGTACACATTGCGGATCATCATGGTATCCTCATGTCACATATGATACATGCGCACTGCTGCTGGGTGCGTCGGCCTTGAACCCTCGACGTGGCATAACGTGGCGTAAATCTTCCCCTCCTCTCCGGCCTTCTTCCGACACAGTTCTTTTTCTCCCCTCCCTCGACTATTCTTAATTTGTACAAGCGAAGAGTATGCTGTGCGTCCATGCCATCCATGTCCAAAGTAGATGCTCTACAACTCCAAAGTGTGGTTAATGCCGTATATCTTACACAATAACCTCTCCGTGGTCGATGTGGTTCGGCCGCCACTTGCTCGTATCCAACTCGCCCTCCATGCTGCTTGGGACGGTGACTTCGACTGGCTTGTAGAGGTACCATGCCTTTAATGCTGCTGCCGCTGCCCGTGTCCGGGCCTCGTCTAATGAGCTGCCTGACCCCTCTCCTAGCTTATCCTTTCCACTGTATACGCCAACCACGAAGACGGGATGTCTGCTCAAACGACCGGTTTCTGAAATTAATCGGGCGACGGGTGCTTCGAAGCCTTCCCGCGCACATAATCGTGAAAGGTCGCGAGTGGGCATCCGGAAGTCGAAGATTGTGCTGATATCGAGATGTCGGCTGAGGAAGTGGTCACGGAAAAACCGCTTGACGAGCGGAGAGCCAATGTGTACGTGCATGGCACCGATGAGTGCTCGAACAAAGGATGAAGCGGCCTCTTCCAGTGGCACCGGTGTGCTCTGTAGCGCGTGTGGGCTCGGTGCGGCATTGTTGGAGCCAAATTCGTCGGTTTTCATGATCTTGTGGGTGGTAGTGACATTCCACTTCCAGGGTGCCTGTCGTCTCAACTCGGGTGGCAGATCATCACCCGACGGTATTCTTTTGAATTGTAGTAGGCCGGGATCGACCTCACCACCCGGTTCGTCGGCGGCCTCAATGCCCCATTCGCTTGCAATTGTGGTGAGGGCTCTCGGGCCAATGTAGGCCTCTACTGCAGCGAAGACGACGTCTGTTGGCAGACGGGGATAGTTGCACAGAAGCCACTCGGAGGTGTAGTAGCCAAGCAGCTGGCGTCCGAGTATGGATAGTGAGGCATTATTGAAGGCGGGGTTGGGGTCGGCGGAGGGGTGTACGAGGGTTCGTGCGAGGGTTTGGAGGGGGAAGCGAGGCGGGAGGGACAGTCGACTTCGCAGGGCGTGTAGTTTGGTCGAACGCTCGGCGGCTTTGGGATGTGGGGAGGGCAGGCTCTCAAGCTGCCGTGACTGCTTTCTTGACTTGTGTGTCGATGGTGTGCCAGCGTTTGCTGCAATCTCGAGTTCCAACGCCCCATCGTCTGGAACTGCTGCTGTGCTCTGGAGCCTAGCCTGTATCCGGTGGCTATGAGGTATGACGCTTCTCCGTACATTCTTCGCCGCAGTATATGGACACGAGGGCCGGCGTGGCGAGGGCGCACCCAGCAGTTGCGAGGCGCATCTTTGTATGGGTATCCGCTTCATTAAGGCAAAATCCGAGAGAGGACGGCAGAAGAATCAGGACGGCGGAGTCGGCAGCAGCAGCAATTGGCCCGGTCGTGTGTTCACACAGGTCATGATCGCGACTGCCAAAGAATTTCCGCCAAGCTCGGGGCCCGTGCTAGCCCTACCATGCGACTGCGACCTCACGGCAGCTCCGCAGACAGCATACCCCACGAACCCGCACAACCACTTTCACCATGGGCGGAGGAGGAAAGATCCCGTACGAGCCGACTGCCAATTGCGTGCCAGTGCAGAATTGACGCCCAGCAGATACCCTAAGCACGTCTGGTCGCCGGCTGGTGGTTGGTACGCCCAGCCAGCCAACTGGAAAGCCAACACGGCCGTTGTAGGCCTCGCCCTCGGCAGCATCGTCGGCATGGCCTGGATGCTCAGCGCAAACCGCGAATACCGCGACAAGATGCCCGAACGCCACCGATTCTTCCCCAGCCGATAGTACGACCTGCACTTGCACCCTTAGCCTACGCATGCATGCTAACCATGGGCACAGCTGGAGCAAACAGATCAGGGAGCATGAGCGGAAACAAGACCAGAACATCATCGAGAGGACAATTGAGGGTTAGATTGGAGATGAAGGGGGGTATAGGGAGCAGCCAACGCGACTAAGGCTGTACATAACTAGCCAGCCGCTGCTTGAAATCTGAAAGCCTGTCTTGGACACCAACACCGTTCCACGTTTCCCCGTCCCTTGACTGTGAGAGAACGGGCATGCCTATCTGCTCAATGGCAAAGCTCGCCGAGATGGTCCCCCAGATCGCGGCTTCCTCGAGATTGTCTGGTGCGCACAAGGAGCCACCGCGGAGTAGGCCAACCGCCAGACCTCCCAGAAAACTGTTGCCTCCTCCGGTCGGATCGGCTACTTTTTCTGCTGACTGATGGTATGCAGGCATCCATTTACGCAGTCCTCTGCGCATTATCAGGCAGCCATCTTTCCCACAACGTACGACAACCCCGCCATTGCCGTCACCAACTCCACTGTCCAGCCACTGACTACACAGCTTCTCAATTGTTCGGAAGTCCACAAACTCCTTTCCGTCCGTGTTCCTGCCGAAGAAGCCGCCAAGCTCTCCGTGGTTCGGACTGACCACATCAACATACTTGAGCGCCTTTAGGCAATTCTCGTACTCCGCGGGTGTGCATAAATCGGGAACAGGTTCCCAGATAAACACGGGGCGCCGAACATCAGTCGAACTGGAACCCTGTTTGCGTAGTGCAATGATGTTCTCAATCAGATCGATGCAGCGTAACGGCGAACAGATCAGATGAAATGACTTGGACCATAGTAGATCGGTACCAATCAGACTTTCGTGGTCCACGCGCAGCTTCGGCGTCAAGTATCGAAATGCTTCATGAGATTAATCAGACTTTGAATTACTCATAGGCGACACATGGACGTTTACCTCGATGCTCATTTTCGCCAGTGTAACCATTCCAGCCTCGCGTAGTCAACCGTTCAGGCGTTTCGCGTACTAGCACACCAGTTCTCCATTGCGCGATAAAGTCGCGCAACTCAGGCGGAAAATCAGATCCGCAATCTACAATCCAGCCCACGGATTCCGACTGTGGTGGAGGGGAGAAGATACGCGCGCCCAAAGCCGAGTACGACCCTGCTCCTCCGACGATGTCCTTGACTGTAGGCTTTGGCGGGGGAAATTCGATCTCATCTTGGTGGTTTCAGCGGCTTGAACGCGTTGAAAATTATTACATGCCTACCTATGATGAACATTCCCAGAGTGCAGAAATCAATCTTGTCATGGTTTTCAGCATGTTGATTAGCCATGTTGGATGCTTGCACACTGCCGTGTGTAGATCGCAAGGTTGATAGCATGCCGCTGACGTGCATGTCTCGAACGGACCAGGCTTGGCTGCAGACGGCTAGCGCCATGTGGGCAGCCGTGGCCATGCGTCTGGAGAGCTGACCCTTTGAAGTTCTGCCTGCCATTGTGCTTTTTAAACCGAAAGATATCCTGCTGTGTTCACAATCTAGACAGGGCGAATTCCCGTTGTCTGCTTGTAGCCTTCCCTCTCCACAGTACGAATCAGAGGCGCCGAACAAGCTGCAGCGTGCCGCGGCTGCCCCTTCCCCGAGCATTCAAGATACCTGTCCGCATACAGGTGCCTTCCCTACAAACGCTGAGACGCGCCTTCTCCACATGGCGAACAACATGAATAACCTCACGACGCTGATCAAGCGGTAAGTGTCTTTCCTTTGTAATCACGACCTACCAGCACCCAAACCTACCACCCTATAACACTCTGCGCATCCCGCTACTCTGCAAGAGCGCCCCACGATGGCCCCCGAGCCCGAACAAGCACACATCCTCGGTCGACATGGCCAGATTCGCGTCACAACGGATAATGTACTAACGTCTATGGTCCGTAGACTCGAAGCTGCTACCTCGCGCCTTGAAGACATCGCTAGCACCGCTCTGCCCAACAACGGAGATGGAGCCGCAAGCCTCAATGGAGCCTCCGCTGATGCTACTCCAGGCGTCACAGCGGCAAACACGAGCGCCAACACCCCAAAACTCGTCGCGGAAAGCGCACCGCCCGCAATTGAAGCTTTCGATGAGCTGGTCAACTCAGACTTGAAGAACTGGCTAGACCTGAGCGGAAAGTTGGGAAGCGTCATCGAAGGCCAGTCAAAAGCAGTCGAGGGAGCCTTCGCCGCCCAGCGCCAATTCCTCTTCATTGCGAACAAGGCTAAGAAGCCTGACGACCGCACCCTGATGGAGCTTCTCAAGGATCTCCAGGCGAGCATGGAGAAGACAGACGAATTCCGACAGAGCAACCGAGACCCCGCGCTCAAAGACTCCGTCTCCATGGTTGCCGATGGTGTTGGCTCCCTTGGATGGGTTACAATTGGCCAAGGCGGAGGTATGAAGCCTCACGAGCACATCAACGAGCTGTTTGGTGGAGCTCAGATGTACGGCAACAAGGTCCTTAAGGAGTACCGCGACAAGTATGGTTATCCACCCCCCTACTTGAGGCAGCGCTGACAGATTCAGGCCCGACGGTGACGCGCATGTCAAGTGGGTTCAGGCTTACTATAAACTGTTCAAAGCTCTCGCCGAGTACGCAAAGAAACACCACGCTACAGGCGTAGCCTGGAACAGCAACGGAATCGACGCCAAAGACGCTGCAAAGGAGATCTCCTCTGCACCCCTCTCAGGCGCGTCGAGCGTTCCTCCTCCACC
>Ga0058698_10000941_pt1 | contig 14254 bp, 15 predicted proteins | sample AgamicAsSfe_FD_67288 | JGI IMG/M metagenome (GOLD analysis project Ga0058698, IMG submission 67288) | Agave microbial communities from Guanajuato, Mexico - As.Sf.e | ecosystem: Host-associated > Plants > Phyllosphere > Phylloplane/Leaf | place: Guanajuato, Mexico | collected 2012-05-30
TGCACGGACTTCAATCCGCCGCCCATTACTCTTTCCGTTCTCGGTAACCACCGGCGATGGCGCCGCCTCCAAGTGCATGTTTCTTGCCATCCTATGGAACCGTCACGCGTCGCATCACGATTGAAGGATGTGGAGCATATGTTCTTGTCCAGTGTATGTGGGCTGCGAAGATTTGTCTTGGCTGGCATTCACCTTGCTGATCGCGGCGAAACTTCCCCTTCTCATCATGAGGCAGACCCGACAACGAACGTGCCGAGTCCATCCAGGTCGTCCATCTTCGATCCAATCCATGCATACCCAACATCGGCTACATATAGCAGGTCTCTCCTCGCTCGTCTGGCTTTCTTGTTATCATTGCGAACATCATGTCAGCAGTGACATCATTCAAGCTCAACACTGGAGCCCATATCCCAGCGGTGGGCCTAGGTAGGACTATCCTTCCCTCCTCGGCACCGTTTGCCTGACCTGGATCATGAAGGAACGTGGAAATCAGAGCCCGGAGAGGTACGCAAAGCTGTAGCTTTCGCTCTGAAAGATGGATATCGCCATATCGATGCGGCTTTGTAACAACTACTCAATCCCATTGTCGACGATTGCTCACCACTGGCAGGATCTATGGGAACGAACACGAGGTCGGACAGGGCATCAAGGACAGTGGAATTCCCCGAGAGCAAATCTTCATCACTAGCAAGCTCTGGAACACGCACCAAAACAACGCCAAAGACGGCTTGCAAAAGACTCTCGATGCTCTGGGCACTGACTATCTTGACCTCTATGTAAGCGGCCTTTGGAATACCTTTTACCATGTTTACTGATAGGTATTTTAGCTCATCCATTGGCCGGTCCGCCTCGTCGCGGTCAGTGTTGTCTTGCTTTTGTATCAAACACCTTCAATACTAACGCTACGAAGAACGAGACAAGCGAGCTCCTCCCAACGAACCCGGACGGTTCTCGGTCCGTAGATCGATCGTGGGACCAAGGTGAAACCTGGCGCCAGATGGAAGATTTATACGAGACAGGCAAGGTCAAGGCCATCGGCGTTGCTAATTGGTCAGTGGCATATCTTAAGGAACTCAGCAAGACGTGGAAGGTCGTACCTGCTGTCAATCAGGTTGAACTACACCCTTTCCTGCCACAGCATGAGCTCAGAGAGTATTGTGGAAAATTCGGCATTTTAATGGAAGCATATTCCCCTCTTGGCTCGACAGGTAAAATTTCGCCGCCTGGATACTTCAACCTTGATCACAAGCTGACGTTCATCTAAGGTGCTCCAATCATGTCCGATCCCGAAATTCGACATCTCGCAGACAAGTACCATGTCTCTGCTGCTACCATTCTTATCAGTTATCACGTCTGTAAAGGTGTCGTTGCTATCCCGAAGTCCGTGAGCGAGAATCGTATCTCAGATAACAAGAAAGTCGTTGAGATTTCTGGGGAAGACATAACAACGTTGGATAGCCTGGCTGGAAAAGGAAAGGCGCAGCGTATCAATACGCCGCTCTGGGGATTTGACCTCGGCTTTGCTGATTGGTATGGACCACAAAAGTGATATGTTACAAGAGACAACAAGGAGCGGTGCAAACCCTGACTTATGTCTCGCTTCGTACCAATATCGATCATGCAAGCGACCGATATAGAAAACATACAACGAACCATCTTACTTGTGGATCCTTACATACCGACTTTTAACCAATCCTGCAGGTGGTTGTGAATCATCAGCGCGTCAACTTCCAATGCTCACAGCTCTATACATTACCCTAGATTCCCTACGAACCACTTATTGAACCAGTCTATACATGCAAGATATACCGAAGTGACATAGATAAGGTGGGCATCGCCAGAAACATGTACGCCAAAAGTGGTAGATCTTCGAAGTTGAGTCTTATAAGAGTGGCAGGTATAGTTGGGTCTATACGCCGCAAGCAAACGAGAGCCCATCTCACTGGCTAATAACCTTGGGTTGAGGTGGTTGAGCCCCAAGACATTTCTGATTTGCTTTGGACTCTGGCTGATGGGTTTGAGGGACACGGGTGGGAAACTCTGATGGAGAGTCATCAGCCTCAGTCAATTTTCCAGTCTCTGATAAGAGCTGAAGCCTTGGTGTGTCTTAGCAGGCAAGAGGATTGCACATCGAAACTTCCAATCGTTCACGATCCTGTAGAAACAGAACTTGCGAGTGGAATTTGACACTACATTCATCTAGACTTTATAGGGAGGAGGGGATACTCCTTCTTCCAAGGCTTTCAATCGTAGGGCGAGGATCTTCGATTGGTATCGCGTCATGGGCAAGAAGCCAACCATGATCCAGAGGTTCGGCACCCCGGTCTCTCTGAAGGCATTCCTGTACTCTCCTTCTTCGTCAATACCCCAAACTGGACCAACCTGCGTGGCAATCTTTGGGCCCAAGGTATTGCTGATGGAGTCGACAAGGTTAGAGAAGCCAGTGGCAAAGACCACCAAGTCAAACTCTCGTTCACGGCCACCAGACAGAACCACTTTATCTTCTGTGAAGCGCTCAATGTATCCGGACTCCACCTTGATTTTTCGATTGATAATATCCGCGCAGGCGCCAGCATCAAAGTAGAAACCACCGTTGCGAGTTTGTCCAAGAGTGCCGTTGCCTGTGCCGCGTTGGCCTCTCCACGTTCTCAGACCATTGGCATTGAGTCCATCGAGCAGTTCTTTGTCCAGCTTCTCGAGAGTTTCAGCATTGCGACGGCCAAGTTCTTCTCCAGGGCCAACAGGAGTCGAGAAGAAGATACGATCGAAAATTTCGGGGTCGGCGCGCTCGCCAGTAGGGTCAGGGCCATAGCCACCGAGCACGCGAGGGACAGAATGAGTAAGAGACATGATGTAGGTGGGCGAACGCTGGAGGAGTGTGACGTCGATGCCACGACGCGAGCAGTCGAAAGCTGTGTCAAAGCCAGACGAAGAAGTGCCGACGACGCAGACCTTTTTGCCAACGAAGTCGCGGGAACTGTCGTGAGCGGAGGAGTGTCGAATGACACCAGCTCTGTAGTCAGCCATCCCGGGGATCTTGGGCATGGAGGGAACACCGCAGAGGGAGGTAGCCATGACGACGTGATTAGGGTACAGCGTTCTGGACTCTTTGCCTTCTTTGTCGATAACCACTGTCCATTTGCCATTTCCGTCTTGACTGGCTTGGATGACAGTTGACTTTGTCCACACATTGAGCTCGAGGGCCGAAGCATACCAACTCATGTAAATTCCCTGTTTCTGTGCAGGAGTGAATGTGGGCCAATGCTTGGGGTATCGGAAGTAAGGCAGGTCGTCTGCCCAATGCGGGAAGTGAAGTGACAGATACTCGTACCGCTTCTTCCACACATCACCGACTTCTTCGCTGCGCTCGATGATAAGACAGTCTAGGTTGATGGCTTTACATCTTGCAGCCAAAGCGAGCCCACTAGATCGTGTCAGCACTTGAGGTCATCGATGGGAACAATTTGTACTCACTTTTGTCCGCCGCCAATGATGAGGACTTTGGGATCGGCTTCATCTGCCTCCTTGGCACGCTGGCTTTCCCAACTGATCGTGCCTGTCATGTGTCCATCGTTGGGCGCTCGCTCAGGGAATTGCTTGAGCTGTTCAGCAACGCTGTGCATGAAGTAGATTTTCCAACCCTCTCTTGTAAGAACGGAACTGATGACAGCCGAGGCGAGAACAAGGCTGGTCTCGAACGACACAACGAATTGAAGATAAGCGAAATCGTCGTAAGGTCTAATGACCTTTGGTGCAGGCTTCAGAAAGGCAAAGTTGGAGGCCGTGTCTCGGGGAAAAAGGTCTGTGGCAGCTTTCAAGATTGCGGGCTTGAAGTTGAACGTGCGTTGATCCCAGGTGAAAGAGAGTTTGTCACGCCAGACGCCTGCGTTGTTTAGTCTCTTGCTCAAGACAGTCAATAGTAAGAGATCTTACCGTGCTCCAAGAATAGGTCGGTGAACGCTTGTGCATCGCCATCGCCCATGACTCTTGATAGCTGCTCGACGATGCCGTTTGCCTCCTTCTGCGCATCACAATCTGACGGTATACAGATGCCAAGGGCTTCTGTGGTTGGCAAGGGGTGGTTGTATTGGAAATCATACATGAAGTCATCCGCGACTGGCGGCGTGGATGCTTCCCGAGCCATTTCCATCTGTTTGTGGTCGGCTTTGGCTTTTAGGGCAGATGCGTCAGCCAAAACATTGGAATGAGCATCGTTCTCGATTCTCGAGGGAGCCATTGTGCTGGAGATGATACGACTTGCGAATGATGGGAGTAGTGAATTGGAGTTCAGTCCGAGGTGGGGGTGGATTGGATAAATAGCACAGGACGTGTTGTTTGGAGGTGGATCGAATTTCAATTCCTCCTGGGGCTTAGTTGCGGACGAGTGATTGCTCTTGAGCATGCTGCGCCGGCGCTTGCCCCTTTAGAACAGCTGCTACGGCGGCCATTGACGACTCAGGCAGGCTCCTTTTGCGTGCAAGCGTGAGACGCACAAGCGTGGAGAAACGGTCAAGAGCGGAGAAGTGGTCAAGTGTGGAGAGATGCGGCGCTTGGCCCGGCGCGATCTCGGCGACCCCGCACGCACACAGGAAAGCGTGGGCGAGCTCCCGGCGGCACTAACCACTTCTTTTTCTCCAGACTGCACGCAGCGTCAGTCACGGCGACGCATCTCTCCACGAGACACGCGATTAGACAGTGTTATCATGGCAAACCTATCTGCTGAGCCCTGTGCGGTGTGTCGCGGTAAGCCTATGAACCCCTCGAGATCGCTTCCCCACACTTTCGTTGCTCCATGGGGCATCAGTGCAAAAACCCACATGACTGACCTTCTGAACAGAAAAGCATGTCCGATGTGAGAACTGCCATTCAGACCTTTAGAGTTTTGCCTTTGTCTCCAACAAGACACCTGTTCTAACGAGCACAATCTTCGTGCAGGCGACCGTGAACTCCCCAGATGCCGTAGGTGTCAGGCTCGACGTCTCGATTGTCACTGGCCAGCCAAAAAACCCATCTTTCGATCTGGTTCAAGTACGAACTTGGACATTACATTTCCAGATCATCAGCCTTGGTTGGGATTACACACTAACAGATGTACTGTATCTCATCCTATCTCGAGCTCCTTGACAGGATTGTAAATCTGATTTTGTCAGTGGAATTCATCAATGTTTATGAGACCGTTCACACCCACACTCCTCAGTCACATGATGCATCGCAATCCATTCCAGAAAGCTGTGTCATAGGCGGCGATGTTGCAAACGTGGTGCAACCTGACGACTTCGTTTTTGCTGCTCAAAAAATAACACCAGCCTCTGACCAGTCATCGCCAAGCACATGCAGCACATCCACAAGCAATCACCAAAAGTAGGTAGTTGACCAGATCCAATGAGCGAAACTTACACTTTTCCCCCTCATGACATTGGAAAATCGCTTGAGTTTCTTCTTTGCTCTGGCCAAGCTGACTGATCTCGCCTCTAGAAGCGATCGAACGAGTGTACCCCTGGGGAGGCCTCAATCCTTGTCAACTTCGTTACCAGGTCCGATCAGTCTCGCGCGCACAGAAGCCAAAATACACCCAACACCTCTACTGGAAGCTCTGGATGTGCAAAAAGCATGCTTACTTCGACACTTCATCGATGAGATAGCGCACTGGGTACGGTAAAATGTGACCCATTCCTACGACCTGCTGCTAAACCACTAGCAGTTCGATCTCTGTGATGAGACAAGGTATTTTCAACTAACTGTACCTTTACGAGCGAGGTCGTCCCCTCCTCTGCTTGCTGCCATCTGTGCAGTATCTTCACGTCATCTGATCAGACATCCAAGATACAGAACGCCACACGGGATCATGTACCAGAATGTGCTGCTACCACATCTTACATCTTCTACTGCAGTGGAGTATATGCTCAAGTGTATACCACACTTGTTCGAGTTCCACAACTGTCAAGATGATGATCAACGAGCCAATCTGATTGCCGCAGCGGTCGTCCTTCGACAGTATGAGGAATTAGATGATGAGGTGGAATCTAATGCAGAGACAGAGTCTGAGAACAACGACCTCGAAGCCCACCAGCACGCAACTTTCCTTGCGATAACTCAAGCTATCATAGAAAGCACTGTATCATCCCCCTCGCTCGCGAACAAGACATTGGAACATGCAGCCTTTTGGGGCGCAGCTACACAAGAGATTTATAATGCAGTAACCAGACAACGCCCCTTCCACATGGATTTTGCGCCGGACGTAGCACGGTACGCATCCGCGGCAAATCGATTCATTATGCACGCTGCGTATGTCATCAAATGGTGCTGGGGCGAGAAAGGTGAAATCGAGTGGCGTAAGTCGAGCCTTGGTGCTCTGCACTTCTGATCTGGACATGTCGCTAAGGTAGCCAGAACGTCTAAAAGCTGAGCAATGGGGCTTGGAGCAAGAACACGTACACGAATTTGCGCCACTGCTGGAGAAAGGGCCTGATCATGCAAACGACGAGATATTCCCTACAATATGGTACACCTCTCATGCTCAGGTCACTGCGATGCAGCATTTAGATCTGGCCAAGATGATTCTTATTGCAGAAGACCCAAAGATCTTGTAAGTCAAGCAAAGTTCTGTCCACAAGTGTGTTGGATCCTGGCCTTGCAAGGGTTCATCCTGTATGCGTTCTGACTGGCTTGTATGTTGACTGCGTCATGATAGGCATCAAAGTGCTAAGGTGCGCGCCGCTCAACGCAAAGCAGAAGCTCAAGTCCGGGAACTCGTCAAGCACGTCTGTGGCATAGCGCTTAGCAACCTCGGGTGCCAACCTGCGCTCGTACCAGCCATAATGGCTATTTCACTCTATGGCGCGTTTTTCACTGATGGGAAAGAACGTGCAGCACTAATAGACGTTTTATCGAGGCCAGAGCTCCAGTATGCATGGCCCACCAAGCGTATTCATCGAAATCTCGTAGATGAGTGGGATCAGGATAGCTTTAGCTGAAATCGCGCTCGGAAAATGAGCTCTGGAATGGACTATTCAATCGTATATGGATATACTTGATCCCGACCTGTGAACTGTGTTTGTGACTCTCGGTGAAAGCATGAAAGATGCCAAAGCTTTGCACCTGACTGCTTATAATCACACTGCTCTTGCCAGAGGTGCTTGTGTCATACCGACAGAACTGCGGACTGCCTTATGATGTTCTACCTACACTGGTGTGAAGAGTGTGTCTCAACACTCTCGTCATCGAGCATGAACCTTTGGAGACTTTTCAAAGTAATCGAATCAAGCTTCTGGCTTACTTTACAGTGATACACTGCCATGAGAACTGCTCGAGTACCTTACATTCTTAGCGGGCCGCGCCGACATGGAGAGTTCCCCAACGTCACATCATATCTGCGGGTCAACAGCTTGTCAGGACATGCCCTACGGAGACACATATCCTGCCGAGAAGGTATATATCGATCGTGGTGATTGATTTCTACTTCGGGTCCCGATCAATTTTGAACATCATGAGTTTCAAGTCCGCCCTAGCTTCAATTTCACTACGATATTCTATTCCAGCGTGGTCGGCGAACAGCAGCTCGCTGCTTTCCCTATCCAAAACGATGACCCAGACCTTGAACATTCTTACATAAAATTTATACCACTATGACACCAGAAGACGAAGAGCGTCGCCATCTACCATATTCCTCTTACAGCCCATATGTGCGCTATGATAGGCCTCGACTTACCGCTCGGAGACGCGCGACAGACCGGCGAGGCTAACCATGGCTTCAATACAGCGTGAATCCTGTACTTTGACGCTAATGCAGATCAGCCAAAAGTGCTGGGGTAGACTTGAAGCTCGTCGAATGTGCCTGGTAACAGTGAGTACGCGTTTCTCATTCCGCGAGCGGTGTCGACACTGTCTCTTTCGAAGACGTCGGTGCGTTACCACATCCCTCAACCTGGCCGATCAGACTTGGCGAGAGCCGCAACCATGCCTTCGAGATGCCGTTTACATAGGCCTACGTAGCACGGCAAAAGTTTTGACCTCGCAGCTTGCAATTCCAACACTTGATAACAATCGACTCGACATACATCGTTGACTGATACAAACGCTGCCCGCGATAGTATCGCCATAGATAGCTCAATTGCTTGGTTGGTTATTCTTGAAGGACAGTCAGTCACGTCAGGTGTTCCAGAAGAACAGTATTGGAAGCAGTGCCAGGACTCAGTAGAGTGGGCTTGGACACCCCTCGGTCCAAGTCAACCGGACAGGTCCTCTGTCCAAGTCCAATGATCTAGTTCGACTTGATCAACCTAGTGGATTATCAACCGGACTAAACATTCAGTCAGAATCCATGAGATCTATAAACTGATACCAAGTCTGCCAGGGTCGTGAGCGCCACCAGCATAACATTGGCGTAACAGGGCCCCAACACTGACTGGAAGCTGCGCACTGGGCCGATTTTAGCCCTTCACATCATCTCCTGAGATTGGGCTCCGCAAGCCGGACCATGTGGGTCTACTATTAAGACACAATCCAGACAATCCGATTGGGCTAGCGCCGGCGCTTGTTGCTCGGTGCGGACTGCGACTGACTCGCCGACGATGACAACATACAGATCTGCCACAGCATACCCCAGGTGAACGGACAATCCCCAAAATTCCTCTGCACGTCTCAGTCAGGGCAAGTTCGCACCGATGAGTGCTCATTGGCAATCTGAGAAAGAGAATCCGAGTCAAATTAACCTATAAAATCATCTGTCCTGATTTCCGGCTCAGAAACTCTGAATCAGTCTCCCCTGTTCATACCCTATCCTCCATATCTCAACCCCTTCGCATTTCCGCATGTTCGAGTATGAGCAAGCCGCCCAGGTACTCCACGACAAAGATCAGGGTACGACCGAGCAGCATGAACGCCTCCACACAATCGATACCGCAGACTTGCCCGTTCATATCGCAGAAAATATTGCCTATGGTCCCAACGGCATTAGAGGTTTGATCAGCTCACCCTATATCTTCAGCGCCTCTTTCCTCGCCTCCTTGGGTGGCTTCTCTTTTGGCTACGATCAAGGTGTCATCTCTATTATCAATGTTATGCCTGCTTTCCACTCGGCATTTCCTCCGACAAACACCGGTTTTGGAAAGGGATTCATGACTGGAATGCTCGAGTTTGGAGCTTTCTTGGGATGCATCATGTTTCCCTGGCTATGCGACAGAATCTCAAGAAAGCGTGCTCTTGTGGTCTCAGTCATCATCTTCAATGTCGGCGCTATCCTCCAGACCGCTGCTGAGAACTATGCAATGCTTGTTGTTGGGAGAACCGTCGGTGGTATTGGAGTAGGTACTCTGGCAATGGTGAGTCCACTATTCGTTACCGCTTGCTTGCTACGGCGATCCCGGGCGCTCAACCAGTCCTCTAGGGAGCGCCTCTTTACATCTCCGAGATTGCCCCACCCAATCTGCGCGGTACTTTACTAGTCCTCGAATCCATCTCGATCGTTTCCGGCGTCGTCATAGCTTTCTGGATCACATACGGGACTAAGAATATGGTTGGTGAGATATCCTTCCGCCTTCCGTTAGGCCTGCAGATGGTATGTGCGACAATCCTTGGGGTCTGGATCAATTTTTTCCCATACTCCCCGCGCTGGCTCGCCCTGGTCCACCGCGACGAGGAATGTCTCCAGAGTCTTAAAAGACTTCGTCGCCTGCCTCGAACTGACTCTAGAATCAACGCCGAACACGAAGGCATAATCGCCGAGGTCAAATTCCAAGAGCTTATGCAAGAACGCAACCATCCTGGTGTCAGTGGGTTCAAGCTCGAGATCCTCTCTTGGCTTGATCTGTTCAACAAGAAGACGTGGCGCCGTACTATCGTGGGGGTTGGCGTTTGCTTCTTCCAACAATTCTCTGGTATCAACGCTTTTATCTACTATGCGCCGACGTTGTTTGAGTCAATTGGTCAGACTCCTGAGATGGCTTTGATCTTGTCTGGGATTTTCAACTGCCTGCAACTCGTCACCGTTGTCCTGTGCTTCCTGATCATCGACAAGGTGGGACGCAAGCCACTGGCAATCATTGGCGGATTTGGATGCGCGGCCGCATTCATTATCATCGCGATACTCTCCGGCATGTACGAGGACGACTGGCCATCTCATGTCACCGCTGGATGGGCTGCTGTTGCCATGGCGTTTGTCTTTATCCTCATATTCGGTGCTACCTATTCGCCTCTTGGCTGGGCAATTCCTCCGGAGGTGTTCCCTAGTGCACTCTGCGTCACTTGGTTGAGCAACTTCATCGTGGGTGTGGCGACACCACCCATGCTTGAGTCCATTGGCTTCGGGACTTACATTTTCTTCGCTTTCTGGCTTGTACTAGCAGGTGTTTGGGCCTGTGTGTTCGTGGTAGAAACAAAGGGTAAGACGCTGGAAGACATGGATCAAGCTTTTGGCGATACCAGTGGGCGCGAAGAGAAGGAGCTCATGAGACAAATTGCGCTTGAAGCAAGGACCGCAGATGCAAGAGAAACTTCCTAGATATACACACAACTATAAAGGCTCACTTTACATCCCCGATTATAGAACGTGAGATCCCCTCGTCAGCGAGAGCCTCAAGATTGTCCTCACCCAACTCTCCGTGCCATCTCTTGGGCACGAGATATGCTCCGGACTTCTCTTTCTCCTGTGCACGATTGGAGAATTTGTCATCTTGCGGTGGAGGTACCAAGGTAGATGATTAAGCCTTGGATACCATTACGTTAGTGAACAAGACTGAACTGTATCGTCATTCTGAGGATATCAGAGCTCTCTGCACCGTCTTCTGTGACCTGTATAGCCTTTGCTTAGACGCTTTGGGTCTTTTCGTGTTGCTACGCCCAAGAAGATCATCACTGCCGCGCTTATCGTCCCACTTCTAGTGCCATCAAGCTATGTCCGCGATTTCGTGGGGTCTCCTGTCCATAGTCTCAACAAGTGCAGCCGTCTAATTATCCTCGAGAGTGACACAGGTCGCCTTTAGGAACACTTTGCTGCAGCGTCTTAGTTCAGAGGCGTCTTCTGTCTGATACTGCACCTCTGACCAGGAGAGTTCCTCGAAACCAGGCATAGACTTGAACCTGGAAAGACCATTCGCTTCCTTTCCCGTCACTGGAGCTTCTGAGAAAGCTGTAATCGATTCCGTGTTTCACGCGTGTTCGTCAGCGACAGACCGTACCTTAGAGTGATGATTCAATTGAAGAATGAAATTTCTCGGCTCATCGTAATAGAGGTTAGTGCAGAGTCTCCGCTCGAGATATACACTAGCTCCTTATCACCTGACCTCAAGATATTCTGAACCGCACAAGGCTAAAGATGTAGCGATGTTTCAGGAGATTGCAAAAGCGTCTCGGCAAGCTTTATGATGAATACGAACTCTCCAGTTCATCCATCCTGAAGGTACCTGAAACAGACTCAGTCCTGCTCCGCGGTGTCGCAGCGCAGCCAAACTGGCCTCTGCACGCTAATCGAGTGTCCGAGGATTCTGACTGTATCGATGGCCTGAACGCCCGCAAACAGCGACTCGAAGTACGTTGACCTACGTGGCCATGACGAATCTGTCCACAGCACTGTTTTGTGCTCTTGCGGTGTCCTCGAGTTCCAACGCATCGCTCAGTCAAATAATAGATCTGACGAGAAACTTCTCATGGCTGCACTAGGTAAGGCAGATACCGCCCCACGCAGTGGCATATCTCCTGGGCGCTGTACTAGACTTCTCTTTCGTATCGCGAAAGGTCACAGACATCTGCTAGTGCTTTGTTGCAATTCGGGTATATTTACCTTCGGTCGTGCTTGTCCTCGTGTATACTGTGCAGACGTTAGTGATCTACCGTGTTTTCAAGAACGAGCGCATGGGTGATTGATCAGTCGACCTGACATGCATGGCTCGAACACTCTTTCAATGCACCTGTATCTAAGGGAGCTTCGTCGCTTGGTGACGGTGTACGAAAGACTATCATAAATGATATAATCGCGGTCCAAGCAATCTTACTCACTCGAGATCGTACCTTGTGCTAAATTCTCTCCCACGAGCTACGCATTCAAATCTCACAATCTCTTTTCGTGCAATTCCTATTCTTCGAGCTCCTAAGGACTGATCAGGTCACTGACCGCAATATCTCGGGAAGCCTAGTCAACACAGAGACTATCCTCGGAGCCGCTACACCAGCTTCTGGATCATAGCAATATCCAAGGCGATGTGCGAGCACTCAAGAATCTCTATCTGGCTATGGATCATCCATTCCATGATCTCATCGTTGTGGAACCTGTCACGGTCCAGAACACCGGCTGCGGCACTAAGTACACTTGGAGAGGAGTATCGACGCAAGTCGAAGTTGGATTTCAATACCTAAAAGTGCAAGACACAATCTGTATCAAGTGATCGACCGATACTACACCGTCTACCATCGAATCTCCTCTCTCGTTATACAGTCCGAGCTTGTTGGAAGCTGAGCTTCGCTCGGCTTAATCATGGGTTTCGATCTTTGAGAAATTTTTCGTAGCTTCATCTTGCTGTGCGCCAATGATGTGCAGTGAATGACCACTAGGGGTCTCGGTCCGTACTGGCCTGCACTCTATTAGAGGTCACCCTCGATCACGATTTAGGCAGTTAGAGACTTACCCAAGTGAATTGCAACCTGGAAGATGCGTTGGTAGACACTATCATAAGCGAGATTTGACGCGCACCCAACAAAGCATCCATAAATCTATCAAGAAGAGCCTGGTACATCAGTAGCGGGGACTTCGATAGTGGCGAAGTTCCAAGTCTTGCCACCATCCGAGGTCGACATCTCTCCACCAGTGGCGTCCTGAGCCCAGGTTCCAGTGTAGCCGAAGCTTTCGTCCGCGTTGCTAAGCATGATTTGAACGTTTTGCCAGCCTGGAGGTGTTTTAGCTATCTCCTGGTCCGTTTCAAAGTAAAAACAGTGCGAAGCGGGAAACGTACTGTGGGCAGGAGTAGTGGAACAAGTGCCGCTCGCACATTCCATTGAGATGTAAAAAAGATTTCCGTGCTGTCCCTTGCTACTTGAGACGCTTGAAACCAGCTTGCCATCGACATACAGGTTTTGGTCCCACATTTGAGTTGAAGAGTTCAGCTTGTCTTGGAGAATAGTCAGTCGAGGTGCAATAAGGATCTGAGGATCAAATAATACGTACAGTGCGTCCTAACTTCGGATCCGGCAACGGCCTTTACTGCTCTGCCGGCATCGGCATTGGAACCTAATCCAAAATCGTATTGGTTATCATCGTCAGACTTGATAAGTAGAGGAACATGAACCTGTGAGCGCATATGCAAAGTTGCACCACTTGCTACCAAGGTTAGTGCAGTATCCTAAGCTACGATCTGTGAGCTACAGGAACTCAAAGAAATGCTAGATCAAATGAATTGCGCTGTACCCTTCTGGAGCATTCTCGGTAACGCCCTGGAGAAACGAAGCCTCATTTTCCATCATGATGGCGCTCCACAAAGCAACGTCTCCCGTAATTGGGTTCGGGGCGGCTGGAAGAATGAGCGTAGCCAAGGCCTCCTCGATGTATGCGTTCGATCGCGCTTGAAGGGTAACGACATCGAGGTTTGCGATAGTCTGGTGCACAAGCGCTGAGAAAACGCCAACGGCTGCAAAGGTCTTCATGTTGATTTGAATTGTTTTGGAAGAAATGCTGCAAGGGTGGTCCAGTCCGATATGGAAGAGTCAAAGTAAGCAACGGATAGATCAAGGGGAGATTTGCGGTGTATATGTACGAATCAGTACGATGAAGCTTGGGTAAAAGTGCGAGTGACCCCGAGATGAGAACGTTATAATACGTTCCATGTACAGACCGTGAGCCCAGACACAAACACATTACCATGCCGACCATAGCGAATGAAATGTTCGGAAACGAGATCGCTGTTTGTAGTAGATGTAACAGTTGTGGAGCAACATAGGGCATTTATATATGTACGCGGATATGGCAAGGGTGCTTGAAACAGTGGCCCCGCTGTTTAAGGCGGAGTCATAAGTAAAAGCCACACTTAAGTTAATGCGTTTTAGATAATCGGGTACTTAGCTTCGCATATAGGGGGGTGCCGCATCCGATCGTTAGTACTGCTGCTACTTAACTAGTTTAAGCTATAATAGAGTATTTTACTTAGTAAGAAACCCCTTAATACTAAGGTAATGGTATACTCTATAAGAACTACTATGCTAATAAATCTTACTAAGAGGTTTAAGTAAATCCAGATTAGCGCTAATTATCCATATCTTATTTAAGTATTAA
>Ga0058698_10000943_pt1 | contig 14199 bp, 7 predicted proteins | sample AgamicAsSfe_FD_67288 | JGI IMG/M metagenome (GOLD analysis project Ga0058698, IMG submission 67288) | Agave microbial communities from Guanajuato, Mexico - As.Sf.e | ecosystem: Host-associated > Plants > Phyllosphere > Phylloplane/Leaf | place: Guanajuato, Mexico | collected 2012-05-30
GCCCATCTTCCACGAGGGCAGCAAGGGGTGGAGTTGCTGTAAGAGGAGGGTCATGGAGTTTGACCAGTTTATGAAGATCGAGGGGTGCAAGACAAAAGACAGACATCTCTTCGTCGGTAGTGGGAAGAAGAAGGAGGGCGAGGAGAAGCTGGAGACGGTTCGGTACGTTCCCTATGCCCTTCCCTCTTCCTGACATCCGCCTCCAAAACCAGTCACTAACTATGCACACACACAGACACGACTACTACCAAACCGCAACCTCAGTCGTCGCCTCCCTCTACCTCAAGAAAATCGACAAGGCAACCGCCGTCATCGACTTCCAACCACAGCATGTCAAACTCGATTTGCCCACTACAGATAGCAAGCGCTACCAGACCGAGTTTCCCCTCTTCTCGACTATCAAACCTGAAGAGAGCAAGTTCAGAATACTAGGCACCAAGCTCGAGATGACCCTGGTCAAGGCGGATGGAGCTAGTTGGCCCGTTCTTAGGAGCGACGATAAACCTACTGGGGAGATGATACAGGTAGGTAGGGCGGGCAGGGCGTAGATGAGGTTGTCATGAGACAGGGGAGCTGCATAGATCAAAGATCATAGTAATGCATCAACGAAGTTACGTCCAAAATATGTATGCACCGCAAGTACGCACCTAAGAATAGTGAGCAAGTGGAAGAGGGGTGCTTATTAATCATGACGCACCTCGCGCTCTAGTAACTCCGCAGTTATGCAATCAGGAACCGCCATGACACCATTTGGTAGTTTACCAGTTGACTAAACATTGACTTTACCAGTTTACTAAACATTACTTCCAAGGTACTGAGGCGTGTAAGAGCGAGAAGCGCGAAAAGTGCACAAGTATAATAGGATCGATTCATCAAGGTCCCTGGTCGTCACATATCAGATACCAATTCGACTCCATCCTCTCATTGTCAAACAGCAACACCGACAACAACAACAATACCGCTAAATAATTCCATACCAGCAATGCCACTCTCCAAGCTCATCGCCATCGTCGCCGGTGTTGGCCCTGGAACTGGCGCCTCCGTCGCCCGCAAGTTCTCATCTCACTACCCCGTCGTCCTGCTCGCCCGTAAACCAGAGAACTACGAGGGCCTTGCCAAGGAAATCAACAGCGCTGGCGGCAAAGCAATCGGTATCAGCACCGACGTCTCGTCCAAGGACAGTCTAGCCAAGGCGGTGGAAGGCATCAAGCAAGAATTCGGCCAAGACGTCGCCGCTGCAGCAGCAATTTTCAACGCCAGCGGGCCCTTTATGCGGAAGCCGTTTTTGGAGATTCCAGCCGAGACATTCTCCTCTAGTCTCGATGTTTCTGCCATGGGCGGCATCTTGTTCTCGCAATCTTTCCTCCCGCTCCTCCTCAAAGGGGTGGGAAGCTCGGAACACCCGCCTAGTCTCATCTTCACGGGCGCAACGGCGAGCGTGAAGAGCAATGCGCAGATGGCGAGCTTTTCAACCGGCAAGTGGGCGTTGAGAGCGCTGAGCCAGAGTTTGGCAAGGGAGTTTGGTCCTCAGGGCGTGCATGTTGCGCATGCGATTATCGATGGGGTTATTGATATTCCGAGGACGAGGGAGTGGTTGAAAGATATGCCTGCCGAGGCTAAACTGAGTGCCGACGCGGTGAGTATACTTGTTTCGATGGGTAGAAAAGGGGAAAGGCTAATCAAGTGTAGATTGCGAATGATTACTGGTGGTTGCATGTGAGTCGACTTTCTACGTGTATAAGTACTTTCATACTAACTACGCTTCAGACACAGCCCAAGACGAACTTTACATGGGAGATCGATCTCAGGCCTGCAATTGAGAAGTGGTAGGATATGAGTCGATTACGAGACCTTTTTGGGGCGAATGTGGGCGTGAATGCTTGGAAGGATGTCATTTAATGAGTGACGGCTGAGAAAGGACGTAGTATGAGCTATAACAGCAAAATTCCCCGTCATCGGTAATAAACAAGTCTACTTCGCCGCGCTGACAAGAGCTTCTTCGCCGAGGCGTAGATATCTTCGTTCCGTCTTAGTACTGTGAGTCAGCTAATTGTAATAAAGCGAAAACATCGCCATCCAGTTTGCCGGTTTGACGATACACGCTTTCACAATAAGCTTGCTCCAGTCACGCGTTCTTCTGTCATCCCTTCTCTATCGGAACCCCAGTTGAACGAGGCGAAGGCGCCCACTGTGAAGTTCCTTGCTGTTCTCAGTCATGTTTTTACCAACATCAATACGAAGGACTCAGTTTCGAAAAGCGACGCTGCCATCGGACGACTCAAGACCACATGACTAGACTCACGTCATCAAGATCGCCCTTTCCCTGTGGACCAGACGGCTGGACGCGGTCCGAGCGCTTTCTATGGAGTTTACTCGAAGAGGAAGTTGACCGGCGTGGTAGTTTCCGGACCTAAGATTCAGGGATTGGAGGCATACCAGATGCATAAGGCTGAAGATAGTCGGTAACTCTTCAAAGTTTGTGTAACCAAGGAAAGTACGTTAATCACTCCCTGGCATAGACATGGTATAGAAAAATCACGTGTTCAAACCCACCTGGGAAGCTCCATGTATTGCGGTTTTAAAGGCGCAACGGGCGCGAGATTAATCCCCCGATGGCAGATAACGCAAGATTCTACACCGATCAAGCAGAGTCCAGATTAGGTAGCTTGCAGATCATCTCACTCATCAATGTCAGGCTGAACTTGGGCGCATGCGCATGCGCAACATAGTTCGCTAACCGTGGCGAGGGGCATAACGTCCCATCTGGCCTGACAGACAAGTGCGGCGTACCATGGGTAGTCGTGAATCCCTGACCCTCTTTCATCTACAACGTCGTTAAGATGCGGAGTCGCCCGAGCGCATGTTGATGATCCTTCCGGCAACGAGGCAAATGCTAAGGCCGAGTGATCGAGATTGATGCCGCTTCCAGACCGCGGAAGTAGGACAACGAGGCTACGTCTACCGGCCAACACGGTCAGATCATATCATAGGAAGCGATATGCGTAGTCAACTCGATGGGGCAATAGATAGACGAAGAGCTCGCATCATGTGAAGATGTTGCACCGCTCGGAGCCTTGCATACCACCATGGGGGACATGCGCTGGCGATGATGGGCATGGTTCTGGAAGACTAGAGTAAGGTGACGGCGAGGCGGCTGGCTTACAGCCAAACGCGATCGACTGGGCGTATTTGTGCGTGCGCTTCAAGGCTCTGCGACACCTTACTACTGCATGCAAGCCCGCCCACGTGTCAGCGCCTGTTCTGTGTGCGACAGCTCACATGCTGTAGCAAGCAGGAGATGAGGGCATTTGCGAGATTCGGACCAGACGGGATGTGGAGATGTAGCAGTGGTTCTGCCCGGGCCGCCGATAGACTGTAAACTCGTTGCTACAATCGCGCGGCGGCCGATGGCTGGGGAGTCGTCGCGAGTGGCCTACATTAGAAGGGTAAGCATAAGCTCATGACGGCAGACCAGCAGAGAGATCGCGGTGACTGGCAGTCTGTCGGATGAAGCGATCGCTTAAATACCTAGGTATGCTATGGCAGTGCTGCAAGGACCAACGCCAAGTTGCTTTCGTCCCGTCGGAAGGGAAAGTCCAACGTTAATACCCGTGTGCCCGCAGCGTCGTTCATCAGAGGCCAGACAGCACCGACGCTGGAACACCACGATCCGAGCGACCGCAGATTGTGCTGCTCCGGACCTTGGAGTACGAAACGATTGCGCAACACTGCCTGCCTGCATCTGCATCTACACAAGTCTTCTGGTAATCGTCGGCCCCAGCCCTGGACTGGCGTTTCCGGCTACCATAGCCATCTCTCCGGCCCGCACATCGCAGCAACATCACCCGAAGAGACTCGACCACACGCGCAGCCTCAAACCATCGCCATCTTTTGTCGCCCACCTTTTTTTGAACTCCCCGTGGAATCATCGCCAAAATTCGCGCACCGCCTGAGCTGGGCGCCGTCGCGCATCCTCCCATGACCGGAGAGAATGCACCGCGGCTAACTGCAGTGCCTGCTTACCCACAACAACCACCGCCAGGGCCCCAACGGCCACCATCTCCTCCCAGCCAGCACCAGCAGCTTCAATCTCCCCTAACCCAACTTTCACCATCGACCGTCAAGGCGTCTCCGCAGCAGACTCCTGGACCTCTTGATGCCGCCGGCGGCATTGCTGAACCCTCAGCAAAACGAGGCATGCGCTCGCAGATTGCATGCACCAGATGTCGCCGAAGCAAGACCAAGTGCGAAAACACCGGTCAAGGTACCACGTGCAAGGCTTGCGCCAACACCAACCGAGACTGCACCTGGGACCACGCAGCTGTCGCAAGCACCACCGGATCGGTGCGCCGTGAAAGCACTGCCGATTTTGATGTAAGCCGTCCCTCTGAATGCTCCAAAAGCTGTTGTGCTTGCATATATCCATCGCCGAATACATGTGCTGGTCCAAGTCACGTGAGCTAGTGCTGACACTCCCAGGCCCCTCCCAAGAAGCGGCGCAAGCTGCTAGCACCCTCATCAACTACAGCACAGCGCTCAGTAGAAGGGCTGGGTACATATGAGGATGCTCTCCAGTCGCCTTTACTTACGCCCCAAGTCTGGGAGGAGTTGTTCGATATCTACGACAAGCACTTCTCTACTGACTTTCCCTTCTTACACAAGAGAACTTTCTTGAGCTCAGTTCAGCAACCGCAATCAACCGATAGCCCGTCTGATGCCAAAACTCCAACCAAGACTCAATCGCCTCAACTATATCCCCCTTTATTACTAGCCTTCCTTACTCAGACTGCTCGCTTCCACGAAAAGCTCGTACAACAGACCGGAAATGACCCTACCAAGACCGCTGAGTTTTATGCCCAGGCTACGCGTACGCAGATGGGTACAGAAGCCTTCGGCTTCCCAACTCTCGAGAAGATCCAAACACTGCTCATGCTGGGCTACTACGAGTGGACCAACCTGCAAGGTACCGAAGGCTGGATTAAGATCGGTCTTGCTATCAGATGCGCCATAGTCCTGGGCTATCCACACTTAGACGTCGATGACAAGGGACTGCCTGCACCATTGAAAGATAGTGAGAAGGGCCTTTCCGAGAAGGATCAATTCATCCTGCGCGAAACTCAGCGACGGACATTTTGGAGTTGTTGTCTTATGGATTGCTATCTGAGCTGGGGAGAGGATCGGCCAAGGATGCTCACGCCCGACCAACTTCAAAGAACGCAACTTGTTTGTAGCGATGGCGCGTTCAACTTCGGAAGGAAAGCACGGACAAGACTTTTGGGCGAAGATGATGCTGCATATGAAGAACGGAGGAAGCGGTGGAATGAGCATACTGAGTGCCGTCGCAACGAGCAGAATGGTGCTGATCAAGCTGATCCGCTGAACGGGGGCAAGTGGGAGATAGGTGAACACGAGGCAGAACTCACCTGGTACATCAAAGCTGTCGTAATATTCGGCGAAGTGTCGCAATGGTCCTGCAAACGGGGCCGAAGGTATGCGCCATGTAAAAAACATCCCTGAGACGTCTCGCTGACAGTGCATAGACAAGAAGGCAAAACTCCGCCATGGCGTTCAACGACAGGTTTCAAGAAGTTGGAGGATAAACTCAAGCAGCTGAAGCGCGACCTACCTGACCATCTCCAGCTAACCCAAGACAACACTGAGGACCGTATATACAACAAACCTGGAAAGTACGTATCGATACACGCCATGTACACGTTGTGTTTCGTTTGGCTTTACAGAGAGTATATGCCTACGTCACCATGGACGTTAGCGTATCCTCGCGGCCCATTAGATGAGCCACTGATCGACGAGAAACCTCCAGATCCGGAGTACTGGATAAAGCAAGCTAAAGATTGTTGGAAAGCCTGCTTGGATTTTACGCATCTGCTCCACACCATTGAAACTTCGAGAGTTCATAGTAATCTGATTCAAACTCCTACGGTAGCCTTTTCTTGTTTTGCAGTAGGAATAGGCAGTAAGTATATTCTAGGCCCTTTTGTTGGTTATCGCTAACAAGTCCAGCTATCTACTGCCACTATTTTCCTCACATGGATCCCGACAGCGTTCTGTCATCCCGTTTGAGTCCTAGAGCCCACGACATTGCCAATGGCTTTCTACTCCGTATTCTGAGGCGCTTCAAGATGGCTCGCTCGTGGCTTGTTCAACTCGCTGAATGGCAGCGATATTATCGTCGTGAAAAGAAGAAGTATAGAGAGCTTACTGGGCAAATCGACGATTCTCCGAAGAGCAACTCTAGCGATGGTATCGCTAGTGGTGGACTAAAAGACTACGCACAATTCTTCGAAAAGTCTCACAAGCAGTTCGGCGACATCTCAAACGACAACAACAGCCAATGGTCCAACAAAGATAAAGATCTTGCAGATGTTAGATTGACGCATGATGAGGACTCTGCAGAACGTATCTTGCCTGCCAGTACAGCTCCAGTCAAGCATGAAAAGCAAGGAATGCCTGATGAGAGATCTAGCCAGCTTCCTGTATTACAAAATTCCTTCACCGCCGTCAATCGAAATGGGGTCCAGACATCTCCACCTACTCATGCACCTACATATACGCATCAGACGAATACGCCGTCTTATGACTCAAACACTGCTTTACGTTCCGGAGCACACACTTCACCACCAAACTACCCATCATATCAGTACGGTAACCCACCTCAGCACACCATACCTACAGCACGAGCCAGCTTCGAGACCGGCCCCAATCAAGATCACTTGTCAGGCACTGCATCCGTTCCCATACATGCTGTTTACTCGGATTGGCAGACAGCAAGACCACATGAATTGCATGCGGCTAGGATGGCAATGGAGATTGACGGGGCCCAAACTTTCACAAACAGCTGGGCTGGACCAGCCATGATCAGCGATAATGACCAGGCTTATGACTGGTCGACGACTATGGACTTTTCCAATTTCCAGACTGTTGGCGGTAACGCGAACTATTATCCAAATGGTGCGCCGAATTTCTCGTCGTATCCGCCGCAGTAAACGGGGTTAGAGGAGGCCCAGCATTGACGAATTGGTAGATTTTTCTTTTGCGATGCTCGGCTTTTAGCATTTCTGATCAGCCTTTTGTTCTCAAGTTTCTCATCTTAGGTTCTGAGGCGCAATTCTTGGTGGTGGTCTTATTTGGGTGCCAGCTTTCCATGGCGACAGGAAACCATGCACAGGAGTTCTTGGGTTATAGGCAGTCGTTGTCTTGCAATTGTTTTTGAGACGGCATGCAGTAACATGCGCGACGTTGTAGTGTGCGTAGAGATGGTCGCAGGCAAATCGTTGGCTTGGTTGCTTTGAGCGATACAAATGCATATGCACGTATAATACAACATATCGACGGACCTTGGGCAATAGGTCAGTAACCGACTACCGCACGGTGTACTCTGTGTGCACCTTCACTAATGTCAGATGGTTAGGTGGCACGCTCGTTGAATTAGGATAGGTACTTCCTGATTTCATGTTCCCAGGTACGTTAATCGAAGAACGGTAGTCTTATTTCAAATTCGTTATTCCTTGCCTTACACGAGGCCCCTACAGAAGCTTCTCGATAGCAAGAAAACCACAGTACGATTCTACTTATGGAGTATGCACGCACTTGCTTCTCGCAACGATCAGACCCTTGTTACGTCAGCCTAAAACCAATGTACCTCGGTAAATCTCTCCACATTCGTATCATCATCTCAGCCCGTTACCATCCCCACACTAGTCATGCCATCCGCACCTTTCCTGCTCCAAGAACCGACAATCGAGTCAATATCTATTATGCCGATGTCCGTCGTCATCACGGTGCGGATGCCTTGCCCAAAGTAGGGGCGGAACAAGTTGTCGACGAACTTGACCCAAGCTTCCGCAAGCATCCACGGCGAAGAGGCTAGGACGTCAAGCATTAACCCCAGCGCTAACCCCACTGATCGTCAACACTCTGCACCGCCTGGGCAACGGTCATGGCGCTCATCGGACATACTTCCCCGCCTGCGCCATCCGAGATGCGGGCATATACGTGCACTAAAGACTTTTAACGAGCTTCCATGCAGCGATATTGGTGGAATCGGTACTTGCGTATTTCGATGCTGGTTGGACTAGTATCACTACGGCTACTCATCCGGTCAACCTGGTCGATCTTGCGTGACCTGGTTACTCATCCGGCTGAAATGGCACGGCTTTGGCATGCCCAACATGGGGGCAAACCGGGGAAAAGTTACTGGGGGAACAGGGGGAACAAAGGCAAATGCGCTCGGAACGTGATGGCACGAGATGCTGTCATCGTCCGACGGGAACGAGTAAAGATGCCGGTCGGCTACATGCAAACCATGAAAAGCTTCGGAGGCTGGGGAAATTTGTTTATATTGCTTGCTTTCCCGCGGATTTGCTCAACTCCACAAGCTACTTGACCTTTGGTTCCGCATACTGGTCAACATGAAGAGCTTTCTAAAGCTTGGTGGTGCGGTTGCGCTCGGGTGTTTTGCTGTCGAGAGTGCGGCTAGGGCTGTAGGATATTCGCCCAAGGAATTCATCAAGCCGTACAAGAGGGAGGCTTTACAAGATATCGTAAGTGGCAAGGTTCAAATGTCGATCTGAAATTGGTCGTGACTAACCATGTCTGTAGGTCACCTGGGACGAAGACTCGCTCTTCGTTCATGGAGAACGCATCTTCCTGTACTCTGGTGAAGTTCACCCGTTCAGACTACCAGTTCCTGACCTTTACGCCGACCTCTTTCAGAAGATCAAGGCTCTTGGTTACAACGGCGTTTCCTTCTATGTCGACTGGGCTCTGCTTGAGGGCAAGCCCGGTGTTTACCGCGAAGAGGGTGTCTTTGACCTACAACCTTTCTTCGACGCTGCGCAGGAGGCTGGCATCTATCTCCTTGCTAGACCGGGACCTTACATCAATGCTGAAGTATCTGGTGGAGGTTTCCCCGGATGGATTCAGAGGGTTAACGGCACACTGAGAACGCGCGCTCCCGATTTCCTGGAAGCGACCGACAACTACATGAAGAATGTGCTGGCGAAGATCAAGCCGGCGCAAATCACTGAGGGCGGCCCTATCATCCTTATCCAGCCAGAAAACGAGTACACGCAAGCTACTTCCGCCATCAAGCCTTTCCCGGATCCAGTCTACATGCAATACGTTGAAGATCAGATTCGCGACGCCGGTATCGTTGTACCTTTGATCAGCAACGACGCCTCCGCAAAGGGAAACAACGCACCCGGTCAACCTGCAGCTGTTGACATTTACGGCCATGATGGCTATCCTCTTGGGTTTGATTGTGCTAACCCCACCACATGGCCGGATGGCAACCTTCCAACGAACTGGCATCAGCTTCACGAGCAGCAGAGTCCTACTACTCCTTACTCTATTGTAGAGTTCCAATCTGGCAGCTTCGACCCTTGGGGTGGGCCAGGTTTTGACAAGTGCGGTGTTCTAGTCGGCGCGGAGTTCAACCGCGTATTCTACAAGCAACTATACAGCTTTGGCGTTACGATCTTGAACTTGTATATGACCTACGGTGGAACCAACTGGGGCAACCTTGGTCACCCTGGTGGCTACACTAGCTACGACTACGCTGCGCCAATCAAGGAAGACCGTCAAGTTGACCGCGAGAAGTATTCTGAGCTTAAACTCCAGGCCAACTTCCTCAAGGTGAGCCCTGCGTATCTCACTGCTGCGCGCGGCAATGCTTCAAACTCCACCTGGACAACTAGCACCGATTTGAGCGTCACTCCTGCGACCAACGAGAAGACTACATTCTACTTTCTGAGGCACTCCAAGTACAACTCGTTGGAATCAACGACCTACAAGCTTCACGTCACGACCTCTATCTTCGGAAATATCACTGTACCTCAGATGAACGGTACTTCCCTTACGTTGAACGGCCGTGATTCCAAGGTCCATGTTAGCGACTACGACATCGGCGGTGCCACTCTGGTCTACTCTACTGCTGAAGTATTTACTTGGCACAAGTACGACGACAAGACTGTTCTAGTCGTCTACGGTGGTTCAGGAGAGACTCACGAACTGGCTCTCGATGTCACCGGACTTGAGGTTGTCGAGGGCGATGTCGCGAGCACCACTGCTAAGGGTACCACAATCCTGAACTTCAAGGCCGATGGTACCAGAAAGATCGCGAAGGTTGGAGCTGATAGCCCCGTCTACGTCTACATGCTCGATCGTGGCGAGGCCTTCAACTACTGGGCTATTGACCAAGCACCTCATGACTCTTCTAACCCTGTCATTGTCAAGGCAGGCTACCTAATGCGCACTGCCAAGGTTACTGGCGACACCATTGCCCTCGTTGGCGATATTAACGCTACAACCACGGTCGAAGTCATTGGTGGCGCATCATCAGAAGTGTCTAAGATGACTTTCAACGGAAAGGACATTGACTTCACCACTTCCGAACAAGGAACCTTGTCCGCCGACATTGAGTTTGCCAAACCGGACATCAGCATCCCCAAACTCAGCGAACTGGAATGGAAGTTCGTCGACTCACTACCTGAGATCCAACCCGGATACGACGACAGCGAGTGGACTGCAGCCGACCTGAAGAAGACATACAATTCTCTGCGTCCCTTGACTACACCTGTGTCGCTATACAGCTCGGACTACGGTTACCACACCGGTACTCTGCTCTTCCGCGGCACATTCACCGCATCTGGAAACGAATCAACATTCTACCTTTCGACGCAAGGTGGTTCTGCATTCGGTTCTTCTGCGTGGATTGGCGATCAATTCCTCGGCTCATGGCGTGGTTACGACGCAGCCATGAACGGCAACGCCACGTTCACCATGCCCAACCTGACCAAGGGTAAGACATACACCATCACGGTCGTCGTAGACAACCAAGGCCTAGACGAGAACTGGACCATTGGAACCGAAACCATGAAGAACCCGCGTGGTATCCTGGATTACAAACTATCTGGCCACGACGCCTCCGATGTTGTCTGGAAGCTCACTGGTAACCTCGGCGGAGAAGACTACCGCGATATTTCTCGAGGTCCCCTCAACGAAGGCGGCCTGTACGTTGAACGCCAGGGTCTACACCTCCCCGGTGCTCTCACAGCAACAGACGCCAAATGGCAAGCCTCCGCCGGCCCAGTTGCCGACGGCATCTCCGCCCCAGGCATTGGTTTCTTCGCCACTGAATTCGATCTCAACATGCCCTCTGGCTACGACATCCCCCTCAGTTTCACCTTCACAAACGGCACTTCTTCCAGCAACTCTTCTTCTTCTGGTTCCAGCGTCCCCGCCTACCGCGTCCAGCTCTACGTCAACGGCTGGCAGTACGGCAAGTACGTTAGTAATGTGGGCCCGCAGGTCAAGTTCCCTGTTACAGAGGGTATCTTGAACTACAACGGTACCAATTACTTGGGCGTCAGTCTTTGGGGTCTGGATGGTGGAAGTACAAAGGTGGATGGATTGGAGTTGGAGGTTGATGCGGAGATTTGGAGTGGAATGAAGAGCGTCGCTACTGTTATGGGAAGTGAGTATGAGAAGAGGGAAGGAGCTTATTGATCTCAAGAGATGTGCAGATAGTGATTGTAAACACCACGTAACGAACTATTATGATTCCAAAGTTTCGTTCCATCATGTGAAGGCAATCTTGGTGACGCAAGTCACGTCTTCCGTACTTGCTTCTTTGAGAATTCAGTTGGTACTCTCGTCCATCTTTGGTCCTCTTCCTTCCTCACTCTCACCTCGACGTTTTAGCGCGGCCTTGGCACCGACCTTGACAAGCGCGTTTTTGCCCACAACAAAAGCTTGAGCTGCACTTAATCTCAGTCTTTCTTACTTATTTGCCTGCTCCTCTAAGTATTACACGAGGAATAATTTCACAAGACCACCATGGCAGTCAAGTAAACCTTATCTGCACACCAGTCTCAATGAGCTTATACTAACAATCAAAGTGACAGGAACCTCAGCGGCGGTATCTCGTTCTTCGACTTGCCTGGGGGTACTTGCTCTATCGATTACAATACCCAGTTCTCGCAAGCTGATACGAGACTACAGAGCTGCGCAACGCTATCTACGAGCACTTCATCGATCTCATGCCATCAGTCAAAGACGCCATTAACCTAGCTTGCGTCCATAAGCAGACTCACTCCGAGTTCGCAATGTTATTCGTCCTTCGGAGCAATCTCAGCCTCGACTTTGAAGATCTTAATGACTTCCTACATCACTTCTTTGTTCGCTGCCCCAACTCGGCCCTCAAGGATGTTCGTTGCTACCTGGAAGTGGAGGTGTACTGGTGTTCAAGTTACTCACTCGATATGCTTGCGGTCGCTGCGGTCCTACGTGAGTACCCTCTACTCTGGATCGGATGGTTTGAAGAGTGTGCCTGCAACGCTTGTTTGTGCTCCTTCGAATATCAAGGTCCTACCTTCGTCCAGTCTTTTCTGACAGATATGGCTGTCGATCATTTCAACAAGTTGATATCTGCCAAGCTTTCTCGTGGAAAGTTTTACGAAAGCAGCCAGCTTCTCATTGTCACTGGAAAGGGAGTCTCTAGACAGACTGTCGAGGGTTGGAAGCTTACCTGCAGGAGGAACATCAAGTTTACGGTCCATAGGGAAGTTTATGAGGATTTTGAGGACTTTGACTTAGATGGTGAGACCGATTTGAACAACGATAATGACAACTTAGGGGACAAGCAAGTCGGAAGGTGGTTCGGAGAGTAGTGAATAAGAACAGGAAGATTGACCAGAGGCTGGCAACGCGATGTAATAGAGCCACACCATATATTAGGAGGCCTTCTTCGTTTTGAGTATCAATCTCGGCGCATAGTCTCCTGGTGGCATACTGTCGCTGTTTTGAAGCTGCATTGAAAGCGAAATGCAGGTTCTGGTTCGTACTATGCTTCGGTCCAAGCTCGCATGCCATTGCCATACAGATACTAGGAAGTGTTATAATGTTTCCGTCGTTTACAGACCAAGATATTCTCGCATCGCACCCAATTGTTCCTGGTGCTTAGGCTGATGCGATATAAACGTGGGTGTAAGTACAAAAGAGAGATGTAGTTGCTTGCGCGGCCCAATTTTCTAGCTGCGAGCACAATACTCATGAAGGAATCGTTTTGGATTATTCCAAAGATGAGCTTTCGTGCCCTTTCAGTCGTGTTCAAGAATCCAGGTTCCGAGCTCGGCGATTAAGCAAAGAGCTCACAGCGCGCCACGCATCACCGCTCCTCCGATCACACTGCATGCTGCACGGTGCCCTTGAACAACGCCAACACCAGCTATCGTGAACTAGCGGGTATTGATGCTGCAAAGCTAGGGAGGTGCCTGGTCATCATCTCATTCTGGAAAGGTTCTGGTTCGCTCGTCAAATATCGAGACACCAAGCCGTTGGCCATAGCTTGTTGAGGTACAGCCAATCCAAGCAGCAATACCGACACGACAAAGATATGTTTTGACGAAGGAGAACACACACGAAGCCATCTGCGTCTCAGAGTCAGCTCCAAGCTGCCGCGTATTCGGAACCAAGCATGCACAAGACCACGTGAACGCAGCTGACCTCAGCATCCCCTCACTCCTCACCACCTAGGATACCGCTCCCCGCCCTTTCCCTCCTCCATCAAGCCAGACATACACCCAACACGAAAGCCCAGGCCTTCGCGTATAAACGAGCACCCACGACACAGTGACGAAGGAGCGCTGTCAGTGTGGAGAAAAGGCTAGAGGAAAGCGAAGCGAAAAGCCAGCAATTGATTTAGGTTCAACGTCACAGGCACGCGTGAGGTGGACCAATGAGTACCCTAGCGCGACGGCCACTAAACCCCGGGGGCCCACAAACGGAGTGCGTACTAACCGGATGCAGGACTAGGCACGTGGACGGTCGGGACCACGGGGTACAGAGAGCTTGACGTCGCGCGCTGCGGATGGGCGTGGCTCAAGCATCTTGGAATGGGCTTATAAAAAGGGTCGCGTGTGCCCAGGCGTGTGGTGAATGCCACCGTTTAGCATTGAGGCTCTTGAGCTTCGCAGTTTCATAGTTTTACTATCACCGAAAGTTGACGTTGTTTGTTGAGATTGATGGAGTAGCTTTCTTTATTGTATCAATCCAACGTCATTTTTCTAGTTTCCGCGGACCCTGCGTTTGCGTGGTACACCGACCTTCCTTGCGGGGATACCTCCCCTTCCTACTGGGGCCACGGAGCTGTTGTTCCTTGCGTATCCTTTTGTCAAGAGG
>Ga0058698_10000944_pt1 | contig 14185 bp, 13 predicted proteins | sample AgamicAsSfe_FD_67288 | JGI IMG/M metagenome (GOLD analysis project Ga0058698, IMG submission 67288) | Agave microbial communities from Guanajuato, Mexico - As.Sf.e | ecosystem: Host-associated > Plants > Phyllosphere > Phylloplane/Leaf | place: Guanajuato, Mexico | collected 2012-05-30
TTGACACGGGGAAGGTGGATTGCAAACGCGGCTTCCTGCTTGCTGGGAGACATGCAGATATGACGATTCTGGAACTGGAAACGGGAGCTATGATTCTTTACGATTCTATCTGGAGCGGCCACCACCAATGTCCTGGCCAAGCTGTTATGCAAACATTAGCGATGTTCGAATTATGCAATCTTATAGTCAAGCTCACCCTGTAACCACTAATCTTCTCCCACTCGACCTTTTGGCGGGTGACTGGAAGCTGTCTTCGCAGACCCTTGAAGGCACCCTCGTTGAGTTTTGTGAATGCCTGGTTGACTTCTGTTTGGTAGCTCTTCTCGACCTTTGCGATCTCGCGAACAGCATCGCTGGCGTTGGAAATTGAGACGGGCTTGGAGGTTTGGAGGCGTACGTTGCCATCCTCGTAGTAGTGTACGTCGATGCTGATGGTACCTGAGAGGGAGGAGCTTGAGGGAGAGAAGAGGTAGTGTGCGCGCCAACGACCGTTCCTGTGTATTCTGTCTTAGTCTTGTGCTCTTTCCAGGACATGATGGTGCAGGCGTACCAGAAGTTGTTGGGACTGTACTTGTTGCTGACGAGTACGAGGGCGATCTTTGAGTCGTTCTCGGCGGGGAAGACGCCGACGGTGGCAGAGGGGTAGTGTTCGTCGGCGTGGGCGCGGAGGGCCTTGTTCAACTTCTGGATCAAGTCGGCGTTCTGGCTGTCGAGAGAATGGCTTTGGGCGTTTGAAGCCTTTTGCTCGAGCGGGTCAAAGTCGAAGGCGGTGTTGGTTGCGCTGTCGTAGTAGCGGTTGTTGCCCAAGCTGTTGTACTGGCTGACTAGCACGCTGCCGCTGCTGCCCGGCAGCTTGACTGTGCTGAATTGTGTCTCGTGGTACTTCTTAATGGCAGGAGAGATGTTGGAGATCAGACTTGACTCGGAGCTTGTGAGGGCCTTGACGTCTGAGAAAGCGTGAGTGTTGTATTCGAGGGGTGAGGGAGTAGCGATGTGTGTGTACCGGTCAAGACATTGGACAGCTATCAGGAGTTAGCTTTTGCATCATTAACGTTTAAGCTTGAGTATTTTATACCTCGCCTGGTGGAGCGTCCTCGACGAACGAAGAAGCGATTTGTGTTGACGACATGTTTGGTATGAGTGTGTGTATGCAATTGCGACTCTCGTGAACGAGGCCGCCGATGATGCGTGAGGTCCCGCGTCTCGGGGGTGTTTGCGGGGAAGGTACGCCCAGCCGCTCTCGTTCGCTATACCACCCTGACCTGGTTTAACACTGTCAATGGAATTAGCATTTCGCTCAATCTGTCACTGTGGTAATTTTAGTCTATGGTGATGTTGTCAATGGAAAGTGGATCGCATTTTTGAATATCTTTGGAACACCTGTAGCATTCCTCCCACTTGGTGTGAGTCAAGACTGTCATAGCCGCGAAAGCTGGAGGGTCTGACAAAGGCTCAAGAGCTCCAGACATCTACACGACATTTTGCCTTGGAATTCTTATGCACGGATAAAAAGAGCATGTTGTACTCTTCTGCCTGATCATTTTGCCTTCTATGGTACATATTTGCCATGCCATTTCCCTTGCCATCATGCATTAATGCTTGCTCTACCTGCAGACCAATCAAGTTCTCTCACTTCCACGCAGTCTGACGACTTGACCGTACTTCTGCAACTTTGTAATCAGCTGGTCACCTTGCTTGACAACGTCAGTGTATCTGAGGGCAATGGTTAGTAATTTGTATCTGAAGATGTCAAGGTTCGTGTATGACTTACTGCTTGTTCTTGTCACCAGCACGTTGTGTCTCAATGACACCCTTGACACGGTCAATAGTGCAAGGAAGACGCTGGCTAGCAATGAAAGGTGCCAGGTCACGGTCCAGCCAATCGACACTGACGCCAAAGCTCTGAGCCATACTCTCGAGACCCACAACCTTGTAACTTTGCAGCAACTGTGCGTAAGCACGCAGACGCATCTCCTTGACGTACCAGCGACGGTGCTCATAGAGGTAACGGTCTTGTGCGAGGAACTGGGTCTCGACCGTGCTGAGGGCGCGGAAGAAGTTTTGGTAGTGGCCAGAGTAGAGGGAGCGAATCATTTGGGCGAGAGGAGAGAAGTCGATCTCGGGTTCGGCATTTTCTTGCTCGGCGGAGCCAGAGTTCAAGGTTGTAAGGTTGACAACAGCAGGCTTGGGGGTGGCCGATGATGTGGTGTCGACGTCCATTGCGCTTGGGTCGGTACCGGCCGATGGGTTTGCAGAGACAGCACCTGACAGACCGGCGAGTTTCTCATGGCTGTCTTCTGAGCCGACGATAGCGCGGATTTCGGGGGCATCGACGACACGCGACTTGAAATCACGACGGGGAAGAGCTACGCTGCCAGCGAGAACGGCGTAGACAACGAGGTTGCTGTATGAGCAAAGTTCAGTGGCGGTGAAGGTGCTGAGAGAGTCAAGAAGGAGAGGAGCGGCGGCAGCGTGAGAGCGGATGGTGATAAGGTGGAGACCTTGGTAAGCTTTTAGGCGGTTGCGACGGTCCTGCGAATCATGTTAGATGAGCCTGTTTTGAAAAGTATAGTTTGCGACATACCCAGTCACCACCAGACTCGACCAAGGCTGAACAGCGCTCAACGCTCTTCTTGACCAGAGTCTTGTCGTCAAAGAACATGGCAATGCGGATGATGGCCAGAACAATGTCAATCTTGGAGGCCAGAATACCGGTCTTTTCCATCAACTTCTCAAAAGCTTCAAGAGCCTTCTCCTTGTCACCAATACGAGCATACAGCTCTGCGCGCTTGCCGCGGGCAGCGTTGACTTCACTATCGCCTTCGCGCTCGGCAGCTTCATCCTCCTCTTTCTGAATGGCGGCCAGCTCTTCGTCGTTCTCGCGCTTCATCGACTCGTACAGCTTCTCGTCCCAAGGCAGGTCAGCTCCTTTGGTGTGCTTGAGTCCACCAAGAACACCAATGATGCTGGTTGTGTTGATGCTGGATGTTCTTCGTAGCGATGGCGGCGAAGATGATGAGGTATTCTGGCTCGAGCCAGACTCTCCGGAGGCATTCAGCTTGCCAGTCTGGGGATGTGCGAGGTAGTAGTACAAGGGAGCCATCTTGTGCTCTCGGATAGCATCTTGAAGGGTTGTGAGAGATGATTGTTTCGCTGAGGATTGAGCAGAGGGCGAGGCGAGGGTGAAGACAGACTGGGCCAGTCTGAGGTCGGGGAATTTCATGTACTGCGGATCACCCATGATTACGGTATTGAATGGGTAGACGGGCGGCGGAAGGAGTGGATGGAGGGAGAGTCGCGTGTATTTCGAGAGTCGGTTGTGAGTGTTTGATGGCGACGGCGATGATGATGATGCTGGAGCTTCCCAATCAGACTCGCGACGTCCGTGCGTCCAGACAGAGACGCCGGCCAGCTCCACCGAGCTCCGATGCTTTCACTCAATCCTCAAGTCTGATCATTTCGCACCTTCCGTCTAGAGAATCTCTATTCTGACAGATTCTCGCATCGCTGACGGTAGCTTTTGAGCTGTTTTTCAAATACTGAACAGCGAAATCCATTTGGCGGTTTCCCTACGAAAGCGATATTGCTTTGTTCCAGCTCTTGGCGGCGCCTGCTATTCTCGAGCGTCACAACCTTCTTCTCCATAGCCAATGCACAACGACACCGTCATCCTCCCTCTTTTCACTCGTACTCGACGCTCCTCTAAGTCGAGTCTCCACTCAGTCCGCTCTCCCAAATAAACACGAACCAGATCTTCGAACCAATTCTCTTGCCACTACGTCGTACAATGCCTCGTCAACCCCAGGACTCGAGCAAAGGACGCCGCAGTCCACCCACCGAATCCCCCGTCCCTGAATCAGACCAATACCAAAAGCCATCACGCAAACGCATAAGAGAGGCCGACCTTCCTTCGAGCCGAGCTCCCAAACGTCAACGCAGTCCCCTCACCAGCAGCACTCGCCGTGACGATCCCGCCGACCCGCCCTCTCCACCTCGTTCTCCCCCACGAAAGCGTCCTGGTGCTTCGTCCCGAATCAGTGTCGCTGCCAGACAGGCTGCCGAGCAGAAGAGACAGCAACGTGAAGAGGAGGAGCGTAAGCAGGTACAACAGAACAGAGCAACTGCTCCCACAGATCTTGTCGCCGCCCATTACAATGCTGTTCCAGAAAGAGGTAGAGATTGGAGAAGATCAGAATCCAAGATTCAGGGCTTGCGCTCCCTCAACAACTGGGTCAAATCATGCATGATCCAGAAGTTCTCGCCGTCAGAAGATAGAGACCACCGTCCTATCGTCCTGGACATGGGATGTGGTAAGGGTGGTGATTTGCAAAAATGGCAATCTGCTCCTCAGACACCGCGTCTCTATGTCGGTGTTGACCCGGCCGACGTTTCAATCGACCAAGCAAGAGGCAGATACATCGAGATGCAACGACGAAGGAGGGGACCGAGAAACGCCAAACACCTTGAAGCCCACTTCTTCGCTCAAGATGCCTTCGGCGTCAGTCTGGCAAACATTCCCATAGTACGGGAAGTTGGTTTTGACCCTCACGCCGGTCCCGATGCCACTGGCGCTATCACCGCTCGCTTTTCTCAAGGTGGGTTTGACGTTGTCTCGATGATGTTTTGCTTGCACTACTCTTATGAGAGCGAGGAAAAGGCTAGGGGTATGCTGAAGAACGTCGCTGGAGCTTTGAAGAAAGGTGGTCGCTTCCTTGGTGTCATGCCGAACTCGGATATCATCCGCAGAAAGATTGAGCAGCACATGAAAGGTGGTGTCAAGACCTCGGAGCCGGCAAAAGAAGATTCACCGCCGGCTGGCCTGAACTACGACGATGACGATGACTGGGACCCCGAGAAGCCCTCCAAAGACGCTGCTACCGGAAACGACGAATGGAACCCTGAACAGAGTCTCGACCCACATCTCCAAAACGATGAAGACGATTGGGATCCTGAAAAGCCCCTCCAAGCCCCTCAAGTCGCCAACGGTACCGACAAGGACGATGATTGGGACCCAGAAAAGAGTTTGCAACCCACAGTCAACGGCACCGCTGATAACGACGACTGGAACCCAGAAGCTCCGCTCGACAACGCCATCGCTGGCGACGAGAAGCCAGCCCCCATACCCAAAACTGCAGCCATCCCAACCGAGCCTCTGGAATGGGGCAATTCCATCTACAGGGTAAAGTTCCCAGACTCACAACCTCTACCCTTCGACGGCGTCTTCCGCCCACCCTTCGGCTGGAAATACTTCTACTACCTCGAAGAAGCTGTCGATGTGCCTGAATTCGTGGTTCCTTGGGAAGGCTTCCGTGCCCTTGCTGAAGAGTATGGTTTGGAGCTCATGTACCGCAAGCCATTCCCTGAAGTCTGGGAAGATGAAAAGGACGACTATGAGTTGGGACCACTGAGCGAGAGGATGAGAGTCAAGGATAGAGAAGGAAGGTTCTTGGGTACGAAGGAGGAGATGGAGGCCGCTGGTTTCTATCATGCGTTTTGCTTCTACAAGATCTAGGCGATTTCGACGTACACTGGGTCGATGCGTAGACAATTTGGGGTTTGATCAGTATTAAGTATGGCGATTACAGCGAGCTCGATTCAAAGCGGATTATCCCTATCTACGCTGAAGGTCTAGAGCTCCCTGATGATACAGTCTTGGCCAGTTCGTTGGACAATGCGAATTCGACACGCACTTGTTCCCTTGTGATATTCCAACATCAGAGCATTGTTTCTACTCTTCGATTGTCAATTCTCTTGAAGACATTCATAAGCAATCATCTCGGCCCGTCAATTGACTACAACAAAGACCCCCTTGCAAATTCTTTGCTCGTTTTCTTTTCTCTCTCTCTTTCTAATGTCTTTGTCCCCTTTCTCTTTTGCCTCATCACTTCCCGTTATTTCAGTAGTTTCTACTATTTCCGCTCCTCTGTTAGTCCATTTAAATCGGGACGGTGAAGTCAGAGACTCCCTTGCTTCTTTCAATCTTATTTCCAACAGAGCCTCGGAATCTAAGTTAAAGCACTAAGCAGCCCTGCAATCATGATCTTATATCAAAGTTTCTATGTCAGGGATATGCAGGTCGATGATTAGCGATATCGAGTATAAAGTAAGGGTTTGGGTTAACGGTCCTTAACCACAGTGAGAACACAGTCGATGAGGATACTAGAATGAACATTTTGCATTTGGTGTGCTTTGTGTCCCGGTGCATTGAGGAGTAAGAAATCGCTAGACAAGTGTTAGTCCTGACGAATTTGTGTAGAATCAGCACAACACCTTATATCTAAAACGGGGCAATTGAGAGCAGGTGACCAAGAAAGCTGAGCAAGTGAATTTTATGCAGAGCAGGTAGTCTAGAGGACATACGTAACATGAATAAGCTAATGAGAGGCGAAAAGCAAGAGAGCGAACGCGGCTCCGCCTAGACTACGATGTTGTAGCAAGTAAAGCCAGACCACATCGTTCGACGAGTGAGCACACGATGGTCACAGCTCTGAATAAATGACAGTCACCATCCCGTCCATGACCGTTTTATCAACCTCGTCAGACATCCACATCCTTTTTCTCCTGCTTCAGCGCAAGAATACCCTCAAAGTACCTCCCAACACTCTCCAGATCACTCAACTCGCCAATATAAGCCACATGTTGATCAGGCCTTACAATCACGGCGCAACCCACTTCCTGATCGATGCCAAAAGCTTTGTACACATCATCCCCAGCATCATTGTCTCTGGCGAACATTCTCCAATACTGGTGTCCTTTGCCCTTACGCCATGGATGAAAGATGTCCGGCAGCATCACAGCATCGACTGCGTTTCTATCACTGGTATGTATGGTCAAGACTTCGATAATGGAGTCGATGGGTGCAAAGGATGGTGTGCAGGTATTTATGAAAGAGAAAGGTGCTTCGAGGCGAATTCCCAGGGCGCAGAACTTGGAAGCTTGAGAAGACTCGTCAAGGTCACCGGGAAACAGGAGGACACGCCAGTGTCCAGTGCTTCTTAGAGCGGCGTGCAGATGACACACTTCAGCTGTGAAGTGGTTGGTAACGAGGTAGGAGGGAATTCGTTGACCTAGTGTAAGATTGCTCGCGAGTGAAGGTTTGGAGTGGACCCGCTGATCATACTGTTTGGATTCCTTGTCATTCGGAAGATCGTTCGGGGTGTCTGCAGCGGTTGTCAAGGTGCTGCGACTGTATTGCACAGCAACACCGCTGACAAAGTCTCGAAAGCTTTCGCGAAACTCTGAATAGCATGCTGAATTTGCGGATGGGCCATTACAGTAGAAGTCAGACATCGCGCGATCTTTAACCATCAGTTCTTTGGCAACAGCACGGCGTTCAATGTTATAAGTCGTCAAAATCTTCCTGTTCCCGGTGCGGATGGCGGTGGCGATCTTCCAAACGAGGTTGTAGCTGTCTTGCATGGAAACGTTCATCCCTGCGCCCATGGTTGGAGAGTGTGTATGTACAGCATCGCCAGCTAGGAAGACTCGGTCATGGTGGCTGAATGTGTCCGCTAGCCGTTGACCGACTGTGTAGACAGAGAACCAGTCACAATAATCATAGTCCAGGGAATAAGGATGCATGATCTTCCGAGCTATCTTGATGATGTCGTCGGGTGTCACTTTGCTGCCGTCGAAGTCGCCCCATGCGACAGAAGACTCTGCTAGCTGAACGTAGAAACGCACCAGACCGTTTTCTCGAGGCAGAGTCATGATACTGCCTAATACTGAGTGTATCACACAGGAGATTCTGATGTCTGGAAAGTCGGAGAGAGGAATAAAGTCAATGACTCCAAAGTGCTTGTTCGTTCTGTCGCCTTCCATCCGTAGACCTAGAGCTTTTCGCGTCCAGCTGTGTGCACCGTCAGTTCCCAGGACATACTTTGCTCGAACGATCTCCGTGACTGTCATGTCGGATGCTGGTATTTAATTAGGACATGGGAAACCATTTTGAGGACCGCACACACCTGTAGAACTGGAAGAATCGGCTAGTTCATTGTTTCTCAGTTGTCGAAGGTGAACTTCAACGGGATGCGCATGGTGATCTTCAACTTGCGCTTCATCAATATGAAGCTTTGAGGGAGTCAAGTTGCGTTCAACTCTTATCGAATCGCCATCTCGTTCCAGGAAATTGAGAAAGGCTTGTTCGACACTGCCTTGACAGAGACTCACTTGAGGATACCGACTGCCAGGCAAATCTTCCTCACCTGATCGTATTGACTCTGATATTTCGATATAATCATCGAAGCCGGGATTCTGATCAGATCAGTCAGCATGCCAATCTAGTCATCTGGACCATTCCCGCGTTGTGTACATGCCCATGAACTGATCTCCTTGATCACGCAAGCCTGTCCTAGGATCTCATGGGCAATGCTTGGACTGCCGAAGCTGTCCATGATCTCGAGAGTCCTGCAATGCAGACCATCCGCTTGACCAGTCCTGACTCTTGCGTCTTTTTCGTCGATGATCCTGGCATTGATCTTGCATGAGCTTGCCCAAGCAGCTGCCATCAATCCCGCAGGACCAGCCCCTATGATGAGGAGATCGACCTCCGAAGTACTGGAAGACATGAAATGATCTGGACAGATGAAGTGCCGCGGTGGCTAGAAGAGGCAGAGTAGAGAAATGCGAGGTCGAGGACGAATCAGGTGTCGGGCTGATGAGCAGCAAACCTACTAAGTGGTGATCGAGTGCTGATGCATTTATGATAGCAAACTACTAGCCTTGGGAAAGAGTGGCTACCATGTTTAGAAAAAACGCACGCATGTCTGGCATGTGATGCTTGCTTTTGTCACGACGCTTTGGGAAGGGACGATGGGGTGCGGCACTGCACCAAGTCTGAACACCGCATTTCTCGACTGGGTTCCAAAGCTCAACATGAATCCTGGCAATATTCTCGCCTAGATTACGAACTTGGTGTTCGATGGCATTTGGATTATTGTTTCTGTTCTCATGTGCTTTTGTGAAGCACAGGAAGCTAGAAGTGCAAAAGTCGAAGTTTGTGAGGATGGTCGGGACATATGGCCAGGAACGACAACGACATCACCGTGACTCCATGCTGCGCTACCTTCCACAACACCAATCTTGCAAGGTACAACCCTGAACAAGCAAGATCCAGGGGTGCCTTGTGTTCCTCGTAACCCGATATGCCGAGGACCTGGTTGCATTGTGGCTTCATTGAAGTCTGACTGGGGCCACGTCAAAATGACACTTCTTTGTTTGCATTCAAGGTAATACCAAGAACGACGAGAGGAAGGTGCAACCAGCATGTCATGATAGCTTCACAAGCATAATTCGCGCGTTCATTCGCAACTGATTATCTCATATCCTTACTCCCTTCGACTTTCTTTCCACTTTCGCGAATATCAACATATCGTATCATCATCGCTACCAGACTCGCAGCCTCATCGCTATTCATTATTCTTGACTTCAACATATACTGAGACAGTCTTTCACAATGGACACTCCCCTGAGCACACCTCCACGCACGCCCGATACCAAGACTAAAATTGAGATCACTGACATTCGCTCCTCAACACACGATGTCTCCCTGCTGGAAGAGCTCGAGGAAAGCCTCTCAGCAACCCCGCCCAGATTTCCATCGTTACTTCTCTGGGACGGAAAAGGCTTGCAGCACTTTGAAGCCGTCACATACTCTCCCGAATACTACTTGACCAATTGCGAGATCGACCTTTTGAAACAACACAGCAATAAAATTGCCGAAGAGATCGCACCCGGCTCCATCGTTTTGGAGCTGGGAAGTGGATGTTTACGAAAAATCAAGATCCTGCTCGATGCACTGGAGGCTCAACGCAAACCCGTATCGTACTATGCCCTCGACTTGAATCGCTCCGAACTCGAAAGGACACTCAACGACATTTCGCCGTCTTCGTTTCGATATGTGAAATGCTACGGTCTGCTCGGTACTTACGACGATGGCCGGCGGTGGTTACAACATAGACCCTTCGTGGGGCGCCCAAAATGCATACTCTCACTCGGGTCTACCATTGGCAGCTCGCCGGCTCCTGAAGCTGCTGAGTTCCTCCGTGGCTTTGCCGAAGCCGTCATAAACTCGACAGAAAGAACGATATTTGTTGTGGGTATCGACGGTTGTCAAGACAGCGACAAGGTATGGCACGCCTACAATGACTCTAAAGGGTGCAATTCTCGCTTCATCTCCAACCTTTTAATTCACGCCAACAAGGTATTGGGTTATGAAGCCTTTGATCCAAAAGACTGGAAAGTTGAAGGGGATTGGAATGCTCAATGCGGGAGCCACGATCAGTTCCTGATTCCTCAGCGGAATCTAATTGCTAGTGGCGTGGACTTGAAGAAGGGGGTGGGTCTGTACGTTGTCAGCAGCTACAAATTCGACGAGGAGGAGCAGGAAAAACTGTGGGAGGATGCTGGTCTGGAGCTTAAGAGCTGCTGGAGCACCGAGCCCCACAAGTACACTCTCAATGTGCTGTCTGTGGATGGTAGACCATAGGAGGTTCGCCATCCTCTGCCATTCAGGACCACCAATGCTTTCGGAGCACTTTCCATGGACGTGCCGCTGTGATAACGATCAAAACACAGCATAGACTAATAGTTCATCACGATCGCTCAAATCAAATCACTTACTGCTTATGCTTTGGCGACTGTTTTCATGTCTCGGCGGAGTCCACTCCGTGACAGTCACTCTTGTAGAGTACAAGTAGGTTCTCTACATAAGTCTTCTAAGCTCGTAGGTAGTCTAGCAGCATCCGTAGATTGAACTCTATGTATATATATAAAACACAGTTCGAGGTATTGCTGTCAACGAGGATATGCCTTGATGAGAGCATCCGCTGACTAAGCAAAATTTTCCTCGGCTTCGCTCAGCTTTCCGTCACCTTGATGATTTCCATGCACGACCAACTTTTGAACAATAAACTCTCCAAAACTCAACCATCAATCTCTAACTTGAAGAAACAAGCAATGCTCCGCGAAGTACCAGGCGCAATCTCGCACCCAACCATGTCTACATCCCCTGAACCCACCACCACAACCTCCGAACTCCACGACGACATCTTCGGCTCAGCACCAACCTCACCTCTTCAATCACCGATCCAAAACGACAACGACATCAATATCCCTGCTGCTCAACTCAACAACAACACAGCAAATTCAGAACGCTCGGATATACCCCGTCTACGCAGCGTACACGTGACTTCAGGCTACCGCGATGGCATTTCCGTATCAAAAGCCGAGCACGTCCAACACGGCTTTGATGAGGGATTTTCCCTAGGTGCGGTCATTGGATTGAAATCTGGATGGTTGCTGGGTGTTCTTGAGGGCTTGGTTAGAGCTATACAATCTGCTGCCCATATCCCTGAGCAAGCCAAGGAAGAAGTTATCGAAAAGTTTGTGGCGGCGAGAGGGGAGTTAGGTTTGCAGAGTCTATTTGGTAAAGAGTATTTTGGTGATGATGGGATTTGGGGGTTTGAGGTGCAAGGGGAGGGAGAGGGTGAAGTGACGTTTAGGGATGTGGCTGATGCGCATCCGCTGGTGAAGAAGTGGGTGGATGAGGTTGAGGTGTTCAAGAAAAAGTTTGGAGTCGAGTTTCAAACGAGGGCGAGACCTGAGGGAGAGGATGAGGCACCAGCGACTGCTTGAAGGCTGCATTCTACCAGTCATTATCTGGACTCCGCCAACGATCTTCAGGACAATGGGTCTCACGGATGTGGCTCAGTCCGACTCACTTCCACTTGGGCTGGCTGCAGCAAAACGATGGACCTGACTGGTCGTCGAACGGCTACGGCTGATTCTGCAATAACTGCCATCACACATTGCACATACATGCAGGCGACCACGGATAGAAAACCTGCATTGGTCTCTCTCCCCATCAATCAAGCCGCCAAACAGAACTCGCTTCGACATCACAGGGGTTCGAGACTCTGGTGAACGAATCGAAAAGAAGCCAAACCATCGATTGACCCTTGAGTCACAGATGCAAATAACGGCTCTTTTCCTTGCTTTCTCGCTGCTTCTCAAGATTTCTGAGTCCGTGGTTGTGGTTAATCGCCGGATGCAGCCATGTGTCCGGGCACTGTTGGGGCAGATTGGCAAAGCACAGTCTGCGAATCCAAAGGATTGCTTCGACTTTGGTGTAGTCAGCATGGGAAGCTAGCGTGGATATGGCAAAGCAATCTACGGGATCCCTAAAACATTCTTGGATGAGAGTGGAAGGAAGGAGAGAAACGTGACAGGAACCACCAAAACTTTATACACATATATAGATTGTGGTTCCAGACCTTAGAAGAAGAAGCATGTACAAGTTGAAAGTCTGCCTTGTGGCCTGTCGTTGCCTATATATCTCTATCCTCTACTTTTCTATCATATAACCCATATGAACCCAGAATAACGCTAGCTAAGAAACTCACCCACACATTTTCACCACCCTCTCACCCCTCTACCCCTTTGCGGTATATGTTTACCTACTTCCTATTCAACTTATTATGCAACGTATGCTCCTTCATAAACAATCCCACACAACCCGCCAACCCAGCAAGCACAACAACAACAACCCACACAGCCCTCAAACTCTCAATATAAGTCTCCTTGACACCATTCTCCCACCCAGGCGGCAAAAACGAAATATCACCCACATCATCTCTGATCCTGCCAATAACGCCCTCGGCATCAGGCAAATGGCCAAAGCGCGCATGCAGACCAGAGGAAAGTTTATTCTGGAACACTGCAGAGGCAATGGTGATGCCGATGGTGCTGCCAGTAGAGCGGAAAGCGTACGAGGCGGATGTGATGACGGCTTGGTGTTCGTGGCCCACGGCGGAGAGGAGGGCGAGCAGAGTGACTGTTAGCATGGCGCCGTATGCGGTGCCTGAGATGAAGAGCCATACAAATGGCAATACCCCATTGACGCCTGCGTTGAAGGTTGTTGCGATCAACACGGCAGCAGCGATATAGATGGTCAATGCAAAAGTGCTCAGCCAGTAGTACTTTCCAGTTGCGCGCATGATTACGCCAGCACCGAGGGACCCAAATGCAGTACCGATAGATTGGGGGACCAAGCGTGTGCCAGCTGCTGTTGCGGAAAGTCCTTGGACGATCTGGAAGTAGATGGGTACGTAGTAGAAGAGTGCGTAGACAGCCATGGTCAAGAACCAGTTTGTCAGGCATGCGGAAGCCACAGTGCGGTGAAGCAAAAGTCGGATAGGGATGACGGGTTCTTTGGCAACTCTGTCTTCGATGTAGACGAAAGCAGCGAGAGCAAGTCCAGAAAGAGGCAGACTGACGTATACCAGAGGATGATTCCATGGAACGATGTTGCCGCCGCTGTTGAGACCAAGTAGTAGTAAAACCAGAGCTGTGCAGAGAGTAATGGCACCCAAAAAGTCGACGCGCTTGATGCGTTCGGTGGCATTCCCTTCCTTGACAGGGATATCCACAAAGAACCAGCCCAGCAATCCAGCAATGACAATAAAAGGCACCTGCACATAAAATGCCCACCTCCAATCCAGTTTATCATTCATCAAACCTCCAAAGATACCTCCCAAACCCATACCGGTGCCATATATTAGATTTGCAAAACCCTGCCACAGCCCTCTCTTCCTCAATGGTATCAGATCACTAGCAATGAACGTCGAGATCGTGTTTAGGCAACCTCCGCCTGTACCAGCTACCACTCTTCCAGCAATCATCATGGGTGCATTGGTAGCCAGACCGCAGATCAGAGTTCCAATGGCGAAGAAGGTGCTGGCGAAGACGATTCCGGCTTTTCTGCCGTAGATATCTGACATTTTTCCTGAAAGAGGCTGAATGGCGGCGTTGGCGATCAGATAGCCTGTTGCGATCCAAGAAAGCAGAGTTGAAGAGTGGAAGTTCCGACTTATGGGGGATGCGAGGGTGGCTACGACTGTGGAATCTGCAGACGAGAGTCAGGACTTGTGAGGTAGGGAGAGCTAGGAGGGGCAACATACCCATGGCGGCCCAAAAAGAACCAGTCCACAGACACAGCATGATTACTATGACTTTTGTGGACGTGGGCTCGTCGATAACTTCGGCATCGCCATCTTCCTCGTCTCCTTCGATTCGTCTGTCAATGGTGCCATGGTCGGGGTGTTCGGCGTCTAGCAAAGGTCGTTGTTCGTCGTCATCCAGTGGTGATGGTGGAAGCACCGTGATGCTGCCTCGTCCAGTCGTCGCC
>Ga0058698_10000945_pt1 | contig 14179 bp, 12 predicted proteins | sample AgamicAsSfe_FD_67288 | JGI IMG/M metagenome (GOLD analysis project Ga0058698, IMG submission 67288) | Agave microbial communities from Guanajuato, Mexico - As.Sf.e | ecosystem: Host-associated > Plants > Phyllosphere > Phylloplane/Leaf | place: Guanajuato, Mexico | collected 2012-05-30
TGTGTCCTTGCGGGGAACCACTATCACGATAGCTGTGTCCTCATCCCCTGGCTGGGTTGCCTATATAAACGTGTCTCATCAGCTCTGGCTTCCTTGCTCCATCTTTTTCCATACAACCTTATACAGTTATCGAAGCATCCGTCCCATACATGTCTTCACAGGCTATGGCCATCGAAATGGCTCAGATCCGTGAACCAGCTTTGGGTCGTGTCAGGACGCTTGGGTCAGTTCGCCTGACACAGGTAGGGACGAACGAGCGTATACTATACCCAAAACCGTCCAACGATCCCAACGATCCATTAAACTGGTGAGTAGTCACAACAGTGTGTTCAAGGATCGTAAATTGACTGTCACACCAGGTCTAAGGCTTACAAGATCTACTTGATGTGCCTGACCAGTATAGCCCTCATCTTGTCAAACTTCATGGCCGCTGGACCTTCAATCGCAATCGTAGAACTCACCATCGACATCTTCCACGCGTATCCGCCCTCACCTCTCATACCTGGCTCATTCGCTCCGGCATCCATTGCCAGATTCTCGAGCAGTATATCCAAGGCCGCATATTTGTTCTCTGCAACTGCCTTGCTGCAAGGTCTCTCGAATCTCTTTTGGGTTCCCGTTGCTCTGAAGTATGGAAGAAGAAAGGTATACGTGCTGTCATTCTTGTTGTTTGGCGCTACAACCATATGGGCGGCGCGAGCAAACTCGTTCGGCAATCTATTAGCAGCTAGATTGGTCATGGGATGGTTTGCCGGCACAGCGGAATGCGTGGCACCACTGACTGTTGCGGATCTTTTCTTCCTGCACGAAAGAGGAACTTATATGGCGTAAGTATGACCAGACCACAGAGGTTCTTCCACAATGCTTTGATGCAGAACTAACGAGAGTGGACAGTATCTTTGCCGCCGCTCTTGCACTTGGTGTTCCTCTAGGGAGCATAGTCGGCGGTCTCTTCACTCTTAGTACAGACTGGCGAGCGATGTATTATCTGGGCACTGGCCTCATCTTCGCATTCACCTTGCTGGCCTACCTCACGATGCCCGAGACTGCATTCGTCCGTATGGCAGAAGTCCACGACTTTGCTCAGACTAGCGATGACGCTGAAAAGTCATTCGGGGCTTCTCAAGTGGAAAGAGTGTCTCCGGAATCCATTCCCGAGATTAACAGCATATCGAAAAAGACATTTCGACAGAATCTCGCATTTGTAACGCCTCTGCAGACCAAGGAGTCCTTTTGGAAGATTTTCATTCGGCCTGTACTATTACTGGCACTTCCACCAGTGATATGGTCTACAGTCACAGTTGGGCTTGTGGTGGGTGTTGTGGTTGTTCTCTCTGTGTCACTTGCGAATGACTTCCTCACGGTTTATCACTTCGCGACATGGCAGTCAGGGCTATGTTGGCTATCTTTGTTGATCGGTACTGTTATCGGGATGCCTGTTTGTGGCAAGCTGACAGATATGACCGCGGATTTCTTTACTGCCAGGTCTGGGGGCATTCGAGAGCCGGAACATCGACTTCCATTCTGCGTTCTTCCTGCATTGTTCCTGCCGGGAGGACTGCTTATGTATGGACTAGGGCTGGACCGCCATGTCCATTGGGCTGTACCTGTCGTCGGTCTTGCTATCAGTGAGTCACTAATCTATGAACGAGTCTAGGGCGAGTCTAACAAATTTTCGCAGTAAGTGTGGGCATTGTTGGAGGCACCACTGGGGCCATGACCTATATCGTAGATGCATATCGGCCCATTGCAGGAGAATGTGTCGTCTCGGTGATGGCCTTCAAAGGTACGCTACATGCACGCCGAACATGATGGACGTGGCTGACAGATAGTAGCGGCGTTCGCGTTCCTGATCGCGTTCTACACCAATTCGTGGCTTGCATCCGATGGGCCAGCAGTAGTTTATGGCACATTAGCTGGGATTGTTTTTGGTTGGCTTGCTCTTGCATTGCCACTTTTCATCTGGGGCAAGCAGCTGCGTGAGAAAAGCCTTGGTTGGAAGTTTATTCGACTTGTCCAATGGGAATTGGATCGTGAAACTGGTGAGTGATGAAACTTGGGCCACCCCACTCATGAGCTGGCACTCTTTTGCGAGCACACCCCTAGCAGAGCATCCGGAAGAAACACAGCTTTTACGAGACTGTAGAGATATTCCACGTCACCTTTGGGTGTAATTTTATGTTATGATGTCAATGTGTCTTGATTCTCCTAGGCTGCACCATTGCTTCGAGCGTCGAGATAGTGAAAGCACTGATGGTTGCCGATCTCCGCTTGTGACTTTGCTGTACGTTATAATCTCACTAGTGTACTACTCGCGATCCACAGATATTCTACCTTTGTAGTTCCCATGCAATGCCGAGGAGTAAATTGCTCGCCTGAATCGTAATCGGAACTTCGTACGTCCACTAATATCATGACTCATTCGACTATATCTACCGATGTTTGCTTGAACAATATGTTCCTGCCAGTAACACACAGCTGAATGACCAATCGAGAAGCTAGCTGCGAATATCGATGGTGATTCCTCCTATGGTTATCCTTTGGGTACTACAAAGAGCGGAACGATGACAAGTTTGATTGGTCCAAGTCTGTACTATTGATGGAGTGAGGAGAACGTGTTGTCTGGGAAGCCCATGTGCACTTCTTGACTTTGCTGCGACAGAAGCCGGCTAGTGACATCTCGCCTCTTACCAAACCCAACCTCTCTCAAAATCTCTCTTCGTACCTGAAATACACCTCGGACTCTCTTTGTAATCCTATTTGCTGCTTCTAGCTAGCTTCTCGTTTCAAGTCCACGATGGCAATGCTTGTCGAGACATGTTTGAATAAGTGGCTTCGACAGCAACAAAGAGCATCAAAGACGTCAAAGGACTCGAGAAGGTTTAGTCATATCGAGTATCTGACAATGAAAGCCATCGAGATGCATGGATGTAAAAAGCAGATGGTCCTGCTATTGAGAGTACGGTCTCCTCATAGTATACCAAATCATACAAGCATTTATCCTTACCAGTAAGTCGATTTCCATACAAACTCAGACACTTCCAAATCTCCATACTAACCGTAATCCAGCATATCTTGACAGAATTACCTCTCCACTCACCGTACAGATTCAGGAAATCTAGACATATCAGCATTCAATGGTTCGCGTATTCGGCACCAGTACAGTCCACCACTGCCCCCGCAAAGAGAAAGGCCCTGGTCCCTGCTACAAACCAAAAGGAGCCTATTACTGTCACGGTCACTACCAGGTCTGTCAAAAACACATAGATACCGCGTACTTCAAGTGGGAGAAATGTCCCACTTGTATGCAAGAGATAAAACTCAAGGAGAACAGAGAAAGGAAGGAAAGAGAGGCAGGTAGAGATCCAGTTGGAGACATGAAGAGATTGAAGCAGGAAGCTATTAAGGCGGCTGCGGAGGAGAAGAAGGCGAATAAGAGGAAGTCGGCGTTCGTCAAGGTGGATCAGATCAAATATTAGGGAATTGGTTGACTTATGAATGAGGGACATGGAGGCTTTCATGTAGATAGATGTCCTGTAACATTGTGTTTGTCTGATACTTGTATTGAAGTGAAGCATCGAGTAATTCAGAATGCTGAGTGAAAATAATAGCATACAAGAGGAAAGGACAGAAAAGCTGAAAAGGAATGATATGCTTCCTATGACGGAGAGCATTTGAAGGAGGGTAAGTAGTTTCTGAACGTCTTCGAACGTGGAAGCTTTCGTTCTGGAGCTTCGGTAGGATTATTCTCCGACGAAGCTGCGTTTGATTGACCAAGATTGACTGATTGAAGTTCCTCACCATCAGAGATGGTGGTGTCAGCGACAGTATGCTTTCCAGACAGCGCAGGAGTTGCTCCCATGTTGTTCGCGTGCCCGTTTGGATTATCCTTCAGTGGCGCTGATGAGTACACCCGTAGTGTTTTCGAGTCGTATTCGATACCGTTTGCTTTCTTGTATGCGGTCCACTCAAGGTCCAATTGTTCAATGCGGCGATGATGAGCATTCGTGAAGATTCCTTCACTTGCGAATCGCCATATACGTCGAAGCCAGCGACCTCTACCATAAGCATCATCAAGATACTTGGCATGAGCGTTCGTACCGTACTTCTCGCTGTAGAGTGCCTTGACTATCGCCTCCTCAAATCGCTGCTTGACCTCGACACCGTCTGCATTGAGATGTTTGGCATTCTCTTTCTGGTAATATTCAAGTGGCATCCAGTCAAAGTCGTTGTCATAGTATGCTTGCACGTCGTCGGGAAGCTCGGCGTCGTCAGAAGCATCCCAAAGCCAGATCGGAGGTTTCATGGTCAAAACAGGCGGGAGTGCATGAGGGCTGTCCCAGTCGATGACACCTGTGATGCGCCAAGGGCTTGAAGGATCGCTGTCTGCCTGCTCAACTAGTATGTTGCGTGCTTCGAGATCCCAGTGGTGCAAAACGCTCTTCGAAGGAGTTTTGTCCGCATCCGAGAACCAGCCAATGTGATCCATATCCTGTAGGATGTCTTCCAACTTGAAGTACATGCGGACGATTAGCTCTGAGGGCCCTTCAGGCTCAACCTTTTGCAACTCCCGTGAAAGAAGGTCTTGCACCGAGAAATACAGAAGGTCATAGAGGGAGCTTTCGACTGCTTGACATGGCGATGTTCTTTCGCTGTCCATGAGTGCCCCCGTCTCTTTGGGAAAGCCCCATATCTTTAGCTTCTCCTTGATATCTCGGCTTGACGAAGCAAGAGATAATTGAAGAGGGGTATCGAACTTCTGGTCGCACTGTAACCTTCCAGACGACTCGAATTGGACTTCTTGTAGACGAGCCATAATTCCTGCTAGTTCATCTGCTAGTAGGAGCTGAGATTTGAGAGGCAGATCATCTATCACACTGATCCAGGTAACGCCGGGCAAACGAGTCTGTATCGAGTAAGGAAACCTCAAAGCGTTGCGACGTCCGACGTCGAAGGCAAGGATACGAGGTGCAGGGATACCGACATCCTCGAGCAAGTTGTAGAGCACAGCCTCATCAAGAATCTCCCAACGGAAGGGCTCCTTGCTCAGGCTCCTTCTGCTACTAATGTCGCTGACATCACTGTCATTATCGCTGACATCGCTGCTGTCGCTTGTTTCATCTTGCTCAATTTGAATATTGCCGCTCGAGAGAGGGTCACTGTCGTCTTTGACAGATTCTTTCTGAATGTCGCTAGTGATCACAGCGTCAGACTCTGATCTGTCATTCTCTCCTTCGGTATGATCTACCTTGCTTTGAGGATGTGCGTCGCACTTGCAGGTCCGCCCGTGCTTATCAGCAGGGATCTTGGCAAGGTCTCCGTCCCAGACACGAGGTATACGTATGATAGCCTTCGTTGAGCTTTCCCATGAGGCTGTCTCTGGCGCCTCTCCAAGAGTCACAGGAACTACACGGTTGAAAGATCCTCCGCGCATATGCTCAACCTCGTTGAAGCTAACACCAAGATCTTGACTCAAGGTAGCGATCTTGTGTTGGAAAGTCTCGAAGGGTTCGTGGTCGTAAGCATAAGTCGAGCTTGACGAACCTGATGCGTCTGAGTCCGAGTCGTCGTCCTCCCCGAAGACCGTGTCGTGCGATACTTGGCCTGTCTGCTTGAACTCGGCCCACTCTCTCAACACTTGCTTTAATTTTCGGAGGTTGGGCCATGCAACTAAACCCAGATCCGTCAGACGTCGGAGCCAACGGCCCCTACCATACACGTCGTCCTGGTAGACTTCCATTGCCCTAGCACCGTATTGTGGGGTATAAATTTTCTCTAACATGACTTGTTCGAAGCGCTCCTTGATCTTGGCAGTGAGGGGATTGGAACTAGCCTCTTGGTAAAACTGGAGCGGTATCATGTCGCTATCGCCGTCGTGATACTTTCGAATTACATCTGGGAGCGAAGACCCATCGTGGAATTTTCGCATGGCGCGAGTATGCAAGTCCCCATCCGGCAGGCTAAACAACCATGCCGGAAATTTTCTTGCAAGGACTGGTGGTATGGAACGAGCATCCTCCCATTGGAGAACACCACTAATATGCCAACCAAGAGTTCCATTGGCATCCTCGGTCTGTTCGACCATGATGCTGAAAGGGGTGAGCATGCTGTGGTCAACAATGCTGTATGCTGGGCCACTATCATACGACTCAAACCAACCCATTTCCTTCATATCGTCTAGCATGGCATCCAACTTGGCGATTTTGGAGTCTGATATGTTGAAGTTGTCTTTCCTTTTATGCTGGGACCGACCACCAATATGCATGCACAGGAGGTCGTACAGAGACGAGGATGGTGGTGTACCAGCATCGTCTCTTTCACGTTTGACCGGAAGATGTGTGTGGAAGCCACGGACTACCAGTCTCTCCCCGATCTCATTGATTTGAGCAAGATTAAGAGGAAGTTTTACATTCTTCGTCGATTTGCCAAAGGTGTCATAGAGAAGTCTGCCGTTTCGGGGAAAGCGTACTGTATCCAGCTTGGCATGTATTTCAGCGTACTCGCCTGCAATGGTGACCTTGTCGTCTATGGACATGTCGTCCCACACTTTCCAAAGAGTGGTTCCTGGTAGGCGAGTTTGTAGCAAGTAAGGATGGTTGAGCGCATTCTTTCGGGTTGTGTCGCAAGCCAGGACTTTGGGAACTTTGATACCGGCGCGGGTAAGCAGGCTCAGGACGGCAGCTTCGTCGATTTCTTCAAGAATCACCCATGCAGCTAATTCGGCGGCGACGTCTTCATTCCATTCGGGTTCACCTTCGACGGGTTCATAAGGATCGAGACGATTGACCCGCAGGATAGCCTGTGTGGAATCCGAAAAACCTGACTCCGTGGGAGGATCGCGTACGGTCAGGCCGATGATACGGTGGTTCCCGCCTCCGGTAACCCTCTCGATGTCCTGAAAATCGGCGTGAAGCTCTGGACCAAGTGCAGCAACCTTGTTTTTGAAAGTTTCGAAAGGTTCAGCAGGTGCAAAAGTGACTACCGAGGGGGGTGTAATGGCGGTGAGCTCGTGCTCCTTTTCATCGTCTGCCTCCATATCGTCGTTCAATTTGGGATGACTTGCTTGAGAGATGGCTGATAAGCCCTGAATGTTGTGTTCTTCCATGCTGTAGAGACTGCTTGAGGTAAAAGGTTAGGGCTTGAAAGCTTGAGCTGCATCCTTATACGCTCTTCACGTCACTATGGGCAACGTCATGGCTAGGAGTGCTGAAAACAGGCGATTACATTCCTTTGTTTCCCTTCACAACAGAGGTGCCGTATGCGGACAAGTCCCGCACATGTGCTCAGCCGATATTCCTCACATAATGATGGGGCTGATAGGTAACCCGAGCCGCACGCACTAGATACAAGGTGGATACAAGGTGTTTGGTGGGAGGGAGGGATGGAGACAAAGAAGCTCGATGGCTACTACGTGACGAAGTCGCAGTTTGTAACAGACTGGCTTGGCATGTGCCCATCAGTTGGCAACAGAGATCAGTGTTGGCATTGCGAAGCCATCCGATCTACAGCACAGTCTCTTAGCACAGGGTATCAATTCTATACCACTTAGCAAGACACGAGAATGACGAGCATTCGGTGAAAAGACATCATTCGAGATAACTTGAGAAGACTACATCTAACCCCGATCAACCAGAAACAACCTCTTCGCTGTCGTCAACGTTTTCGGCCACACCTTATCCATTGGGAGATGACATTACTGGTAGCTCAACGAAGAAAGAAGTAGACATGGTCGAGAGCATTTGTTGCCGTCGCGCACATTTCTCCAAAGTCGTCAGACACTTCTGCAGCTGATTCGTCAGATAAAGACGCATGCTGGTTGATGAAGAAGTAGACATGCTGAAGTGAGCTCGAAGGGACCGTGCCTGAACGGTTCTCCACCACAGGAGAAGGAACGATTGGCGGCTGAACCGGTCCGGGCCTCTCAATATCGGTGCCGTGAATGTAGTCAGGAAAATGTTTCCACATCTCCAGAGGTCTCGGCTGGATGTTCTGGCTCTCCTTGAACGCCAGCCAGTCTGAGATGAGCTTGTTGAAACGATACTTAGTTGCAGAGTATACCATATCCCCTCGAGCGAAAGACAACAAGCGACGAAGCCAACGACCTCTGCCGTATGCATCGTCAAAGTACTGTTCTCTGGCATTCTCTCCATACTGGGGTACGTAAAGCTTCTCGATTAGTACGTTTTCGTAACGCTGCTTGACCTTCAAGTCGTCATCATTGAGGTAAGGCAGGTCTGTGGGAAGGTCGTCAACATCCTGAGTCCAGCCGAACTGGTCCTCTCTTGGCAACACTTCGGCGGCTTCGTGAACATCCCAGACCCACGACCACGGCCGCTTGTTCAGCACTGCAGGGACGGTCTCGGCTTCGTCAAAACCTATGATGCCTGTGAGACGCCAAGGATTTGATGGGTCCTCCGTCCGCTCAACAAGGATTTGCTCATCATGGATGGTACCATGATTAAGCACGCTCATGGAAAAGGTTTTGTCGGCTTTGGAGAACCAGCCAAGGTGATCCATGTCAAGGAGCATATCCTTGAAAGCAACGTGTGCTCTGAAGAAGGGTTCAAGATCGATATGGGAAAGCCTGATCATTGATTTTGTTAGCAGATCGTCGACCGCTCGAAACATTGTATCGTACAGCGAGTAGTAGAGAGGCGCACTGGGTCCAAACCTGCCTCCGCGCGGCCATTGGGTGTTCAGAAAGAAGCCAAAGGTGTATAGCTCCCGGTCGACATCCGCGTGGACTGACATGTCAAGTGGCATTCTTCCAGCAGTCAAGTTCAAGTTCACGTTAGCTTGCAACTTGCCGGTGCCTTGGAACTCGATCTTCTCCAAGCGTGCACGAAGTTCAGCTGCCTCACTAGCCAAACAGAGTCTGTCTTCTAAAGACATCTCTTTTCTCTTACGACAGAGACTTGACAACTGCTCTCCTGGCATATAAGATTGGATAGCATACGGTCTCTTCAACGCATTGTCCCATTTCACGTCGAATGCAAGAGTTTGTGGCGCGGTAGCACCATGTTGTCGGAGAAGGTTTGATAGCAGCGCTTCGTCAAGACGTTCCCATTGATCTCTTCTCTGTGGTTGTTCATCGCCATAGTAGTTGGTGTCGCTGACGTAGTAATCAGAGTAGTTGTCATAATCTTCAAAGTCGCTCTCGTTATCTGCGTCGTTTCGTGCCGGCGATCGGTTCGTCAAGGTATCTCCTGTAAGACTGCTGCTGTCGGATGAGGTACCGACGACAGACGAGGGCCTTCTGCGTCCAATTTCGCTATCTCCAGTCTGGATGTCTCGCAGAGATGGTGCATCCTCCGCAGGTTGAATGAAGAAGTAGATGTGAGTGAGTGAACCTGGAGTTGGAGCATCGGCTTCCCTGGTGACATCAGAAGAGATGACGTCCTGGTCCTCGATCTGCACACCTCGGCTTCTCCTGTTGTTGAGCGCCAGATCTCCGTTCATACGTAGGACAGCGTGCGTAACGTCTGACCATGTAGCGCCTGACGGAGGGTCGCGCAATGTCAGTGGAAAGGCACGGACTTCGCGAGACTCTCGAATGTAGCCGATGTTCTCGAATTTGACGTTGAGCTGAACGGCCAAGGCAAGCAGCTTCTGTTTGAAGGACCGCACCGCATCTTCATCGTCGACAAGGCTTTCGGGGTAAGAAGAGGAGTGGGCGTAGCAACTGGACAGATCATCTTCACCATCATCAATCTCGACCTCCCCGTCCGTTTGAGCTCCTCCGGAGTTGTTCGCCAGATCCGCGCTGTCGGAGTTGACCTCAAAATCCGGTGCATCGTTCAAAGTTGCAGGGTTTACTTCGTGCTGCTGGCGAGCTGCTCCATCGGGCACACGATCAGTTGTGTTGTTTTCTGCCATGACTGAGGTTAGATGGCGATTTGGCCAAGTTGTCAACAACAAGCTGAGGTCGCCTGGAAGTTCAGACAGAAAAGCCAAGACAGCAAGCAGTCAAGAGTAAAAGAAATTGACACGGCACAGCTATTGCAAACAGCCATCACTGTTTGTGACAAACAGTGTCTTGCCAACACGCGTATCATAACATGGCGTCGCCACGGCACGACCCACCTGCAGCTGAGTCTCAGTAATACTCATCTTGTTATAGATAACCGTCCCATTGCTGTCTATATGTAGGAAGCTGAAGTTGCTTGATTTGGACACAAAGAACGATGGCTGGCTCAGCCTCCTTCGTTCCTGCATTTCGCACCCCAAGGAAATGACCGGCGCAAGCTGATCCTGTAATTGCTTCGGTGTCGGATAAAACGATATGTTGCTGTCGACAATAGGGAGCTTCGAAGGGGTTTCGAGTCGGGGAATCGTATTGTATACTCGAGTAGCGTGCCACAGGAAGCTCGCGCTTAGTGGTATCGGTCTGCGCACCCAGACTTTTGACCAAGTTGCCAAAAGTCGCGTCGTGAGGTAACTATGAGAAAGCCCACGGGTGACGGCGGCTCCTTCCTTACCATCTGGATCCAATCAAATCTTCTTGCGATGCGGCAAATCTTCATACAGGTCTCAGTCGTGTTAATGGCGCAGACATTGACGAAAACATACATGTCACCATGAGGTTGTCAAAAGCCTGCTTCCAGTGTCGATCTGCCAAACGAAAGTGCAACAGGACAAATGTCACTGGTCCATGTGATCAATGCATATCACGAGCCATTGATTGCTCGCTAGGAAAGCGATTGTCGAGCAGAAACACCGTCATTACCCCTGACAGATACCCAATTCCACCGCTAGATGATACAGTCGACCTTGTGGATGGTTACCTATGGAACATTCACGATAAACCGCATTCGATCTTTCACTGTCAGAGCATACGCGAAACGGTACGTCAAAGAACAACACCCAGAGCCTTACTTTTCGCCATTCTGGCACTGGGTGCAAGATTTTCATCTGACCATAAGCTCGTGTCACGGGGTGCGGAGTTTGCGGAAGCTGCGCGCTTCCACCTGAAGCAAGATCTGGAGAATATATGTATGAGTAATGTGCAAGCTTGCATTCTGATTGCAGAATATGCAGGTGCACATTCAGACAGACCTGCAGAAGCCATGTATTTCGGGATCGCCGCAAGAATGGTCCAGCTATTGCAATCAGAGACCGACTCACACAGTGAGTCTGTGATAGAGTCCGAGGTTCGCAGGAGAGTCTGGTCTTCGTGTTATATGATAGATGTTTGGTCAAGCGCTGGTCTCGGACTCTCAAAGCAATTGGATCGGACTTTCAGGCCGCAATCACTCATGCGCGAGAGTGATTTCCAGAGTCTCGAGCCAGCTCAAAAGGTCACCATACCAGTCGACCCATCTCCTGGCCTCTGGGTCCATATGATCAGCCTTGTCCAGATCTTTACTGGTGTGCAGGACTTCCACAAACGATTGCTTGACCCAGAGATCGATGAGACTGCAATTGACCAAATGGCTGCCGACCTGTCAGTCATGTTCGATCGGTATCTGGCCGAATTGCCCAAAGACGCAGCTCTGAGCGATAAAAATCTGGAGTATCATGTGCAGCATGGCTCAGGTCAGACCCTGATCGCACTGCACATGGGCTATCATCATTACGCAACATTGCTCTACTTTCCATACCTTGAAAGAGCAGGCTCAGGTGCGGATCGTGGCAGCCATTTCGCCGACCGATGCAAACACCACGCTGCATCATTGAGCGATATCATCAAGTTGTCTATGGAACGGCCAAGTTGTGAAGCTTTATACCACATTGTCGGCCACATGACAACAATTTCTTCATCAGTTCTACTATATACACTTCTCTTTGGCGGAGAGGCTGAACTGGATTCCGCTCGAGCACGGCTCCATGCCAACTTCGCAAAGCTCATGGAGCTGAGCAGACTTTGGCCAGACTCTGACAGATATGTGAGTTCAAGAGATGTCTACGTCAAGATCATTCATGGCTGACAACAAAAAGAAAACCAGACTTCTTCTTTTCCAGGATGCTTGCATGTGGTCGAGAGACCCACGGACACACAAGATGGACAACTGGATGGTCAAGTTCCTGCTGAACCATGCATTGTCACTGCCAAAGAAGTATACGGAACATCAGACGCTGGAGATGGGTCTGGACACGTCAAACGAGCAGCCGAAGCCCCTTTCTCTGAGAACAACTGTCACCAGCCAAGCATTTTCGACATTGTTATTCGTCCAAGAATGATGATATCTTAATTTACAAGCCCTCCAGCACACTGGATTTCGCCAATTTCTCTCGGAACTTCCACGCAGCATGTGTCTTTCATACCTTCTCGATTCGTTCTTCAACTTGGAGCTTCTCGAGGCCGCGTCCATCTGCCACCATCGCGTTGTCACCATCGAAGATAATCGCAATCTCCTCGAGCGAAGGTCCACGAGTCTCGGGGAACAGGAAGAAAATACACAAGCACTCGATGACGAGAATGACAATGTAAACAAAGTAAAACTTCCAGTGCAGTGCCTGGAGACCGATGGGGTTCACGTATCTGCGGCTCGGTCAGCGTTACAAAATCCCTCGATGTGACCAAATTCATGCTCACTGGTTCAAAACCGAAGACAAGGCTTGGCCTGCAAAAGCGATGGCAACTCCTTTTGCCCGAATATTGTACGGCAAGATCTCGGAACAGTATGATACCGTGAGGCCGGGCTATCTCTCGTTAGTCATCTTCGACGTTGGTGTGAACAAAGCTGCACATACCCAGGCACATCCAGCAACGCCATAGAACAAGAAAATCATGGCAATGACTGCACTTCCGGCTCCTGTGTTGCCAGTCTGACTGTATACAGCGGAGCAGGCAGTCCATATGGTGAAAGTGATCAGCATGCCAAACCCAGCGATCAGGAACAACTTTCTGCGGCCGAACTTGTCGACTGTGAAGGCCATACCGACAGCTACGAAGAACGACCACAATTGGAGACCGCCGTTGATCAGCGATTGATTGTACGAGCTGGTAACGCCGACCGAGTTAAGAATGTCGTGGATGTAGTACGAGACAAGCCCGTTGCCAGAGCATTGCGAGAAGAAAGTCGTCAAAACGATCAAGAGCATTCTCTTCCTGTTTCCTGGAGTGCGAAATAACACGTCCCAACCTTGTTTGCTGTTCTCTTTCTCTAGCTGGATCGTCTGTTGAATTTCGGCGAACTCGGCCTTGACGAAGTTGTCATCATGATTTCCATTTGCATGATACTTGCATCGTGTCAGCTCAATCTCAGTGGCTATCGCAAAATCACAAGTTCAACATACCTTGACAAGAATCTCGTAGGCTTCGTCTATTCTGTCTTTCGAGCACAACCACTGACAACAAGTTAGCTATCGACCGGCCTGGAAGTGGAAGACTGCTAGACATACTCGAGGGCTCTCAGGGGTGATCCAAATGAGAACGAATTGCACGAGCGGCATAAGGGCTTGGAGTGCGACTGGAATTCTCCACGCGGCATCAGTTGAGTAGCTTCGTCACGTCAGTCGGTTGCTGTGCTAGGAGCATTTGTGTCCATTACTTCACTGTTCCGAAAACCGTCCACGCGGCGATGATCGAGCCCAGATACCAGAGCGTGTTGTACATCGTTGTGAGCGGACCGCGATGTTGCGGATGAGCCAGCTCAATGATCAGCAATGGCGCAGACGTCTGGGCGAAGTTGGAACTAATGTCGTCAGCCATGCGCCCATTCGATGCTATAACAGCCGAGGATGGAAGCTGTCTCGTACCCAAAGCCGACCATGAATCTACCTCCGATGAACATGTTTGAATTCGTTGCTGGCACGACTAGTCTTTCATCAGTAGGAGGCTCTTTGACAAGCATTTTGACCGGGCTAACCTTGCAGAATGGTGCCGATGAACACTGCCACGAGCCCGAGCGCAACACCGCGTTTGCGTCCGAAGATATCTGCAGCATAGCTGGCTGTTTCTCAAATAAGCAAGGCCGACAGTATCGAAGCACCTGGGACAAGTACCAAAGAAGACAGCACAGAAGCCACCGATATTCTGTATCGCTGAGAACAATCCCAGACGCGAGCCACTGGGATGATTGAAGTCTGTCAAGGCATGTGAGCAGTCGCAAAGTGATCACTCGGGTTGTTCAGTCTTACACTGTTGCCATGGCTGCATGGTTTGCAGTCCATTCAGCAGGCTTCCGTCGTAGCCAGTGAGCGTGGACCCCAAAAAGAATATAGGCATCATGCAATA
>Ga0058698_10000947_pt1 | contig 14153 bp, 15 predicted proteins | sample AgamicAsSfe_FD_67288 | JGI IMG/M metagenome (GOLD analysis project Ga0058698, IMG submission 67288) | Agave microbial communities from Guanajuato, Mexico - As.Sf.e | ecosystem: Host-associated > Plants > Phyllosphere > Phylloplane/Leaf | place: Guanajuato, Mexico | collected 2012-05-30
CATCAACATCAACATCGACAACAACATCAAAGTCGTCAACCCATACAAATTCAACCTCACAACCGCGACCTACCAATACCCAGACATCAGCGAGACTTGTACAGACAGCTACGAGCATGTCGGCTGCGCGTCCGCGATTGCGGTATCTCTTTGGTGGACCGCAGGGCGGGGAAGGAGAGGGAGAGGCGGAGGGAGACGGCGCTAGGTATGTATGTTTGGCTTGTGTGACTTGCACTTGACGCAGAAGCTGCGGTATCGCTTGACTTTGCGACTTTGCGACTTGGCTGCCCGGGCTGGGCTGGGCGGGCCACGATCACGCAGCGCACTCACGCAGGTCGCAGCTAGGTACACTGGGTTTGATCCGAGAATGAGGCAAACTGTGCACTGTGGCGGTTGCGTGGAATATCGAATGGAAGCCTGTCGAATGAAAGCATGTCGAATTTCGGAATGAAAGGGTCTCTCGCGTGCGCCTGGGACTACTCTACACGCGCGACCGAAGCGACTCGAGTTGGTGCCTGGCATGCGTGGGTGTCTTGGTGGACGATTGCACCATCCGCCAGACCAAGGGTAGTCCCGGGTCCCGGGTCCAGCGCATTCAAGCAGTCAAGCAGTCAAGCAGCAGCTAGACCAGCTTAACCCAGCCCAGCTTAACTCAGCCCAGCTTCACTCAGCCCGGCAGCAGCGAGCCCAAACTGAGTGCTAAGCGATTCGGTGGATATGAACCATTTTCAGCTCTTCAGCTAATATAAAACGTGTCCAGACCATGGAAAGCCAAACAATGGACAGACAGCGACGACCGTGTACGAGGAGGGAAGTCTCAGGTACGTGACTACAATACTTTCTCCATCTGTACCTGTACATGTCTACCTTGTATCTTTGTACCAAGAGAGGGCCGAGAACACGGTACCTAGCTGGTCCTCACACGTCCACAACACGACTATACACAAGCACCGACAGAGTAGCCTGGCCTAGCCAGCTCCTCACATGCCTCCAATCCTCATCCTCATCACATCTTTTCCCATCCCACATGGCCCATACTTCCTCCATTCCTGCACCTCTGATCCCCTGTCCCCGATACCTAAAACCCCTATCCGACATCTCCCACCTCCCATCTCCCATCTCCCACTTCCCGGCCTTCTCGTCCGCCGCCCCTACGTCACCCGTCCGCCAGCACACTCTTCTAATACGATCTACTGACACAGCACAGTCCTACCTCACCCCCTCCCGCACCTCCGCCACAGCCAGATTCCACGGCATCCTCGACATCACCGCGCTTGGAGTCGCTGGGTTCGCGAGTCAGCGGACTGTGGACGAGGAGGTTGGGCCGTGGGATTTGGAGGGGTGGGAGGGGCTGAAGGTTGTGGTTGAGCGGGGGACTGCTGATGAGGATGCCAAAACTCATGACTGTGAGTGTGAATCAAACTGTATACGTACTTTGAACGTTCGATTCTTTTGATTGCGAAGATTGCGTTCGAGACCCGGCCGCGATGTCTTGCCCGGCCGGGACATATGGTGCTCTGAGTCTTCCTTCTCCGCCTCCGTCCGTTTCAGCGTCAGTGGAATCCGCTGACGAGACTCACTATCTAGCAGCCACTACTACGTCTTCCAAAACCCCAAAACGCTACACCTTCCTCCTCAAAGACGAAGTCCTGCCCCTGCGCACGGATGGAAGGGAACAGTCGACGATTAGCTATGAATATGAATTCCAGGCCGAGCCATCTACATCAACAGATCCACGAACAGCAAGTACGACAGACGCTACGACGACGATTACGATTCCGTTTCCGAAACTTAGAGCCACATATAGAGGCAAGGACACGCCTGATGCGCGCGCTATTAATTTGAAGGAGGTCAGGAGGATCAGCTTTATGATGAGGAGGTATGTTTTGCTTCCCTTGTATTCTCTGCACGTCTTCCGTGCACCATCTCTTCCAGTCCCGTGCTTCATCAGTCCCCGTTGCGGTGCGATTCGACGTGCTCTGCTGCGTTCGAGTCCACAGTACAGCACAGCCAAGGAAAAGCTGACTCTGACACGCTTCACAGCTACTTCGGCTCCCAGCAAGGCCCCTTCTCGTTGATCATACGGAGTGTTGCTGCGTATACCTAAATGCTCGTCCCCACCCTTCTCTCGGCGAACAGGGCATGGGATTGACCGGGGAACGGATTGGGGCGGGCGAGTGGATGGACGGTCGCTTGTGTGGCCTGCAGGGAATGATGCATATGACCGAAGAGTGCGTTATGATTTGGGGGAGTGGGGAGGTAAACAAGCAAAGCAAGGCATAGCAATCGTGGAGGCTGTGGGGAAGGGAAGTGAAGGGAAGTGAGAGGAGCGGATGCCAGTCAGTGATAACTCCATCGCGTCCTAAGGAGCGTGGTAGATGGGAGCGGAGCTTGGATGGAGGGTTTGGTGGTGATTCGGACCTGGTGATGGTGATGGTGATGCTGATGCTGGAACGAAAGATCGATCGATCGTGAATAGATCGATCAATCGTGAATACAGATAAACAGACAGTGTCACCGTGATGCGACAGGGCTACGCTTAGGGGCGCCACCCGTGAGTGCCTAGAGACATCTGGGAGCTGATACCTCCAACATAGCTTCCAATCCTCCATCTTCGATATAGAATCATGGGGAGAAAGCATAAAGCATGAAGGTGCCGTGTCAAGATGCGCTTTGGGACACAGGCATACCATGCCATACAATAGCATACACGATGTTAGACAGACAAACAAGCAAAAAAACAAAGCCAGACGCGCTTCATTCGTTCTTCCGACTGTGATCAAGTATCCTAGATTCGTGAATGTAGATTGTGTCACGCACGCACCAACACTGCCACGCCGATGCCGCTACATGCGGGCATGCGCAGAAAGCCCGGGAAATGCCATGACTGATGCGTTACATTTTGTTCCTCTCTCTCTCTCTTCTTCGTCCACTTCCCTCCACCTTCCGTCCGCCTGTCGATTTGATCCCAAGGCTGCTGGAGCGGGACGATTCTGCTGGCCGATCCAGCAGCCCGCATAGCATCGCATCGCATGTACGGCTTTGCGCCACAATTCAAAAAGGCGACCCATTATGGCTGTAGAGCCGAGCACTAATACACCTTTTTCTTCTCATCGACGCTGAATTGGCCGGGACCCATGTTCACCAGTAATAGTAATCCGCCGCTGCGCGTTAGATTAGTGTTAGTTCCTTGTCTCGTGTCACCAAAACTTACACGATTGATAGGATTTGGAAGAAGTCGTATTTCGCAAAGTCCTTGTGAGGATGATGGTGGTGGAGCTAGTGTTGCACAAGTCAGTCCAGTTGTCCTCTTATTCGTTCATTCTCAGTGAAATCGGCCAAATCGCCAATGGCACACTTACAGCCCAAAAGTTGTTTACCAGCAAGTTGAAGATGCTCAATATGACCACCAACAAAATCGCTGACATCTTCGCCTTGAACCCAACCACCACCATCACACACGCCACAAACCCCACCACACTCACAGAAACCCTCCAAAAGCTCCACTCCCCCGCAACCACAAACCCCAAGAACAGGAAAATCAGCAATATCCTTCCAGCCAGCTGAAAGTACATCTTCCTATCCTTCTCATCAATGGACGGAAGCCCTGCTGGGGCGAACCGTTTGCGAACCCAGGAGTCGGAGAGCACCATCAGGAGCCCGCCCATGACGGAGAGGTTGCGCAGGAAGAAGTTTAGGTCGAAGATGAGGCCGTAGCCGAGGGCTTGAGTGATGACGACGCCGATGAGGCCGCCGACGGCGTAGGGGGTGTATTTGCGGGCGACGATGAGGCAGGAGGAGGTCGTCATGGCGAGGACGTTGATTATGAGAAAAAGGTGTGTTATGCCGAAAGGGACTGGTGGAAGCGGGGTTAGTCTGGAGGATTGCGGCTGGCGTACGAGGCTTGAAGATTGCGGTTGATCATGAGCGCGGAGGGAAGGGACATCACGTACTATGTCTGTATTCTCGTAGGTATACTAGCTGATCTGACCATTGTGTGATGATACGGAGGGCGTCCTCGAGGAACGTGACAATGATGAGGAAGCGACCGATGGCAGGTAGGTATCTAGCGAGACGTTGTCAGTCACGCCCAGCCATAGCAATCTTCCCCCATGTTCACTCGGCGTCTTCTAGATACTCCAATATCCAACCTGACATGCCAAGCTCGAGGTCGTATACATGGATATGCCAAACTCACGGCTTGATAGGTTCAGAAACCTGATCCAGGAGATCCTCAATCTTGCTCGTTTGCTTCCTGATAGCGTCTAGCGGGCTGGGGTCTGCGCTCGCGTCCGGCCGACTCGAGTTGCCAAAAGGATTCTGGTTGTTTAGGTGGTAGCCCGCCGTTCCTCTTATTTGTGCCATCTTGTACTCTGGCTTAGGTGTGGTGCACTTGCGGACTGAACAGTGACGTGGAACGTATGATTGGCGACGCGACTGTCGAGTGTGTTAATAATGGAGAGGCTGAGGGAGCTGGTGTAGTGAGTGTGTTGACGAATAATAGTGTAATTGGGGTAAGGAACAAGTATGTCACAATGTAAGGGGTGTCACGTGTCGCGGAGTAGTTTCTATGATCAATCACAGTCGCCGAGGGTTAGCTGTCGTGGAGACCTTCGTAAGCACAAATGTTCGAGATTTAATCAATGGCATTCAGTAGATATAGTACAGACTATGCTAAGGTGATGTAAGATGCCGATTGGTTCTAGCAGACTATTGATTATACTGGACGAACTTCAGCTGCCGTTCACCGAGTTTTGTATCATACGATACTTCCAGCTGCGCATGTTCGAAATGTATCCGGAATATGTTTTTCTCTCTCCAACTCCATGCCCAATGCATTGCAGACTAGTTGCCTGTCTTCCAGGTACCGCGCGATGAGTGAAACGAAAGTAGCGAACAGAAGTGACAGTCATCAGCCGTGATGAAGCATTCTTGAAGTTTATTCTTCACAACCTGTTTGATACCGTATCAGTAATTGCTCGAACGAGTTCCAAAGGAAACAAACTCACCACTCGTCATCCTCGGGGTGGACACGCTCTCGTGTCTCGAGGGCTGCATAGCCATTGGTGCTGGGGATCGAACGAACGGCAGCAGGCTTGCCAGGTGCAGGACCCTTGACGAGCTCGCTGGTAGACACGGCACTGTATGTGCTGTTCTTGTTCTCCTTTGCAACCGCAGCAGCAGGTGGCTCGACAGCAGAGGACTCGGCAGCTTGACCCCTCTTCTTGCCCTTCTTGCTGGTGCTGACCTCATTCCAGCCATCCATTTCATTGAGCATCTCGAGTTGGGTCTCTTCGGAGGGCAGATCCGCCGTGGCAGAGGCCACAGTGGCAGGTGTTGTGACGTTTGTAGCGGCATCGTTGGAGCTGGCAGTAGATACTGCATCTTGGTCGAAGGTATCCAGAAGTGGCTGAGATTGTCCTACACCGTTCGAGACCTGGGTGCTCGGCTTGTCCGACTCCGACCAAGCGTTGCTAGCCGGCGCCGAGGTAGAAGCAAGCCCATTCTTTGCGGGCTCGCCTCTGGCCTCGCGTGCCGCCTTGCGCTGCTTCTCCAACAGACCCTGGCGCACACGTTCATCCTCCTCTCTTGCAATGCGAGCCTCTTCGACCTTCCTGCGATTCTGGCGTTGTTTCTTAGTCTCTTGTGCAGCTTCTACACGAGGAGCATTCTGCTTCTTTGCCTTTTGCTCGCCAGTAATGCGCATGACTGAAGGACCCGGCGCAGAAGGTTCAAGCATGTCGGAGACGTCTCCAGCAGTGGCGCCGTTGTCGCGTGCATTTGTTTTCTTTGTACGGGTGGCTTGCGCATTGCTTGAGGGGACCGACAATGAGACTCCTGTCTTGCGAGCCTCTAGCTGTCTAGCCCATTCCCTTGTGTCCATGTCGGCATCGTCGTCATCATCCTCCTCGACTGCAGGAGCTGGCGATTGTTGTGCGGCGGGCTTTTGCGCCTGAGCAGGAGCAGATGCCTGTTTCTTTTGCTGGGCTGATGCTTTTCCAGCTTTGTTCTTCGTCTTGGATACAGCTTGCTGCGCAGACGATACAGCAGTGGAGCTGGCTTCTGCCACTACGTTTGCAGCATCACTTGCTTTTTCTGCAACCTTGGCTGCCACAGTCTTCTCTCGTGGTGCAGCCTTCTCTTGACGCCGCTTGGCTGTCGTTGTCTGTTGTGGTTCGGAGATGGAGACGGACGAAAGCCTTCGTGCCAGCTCCTTCGGCTGCTTGTCTTTGGTGTAGTAGTACGCCAGCCCGCCGGAGATGGCCAGCGCCAATCCCCACGATTGCCAGGGCTCCATGATTGGGAGCTAGCGAGTACGTGAGCGCTTGCTGATCTAACTTCGACTGGTCCATTAGTTGGTGTAAGTGACAGCTAGCGGGAAATACTCACGTTTGGAATGTACAGTTGATATGTCCTGAAGTGGTGTCGCTGGGTGTGGAGGTTGTCGCGACTCCTGTCTGAATGTTCGACAGCACTCAATGAGACGTGTCGTTGAGCAAAGGAGGTTTCCCGAGACAATGTGGAGTACTCCAGGATTTGGAACGGGTGTGCTGCGCAAGGTTATATAGAGACGATGACTACTTGCGTGACTCTATATAGTCAGTCCTTACGCTCAAAGCTCCGCCGGGTTTCCAGTAATCGAAGAGAAGCAATTGCGCATTTCGTTCTAGATCTGCCTGATGATCGAGATGAAGACGTGGTCTTCGGCTTTGACGACATGTCGGCGCCCGACAGACAGCAGCTTCCGCTTCTGGAGACGGAAAAAGGAGGCGTAACTAATGCTTGCTGTTGATTTGGAAGAATTGAGATTCATACTCATGCTCTATGCGCGGTATCCTAATGATCCTTTGTTTATGGACGCCAGATAGCTCATCTTATACTGTGACACCCTCCTACAATGCCTGAATCCTACCATGAAGCACAATTTATAACCGCTGCTTGGCCTTGCCCAAGTCTCTAATGACCCTCTCCAGACCTCTCAACCTTTCCTTTTCCACCACGACCATCTTCCTAGCTGTCTCTTTCAAGAGCTGTCTTCCGTCCTTCTCATGAACACTCTGCCAACCAGCCAACTCCGAGGCAACAGTCATCTGCGAATATCGCAACTCTGCGCCAATACGGCCAACTTCTGATCTGGCAGCAGCAGCTTGATTGCGGATTTCGTTCTCTCGCTTTGTGGAGGTCGTTGAACCGTCGAGAAGAGCAAGGAACCGTGTGGCAGGGCCTGTGTCCCGACCCTTGGAAGGAGTTGATGGTGGCAAATTGGACATATGACCACGGAAATCTGCTTGTGCAAGCCGGAGTGACCGGACGAGACTAGTCGGACGTGCGAATGCATTGACTAATGCAGCTGTGGCAGAGGTAGATCTGAGAACTCCATACATCATCTGCGTGATCGGACTCGCCTCGGTCTGCGCATGTGATTTGGCTGCGCGAGTAAGTGCTTCGATGTAGCATTCCGGCATGAATTCTGATAGCGTCCTGCTAGCTTCTTGAGCTGCAAGCTGGTTTGCTTCGGCAAGATCTGCTAGAATGGTGCGGAGGCTAGCAGCACGGCGGAAGACGGCGCGATAAGCGTTGTGAGAAGACACGAGTTGTGAGCGAGCATGTTGCAGGAAAATCTCGAATGCTTGCACCTCGTCTCTAACGACCATTGGATCGAATGCTCCATCACGCAGATTCTCAAGTCGAAGTTGCGCTTTGCGGTGTGCTCGATCCACAAGCATTGACGAATCAATGTCGGGGATGAGTATGAATTCCCATAAAGTCTCATGAGTAGCGAAGGTCGAATGTGTCAGTAGTGATTGGAGAAATGCGTCCAGCCGGAGCTGCAGGTCGCGCAGCATCTGGCGTGATGGCTTGGACGGAATCTGGAATGGAGAGCGAGCATTGAAGATGGACGGCATCCAAGACGCAGGATGTTCTAGGGCCAGCCACTGAGCTAGGTTTTCGAAGTCCAGCAGAGAGCGTCGACAGGTCGTGACAGTGATGGTGTTATTGGCGTTTCGGGAGCCTGATTTTAGGACAAGACGGATAGAGCCGTCCTCGACGAAGAAAGAGCGGACTATAGTCGTCTTCTGATGGACTGATGCAGGCATAGCTAGAAGGAGTGCCATATCGTCAATACGATTTCTTATTTCATCATCTTTTGCGAGTTCAATGGCAGTCAGACCCCGAAAGTCCCGGGCTTGAAGGTCAACGCGGTTGTCGCCAAACAATATGCGAACGAGATCAGTTCTGGCGAATTTGCTTGCGAGCATAAGCGGTGTGAAGTGTTTATCGTTGCAGGCATTCGGATCAGAATCGCACTGGTAAAGTAACCTCCTGATAAGTCTTGAATCGGTGACGATGTGTAGCAGAGTATTACCCTTCTTGTCTACGTGATCGTCGAGATGCAGCACACCATCGCCGCCATGCTTTCGTTCCCACATTATGGCTGCGTCAATTGCATCAATGACGAACTCAAAGTAAGACTCCACATCGTAGCTACGACAAAGTGAAAATAAAGGAGTCTGACCATTATTGTCCTTGAGCTGCCACGGAAGCGAGTGAGTGTACTGTCGAATCAGGTATGGTGCATCAGAAATATAGTGTGCAACGCAACGCCCTTTCGAGTCTTTTCGCGACAGATAGTCCTCTAGTATGGGGAAACTCTCAGCATCGCTTTGAAGTGGCGTTAGCCAACGCAGTAAAGACATGACTATAGGCTTGCGCCCTGCTTGTACAGCTGCACTGAGCAGTGTGGTGTGATCATGGTCCTGGTCACTCAAGACCTGCTCGACCGTGAAGAGGTCACTCAGCTGCAGAAGATAGTCCAGCACGCGAACCTGATTATGTTCGACTGCCATCATGAGTAGAGAATGCCCGAGGTCATCAGTAGTCTGGCAAAGCTGCTGCGGAGAAGTGTCAATAATGAAGGACCCAACTATAGACCCTGCCATGGATCCGATGGTCGAAGACCTCGACTTGGTCGATCTAGTCGAGTGCATAGAAGCACTAGACAGCCGCCTGACATCCATTGATACTCGCTTCTTCTTCTTTGGCTTGTCGTTACTTGGTGGCTCTTCCTGCGTATTCCATGGAAATACATGTGCTAGAGATGAGTCCTCCATCGGAGAAGTAAAGATCTCCAGTGGATTGACCTCATTCTCGTCCTTGAACGTCACATGTCCATTCCAGCTTGCAGTCTCCGCTGAGCTCAGGTCGCCATCCGCTGTCGAGTCGTCGCATTCGAGGCTGGGTTCAAGCGCTTTCCGTACGGCGGCCAGCTTGCCTTGCTTGATGGCCTGCCATAAGCTCCGATTCGTTTTGCTGACTTTCCGAAGGGCCTTTGAAGTGCTGGATAGGTAGCTGAGGACCGCCTCGAATGTGCTCAATGCGTAGCCAAGTTCACCAGATTCAACGTCTTCAATGAATGAAAAGTCTCGCATATATACCAACCTGGCATGTAGACTACGTATTTGCGTACGAATGATTACCATCAGAAGCAAGGAGACAAGTGTATCAGCATTTGTCGCCACCACTGACGAGATTTGCGCTGAATTCGATTGCTCAGTAGTATCCGTGGTTTCTGCAGCCGTAGAAGATGGTACTCTCGTTGCTAGACATTTCTCGGTCTGCAAGACGACGTCCACCATTTCCGAAGGACTTCCAGTAATGCCCATCTTCTTGAAAGCTGCCATGGCTGCCAGGACCCGACGAGAATGATCCTCTTTGTCGCCCTCGACTATTCCAACCTGCGATATATCGACATCTCTCATACCCCTGATACTGTGATCCAGTTCCTGATCTTCACGTGCCATCAGCGCGCATATTCTTGGGAAGAGCAGGTGGTCGTGAACGTGCTCCATTACGTGTCGTTCAATCATTCGCTCGATGACAGGTCCTGAAAGATTCGTTGCTGCTGCTAGCGACGCGAGCTGTTGCTTGTCCACACTCTGGAATATGTCGATAGCGGACATTACCAAAGTCTCAGCCAGACCACGCAGATAGTTCTCTTCCTGGTCTAGGATAGTGGAGGTCCTCGTCAATGTTCTACTCATGTAGGAACTGGTTCGTGATAGACCGGACCTAACACTGGCAGTTCGCTCGAGAGTGCTGTCCACGTCTTGCAAATCGTCTAGGCTCTGTCGACTTCGATCCGATTCTTTGCGACCAATGTCTGTGTTGAACTGTTGAAAGAGCCTCTCGAGACCTGGCTGCATATGACGCGCAATGGCCGGAAACGTATTGAACAGCTCGCTCAGCGTCAGAAAATCATCTCCCGGAGGTTGATCATAACTTGATGCAAAGGCTGGTATCTTTGGCCCATCTTGCGTGGCCAGGGCAGGCGCCTTGAGAGATGTGACTTTCGGAATCGATGCTGGGTCCGGGAAACCGACCAAAGGTTTGGAGATGTAGTACAGCACCCATTGCGGTGTTTCTCCCGCATCTGTATACAGAATCTCGTCGGTAGTCAACTGCACTTGTGCAAAACGTTTGAACCCCTTGTTGCTGTATGCAAAGCTCTCTTTTATGACTATAGTCTTGCCATCAAATGTGTAATACTGTCTTGCCTTCGTCTTGTTCTCGCGTAGGTTGAGAATGTCTCTGGAATTTGCAACTGGGCCCAGCCCCCCAGGAATGCGAATGACATGGCTGGCCTGGAAGTCCTCAGTTTCGACAAGGTCAAGATAGGAGGTTCCAGTCTCTTGGTCGCGGGCAGTAAAGAGGAAGTCGCTTGGAGGAACAAGGAGGATCTACTCGGAGGTTTAGCTGAACAGTACTTGCTTAAAGGAGAGAAAGACGAACGAAATGCGAGGACGGTTGACATTGTGTGGAAAGCTTGCTGGAGAAGAAGGCCCGCAAGAAGGGGTTAAGTGATTGCATTCGCTAGCATCTGGGCGAAGGACCTGTTGTCTCTGCTAGGCGGCGCAAAGAGGGAGGGTGTTTTCATGCGCGATGAATGTGTTGTCCAGCTACGAGACGATGCTGGTTTATGGTTGCACGCTCGCTTGCGTCACCGTCACGGCACGTGTAAGACAATACGCTACAGCAGAACGTGGAATGTGCGCGCAGTTCTATGGCTATCGCTCAGCTCGAGTAGTAATACAGCGTAAATTGAACTCGACTGAACTCTAGCATACTATGTCACTGACTTGACCAGATATTGCGTTGTGTTCCGCTCTATCATTGATGATCGAGAGGGCTCTTTTGCCAAATCTGGGGAAAGATATCGAAACACTTCCTTTTTGGATGACGGACCCTCCTTGAACTCTCGAGCATCATTGTCTGCATTACTTGCGAATAGCGACACCTACTATCGAAATCACGCACAAAAGGATTACTTAATACGACAGATCAGATCCAGCCTCAGGCTTGCTCGCGAACCTTGCCATCGTCAAGGACAGATTGAGACGGTCGACAAACAACAAAGTAGGTCGTCATTAGTCGTCCCTTGCGTGTTTCAGCAGGTTGCGCCTGTTTGTTTCAGGTACTCTGACTCGAGTGCCCGCTTCTTCTTACTTCTTCCATTCGTTCACTGTTTCCCACTCTTCTTTCATCTCTTCTTTTCGATCTTCTGTACGGCCGCTTTGTGTTCCAACACAACCATCACACTTGCGCCACGGCACCCACCACATCCGCAACCACAGGAATGAAGAAGATTTTCAATTCAAACAACTCCGGCAGGACCAACCAAGCAAACAAGAGCCGAAAGCTTTCTCATGAACGATCGAGCTCTGACGTGCAAGCCCTGACTTCCACACTTTCTCAAGCTTCTGCTTCTGCTTCTGAGCTGCCAGTCAATCCCACGTCTACCTCAGATTCAGCTACCTTGAGTAAAGAAGGTAGTCAATGCGGACTCTTACACTCACTAGCTATTTCACAGCTACACTACACTACAATCTCGTACCTTTCCTCTCCTCATGACCCTTTCCTTCTTGTATCATCCTTCACACTTCGTTGGGACCGTGATATAGCAGCAGCACCTCACTAACACTACCATTCACTTTTAGTCCCCGCATCAGAGACTGCCATACCAGTTCCACGTCGCTCCACCAGACAAGCCTCCCTCGTCGATGCGAGCAGGCTGACCAACCAGGTCTTCTCAATCAACGCAAACGATACCCCTAACCAAGCCACCTGGCAATACAGAGACAACCCCGAGAACAACATCATGAGCGACGTGACCATTCCCGACGCTGTCGAGGCTACCTCAGCATCCTCAGTAGATAGACCAGTCCCTGCCAAAGGTGCGTCCTCGATTCTAAACTCGTCGAGCTAAGCTTCGCATTTGCCACATATAGCAGAGGACTCTTGAGTTCTGGGAATGCCCATGGCTGATATAATCCACAGCATCCACCTCCGCCGTCCGCACCCCCAAACCCTCCACCTCCACATCCGCACCCATCCCCGACTCTCTGCTGTCCGCTTCCACTGCGCCTCAGCCCGAAGTCGATATCACCACAGCTTCCCAATCTCAAGCTCAATCCCTGCCTCAACCGCAGTCCCAAATCCCACTTCAATCTCAACCCCAATTCCAGCCTCTCGCACCGCCCCAACAAACCCGCCCCCACGTCCACCAACCTACGGGCTACACCTGGACGCGCGACGAAGACGCCCCTGGCTACTCGTGGCGGACCAAGAAGGCGCAGGAGGAGATGGCGAGGGCCATGGAGCAGGTTGTCGATAGGGAGAAGATTGTGGGGAGGAGGTATGGAGATATTGGACTGGAGGCGTGATGTGGGGTTGTGTGGGAAGTGAGGCTGGGAGAGGTTGAGATGGGCGAGAGGGGCAGAATGGCAGGAGGAGATATGTAGCGGGAACAACAGAGGTACCTGGGTGTGTGATGTCTCAGTGACAATGGGTATAAGTAGTGAGATATCGTCCTCTCAGCTACGACTAGAAGTGCAATATCAGACAATCCAGGATGTTGTGGACCTGCTCCCTTTCCGGTACTCTTCTCGCCACTATCAGTATCAAAACATGCCGAAAACATTCCTTTGCCCTTCCGTTCCCCACATAAACACCATGCACCTACCTCCTATAGTCTCCAATGCTACCCCTACCATCATCGAGCCGCCACACCACACCGCGATAAGGTCCGCAAACTCCTTCCATACACGCGTTGTTCTGATCAATGACATATTCGCCGCCTTTTGTTCCGCTCGCTAACCTCCACACCACGTCTTTCAGCACCTCCACTCCGAAACTCTTGACGCCCCTGTAATCCTGGCTCCACAAAGTCAAGAGTGTCCTGACAAGGCCTCTAGTCCGGAGGTAACCTGGAAACATGACCTGGGAAGAGAACGTGTGTGCTGTCTGTGGCGCCATCATGCATCCAGTACGGTACACCTCTGCACAGTGCCACGGTTGAGCCTGTCGATTCGATGTGAAGTTCTTCATCAAAGTTGAGACGCCAGGCAAAGCCATCCCCGTGCCATGAGAACATGATAAGAGAACAGAACCGCCATTCTCCATCGACCTCGACTGCTTCAAACACAATACCCCTTCCATCCCTCTTCGCCCATACAATCCTCCACGACTTTGGCGCCAGTGACGTCGTGCATGCGTGACGTGGCGTGCAAATACGTCCAAGCATGCGCAAGCACGGGTCCGCCGTCGGTGCAGAGGGCGTTCCAGTAGTGCGTTGTGCCGTCGTCGGAGGTGGATGCGGATGCGCTTCGTTGTGCTGGATTACCGAAACTAGAATTGTTGTTAGGAGTTGATTGTGATTCTTGAAAGAGGAGCGGTGGAGGGGCAATAATGGCAAAAACTCACATCTCAACCTCCTGGCATACACTCTCCGTATCCACAATATCCTCCGTCTGCTCGAACGCAACCGGATCGTCCAGAACCCTCGCATACAGCCTATGCGCATCAAACACATGGATCTGCACCTCTTCCCCACTGGTGTCTTGACTCGCCATGCCATCCTGCTGCAAGCGTTCGCGCAGCTGGTCAGCCATGGAGAATATCCGCGCGTTGAAGCTGGCTATATCCCTGATGATCTGCCCGCGTCTGCGCCATTCTTCGGCCGTCTCGGGGACTTTCAGACTGCGGTCGAAGGGGGGAACGGTCAGGAGCAAGAAATGACGCGCCCCAGCTGCGTGGAGGGCGAGGAGGCTGGAGTAGTAGCTTGCGAAGATGGCGGGGAGGGAGGGGCCTGGAGC
>Ga0058698_10000949_pt1 | contig 14090 bp, 10 predicted proteins | sample AgamicAsSfe_FD_67288 | JGI IMG/M metagenome (GOLD analysis project Ga0058698, IMG submission 67288) | Agave microbial communities from Guanajuato, Mexico - As.Sf.e | ecosystem: Host-associated > Plants > Phyllosphere > Phylloplane/Leaf | place: Guanajuato, Mexico | collected 2012-05-30
CCCCTCCCGCTTCTCCCCTCCAACTTCTCCTCTCGGGGCTGTCATGGCCCTGGATCTGGAGGTCGAAGGGTGCTGGTGCTGGTGCTGGTGCTGGTGCTGGTGCCGGGGACGGTCGGTTGAGGGGTTGAAAGGCAGTGGATGAGGAAGGCAAGGAGGAAGAGGAGGACCATTGGGACCAAGCGAAACGAAGTGTCAAGTGCCTTGCACAATACTCAGCATAAAAATCAATATTCTCTCGTTAAAGATACATTACATAGCGTCCGTCCATCATTCCAATACATACATACACACATCCAGAACCACAGGTCGCTCCGCTCAGCTTCAAACACGATAGACAGGAAGATCAAGGGGGTATATAACAAAGCGGGCTCTCTTTTCCGTTTTACCACATGTGGCTCACTCAGCTCGCACAATCACAGCTGCGCCAAACCTCTTTCCAAATATTCTCATTCGCCCAAAACGCTACACCTGCCAATACTGCATATCCATCTGCAACTTCTGCAACTCGACCGAATCCAGCTGGCTGAACTGATCGTGCTGCTGCTCGTGCGTTTGCTGCGTATTCCCATGCGGCAACAGCGGTAGCATGAACCCATTCAGCGCGGCATCGCTAGATTCATTCGAGCTGGCATCAATGCTGGAGAAGTCCTCGCCGCCCGTCAGACTCTCTTCGCAGTAGCCGAGCGAGCTGATGTCGGCCTGGCCGTTGGCGTTACTGCTTCCGTATTCTTGGGCGAACTCGTATTCATGACTTTGGGCGTGGCTTTGAGGTTGGCCGTGGGTGTGACTGTGATTGTGGTTGTGGTCGTGCATGTTCATACTGTATGCCCAGACGTCGGGAGCAATGTATGCTTGATGATCGTAGCCCGAGGAATTGGGCATCTGCAGATATGAACCAGGGACGGGGTATACATTGTTCATGCCCGGATCGCTGTAGTACGAAGTATGTGGCAAGTGTGCATCCATGGGTATTCCGTTATACGTGTCGAGTAGGTTATCCCAGATAGCAAGATCGTGTTTCGCGTCCATTTTCGGCGTGGGAGTGGACGGAGGCGCGGTACCTTTGCGCGGTGGAAGTGCGTGGGCGAGTGGGAGGTAATCTAGGTTCGGCTTCGAAGCGGGAGGCGGGGGCGAGATGTGGTGGAGGACTTGTTTGAGGGTGGCTTTAATGCCGTTAGACGGGCGGGGTGCGACAGGCTGTGGGACTCGGCGTGGGCTGGAGACTGTGACTGCGGGAGTGATGGACTTTCTGGATTGCTTCGTGCGGTCTGTCTCTGTAGGGTACGATGAACGTTGCTTGGTGGCTGCAGCTCCATCAGGAAGCTTTGGCAATGGTTTCTTGGTATTGCTGGTTTTCGCAGCGAGTGCTTGCAATTGTCTTTGTGTTTGCATGTGTGCTGCGACATCTTTCGTGACGACCGTGTGGACGACAGGTGACGAGGAGTGTACCATCGATGCATTCGATGCTTCAGTCGTGGGCAGAATGGAAGCGCTAATGGCCCGGAACTCAGCAGCACTGGGCGCGTGCCTGTTCTCCAGCAGATCCGCCACAGTGTATACCATTCTGCTGACATCCCGTAAGAACTTGCCATCTTTCTCCAAGTCCATAGCCTGGAATAGGAGACCAAAGCCAGAAACGATCAGAAGCTCATCTTTGTTCATACAGTGAGAGAAATTCAAGTTTCGTTCGTCGAGTAACTGCACGAGTTGCACGATTCGTTTACTGGAAGATGCTAGAGCCACAACAGAAGCCGATGCTTTCTTCCCCAACGGGCCACAAGCTGCAGGCCGATGTATAAGCGTGCGGATGTAGTGGTAAGTCAAGGACAACAGAGGTGATCGAGAGCTGATAACATTCGTGCTGGGTTTGTCTTGCAGGAATTCCATACGCAGATGAGGCGCCAGTGTTTCTTGCCAGGCCTCCAGTTCTGCGTCGAGTGCGGCCGTCTTTGACAAGGATGAGTCATAGCTTGCGCTCGCAGGGTAATGCTCCTCGAGGACTTTGGCAAGTACACGGGAGCACCGGAATAGAGCGAGAGCACTGGATAGTTTCGTGCAGGCACCAGGAACTGGCGGCATGAAGCCTTCTTCCGTTACATACTCATCATCAGCGTCCACAGGATATTCACACTCGACATCGGCTTCGTTGAGGGCTCTAGGGAGACCGAATGTGGCGGCAGCGAAACTATCACTGTTAGCAGATGGTGGGATTCCGAGCATATAACACATACCAGTCAAGAGTGTACAAGGTCCAGAAGATACGTTTCCTAGTCTCCGTCGTCAAAGTGCCAAGAGTGAAGCGCTTCTGAGAAAGGTGCAGTCCCATCCGTTGGGACATGCCGACTGCACGACTTCTAAAGTGTAGCAACTTCATTGGGCTAGCACTAAGCATGGCATGAACTTGGGCGAGTATGAGACATTGTAGACTGGCTAGAGAGGTCTCCAGGTAGCAACCCTCCAATGCTGCAGACCACCTTTTCTCATACTGCTCGATCGATGACTTGAGCTGGCCAGTTTGAGATAACGCGGCGATGCCGAAGACGAGATTGAGCTGCGTTAGGACTCTTCGGTCTGTTATATTGCTTGTATTCGACACATATTCCTCATACTGCGACAAGAATGTAGGTCTATGTAAGATTGGAAATAGAGGTGCCCACTCTTGGAAGAAGACGTTGATGAGCTGGTCAGAAAGCAGTCGCGGGGGTGCCACCGATGCGTCACAAGGCTGTGATCCAGTGACTAGCCAGCTTCGGCTTCGCTCGTACGCTGGAAAGAATGAGGCAGGATCGAAGGCTCCGTATGTACTGCCGGTTGATTGGAGCTTCTCTTTGAAGGCATCTGGCAGAGTCAGTCATCGTTTATATCGGCCGACGAATACTACGCACCAACAAGAGCGCGTCCACTAGAAGCACCAATGAAGTGTGCATCATCTCCGTATCCTTCGAGAAAAGGGCTCTGCAGAATCTTGAAGGTTTCCTCCTGCGGCGACGTCAACGTGGGACGTTTAGGCTGGTCATTGTCGGCCGGCGGTGTCATGGAAGACTTCCTTATAGCTGATGGCGTCCGTGAATGAAACTTGGACAGCATATCAATCTTCTCGTCCTTTTCATCCAGCAGATCTTTGAGTTCCCTGTTCTCCAGCTCCAGTTGTCGTACTCTGTCTTCCAATGATTCTGTATAGCCGCGTGGGAATGCTCTTCTGCTTAGCTTGTCCGAGGTCTTGCACTCGAAGCCGACGTTTGCGCATTGCGAGCAGGTCGGTGCTAGTCCATCGCAGCGTATCTTCTTACTCCGGCATCGATCGCATGCTTGTGCGATGCGCAGTTGGCTGGCGGCATTCCCAACCTTGATGACTTTCATGGGTAGTATGCCAGGCATCGTGTAAGTGTCCGCGTCGCAAAGGACGCCTGTTTGGTGAAGACGACCAGTATACGTGTGAGGATCGTGACACCAAGAGAGGCTGTGTCGCTGGTGCTGCCGACGTCGTCGCAGTACGCGATAATCGGACGGAAGAGACTGAGGACGGGACCAGGGGTCGATCAGTTCAGGCTCGGATGAGGTGGATCGCGATTTCGGGCCGTGCTCAAAATGCTATGGGGTCGAATTGACAAGACGCAGGCCAGAAGAGTGATTGCAATGGCAAGGCGATATGGCACGTATTGTTGGCAGTGAAGAGTCAAGAGTCAAGGCAAGATCAAAAGAAGTAAAGGTCAGGTGCGCTTGACCTTCCACTTGACATGGACCTGATCCAGAGTGCTGGAACGAGACGGAGAAAAGAGAAGGATGGAAAGATGGAAAGATGGAAAGACGGAGACAAGCGTGCAAGATCGTGGTTCGCTCTTTCCCCACAAGAAGATTAAGGTGCTAACGCAAGGAAAGTAACGTGTAAAGTGGGCTTCAGACCAGAGAGTTACCTGCTCCGACTTCCAAATAACACGCCACCGATACCGCTGCGAGTTTTCTGCGACCGAACATCCTCCATTCTCCATCCTCAAAATGATCTCCATGATCTTCAATAAATGCCTCCTGTGCCATCTTGGCATGTCACTATCACGGCATGTACCAGTATAGCTACGAAGTACTACTCGTACTGTCTGGCAAAACAATCTTAATGCCGCCCCCGTTCATGCCGAGATACTGTAGGCTCGATTGGAGCATGCCAATATTTCTGCTCAAAGATGAATGTTGCCCAACATTCCGATCTCGGGCATCGCGGCCAAGATGGCTCGCTTGTCAGACCTGCTTTCGTGCGCGCGTGGATCTTGATAATACGTGTCAAACCTAGGTATGCCCGAAGAGTAGAAGGGAAGTAAACCTGTACCAATAATACTGTATACTATTCTATACTAGATCAGAAGTCTGGGAGAGTTCTGGGAGGAGTGCCGTGATGATTCTGCTCAGATTTCTGATCTGTGGCAGTATACTGGAATATCAGTTCAAGCAGAGCCATGCAGCACGCACATTCCCCTGAATCCTCTAGACTTAGGTTTGGTAACTGTAGCGCCTGCTGGGGGATTACTCTGTTGGGGATACTTTGCTGGGGAATACTCTGCTGGAGAATACTCTGCTGGGGAACACTCTGCTGGGAATTACTCTGCTACTCTGCTGGCGATGACGCTGCTGGCTAGCTGGCGATCACTTCGCTGGGCGTTATTCTGCTGGCGATTACTCTGCTGGGACTAGCGACCACGTGTGATGAGCCTATCCAATAGCCTCTATCGGATGCTGTGTCGACCGGCATTGTCCCCATTCATCAGCTACGCGCAGACCACATAGTCCCACCAGTGCAGCCAATGAGCTTCTCGGTGCCGTCCCTCGTAGTCACGAATTGCAACTTGCGTGTGGGTAGGCCATCGCCTTGAACTATGCCAGGACTCTCCAGACTCTTGACATGATGTCCATTGTGCAAAGTATACAGCTGCACCTTATTCTTCGCGTCTACTGCTGCAACGAGCCCACTGTCTGTACTGATGTCGAATCCAACTGGGCGGACATTCCCTTCGTTCTCATAGACTAGCAGTGCCTGTGAGATACGCTGCTGGCGTACACCAATAGCGTCTCTTTTCCGTTTCGAAGGCTTCATTGCGGTGGTATAGCGCAGGTCGTACATGCATAGCGCATCTTCCGTGCATCGACCATGTACAACTATTCTTTGGGAGTCAGCGGACTTGATATGTGAGATGGCTCCGGGATGCTGAAGAGCAAGTGCAGCAGCAGCATTACCACTACTGCGTGTATCCCAGAGTTTGACGATACCATCGCGTTGCCCTATAGCCAGAAGTTGAGGCTGCAGCCACTCAACCGTAAAGGCGTCGCTCTGCGTCTGCATTCGTTCATTGTTGTCACTCCAACCTCGATCACCATTCCCATAAAGAACAACTTTGTCAGACATGCCCACTGCAAACGATGACTCGGATCCAATGAAAGGATTCGCTGCTGAGGACCAGATATCAGTCTCGTCATGCCAGAAGAATGAGACCCGCAGGTCGCAAGTCAGACGTATGCGGCTATTGCCAGTCTGTGCATACTCTTGCTCGTCGCTCGTGAGCATCATGATATGCACCTCTGCCGGCACGGCACCTGGTAGTCCAACATTACGTGGATTTGGTCGAGTGCCACCAAGTGTCGTCGCTAGTGCAATACGAGCAGGACTGATGGAGATGGATGTAACTTCAGAGCGAGGTTGCGCATATACAGGATGATATACATGTCTTTTAGAATGTGACATTGTACTCAATGTATGTCCGGAGTGCTCGTTGTCGTGGCCAACCATAATGTCCTCCGATAGTGCATCGTAGGCGAAACTGCTAACGATATCCTTGCCAGTAAGTCGTTCCCAATTACGTTCCCAGTCGATGAAGATCCTGCCCCCATACGCCGAAGCTCTTATACCCAGTAGATTCCGCCGCCGCAAAAGCACATCGTCTGCTATTTCTCGAGAAAATCCTATTCCAGCGATGCCCGCATGCTGTAACACCTTGGACCGCTTGACTAAGGTTTGTCTGCGCTCGAGGGCATCATCGACAGCTTTTCGATCACGCTGCTCAGCAGCACGCACATGGTCGACTGTGCTTGTCGAGTACTTTGCGCCGCTAGGAACCTTGTGGTGCGCCTGGATTTTGAAGTATTTGTTCTTCTCGGCATCAAAATAATAACCAGGAAGCTCACGGCCGTTCATAGAATGTGGCGAGTCTTCTATACTGGGGCGGTTGTAAGGATGACGTGTTATCGCAACATATTTGTTGTCGCTGACATTGGATGGAATGAATGTGAACTGATGGCTCATGAAGTCCAGGGTCTCGACTTCTAAATTCAATCCAATAATGTTGCCAAGACGCACCCGGCGCTAGTGCGCATCAAGGTATTTCTTTCTATTTTGACAGCGGTAGGGCACCCTGATGGCCATGAGAGAGAGAGACAGAATACTACTCTGTTGCACCACAACACTTCCGCCTCCCTCGGTCGTCAACTGTCGGGCAATACACAGCTAGGCATGTCGCCCATTGGGGGTTACATATCAAACAATGACACCACCACTCCTTTCAACCACAGGCGCAAAGCTTCGACGCCTCCGCAGGATTTTACCTGATGTCAACTTCCTTACCATTCACTACACCTATTTCATCTTCACCGGTCTACTATGCGGGGTGATTCTCTGGGGATCTGCTACTCCGCAGCATAGTCTGGCCTTCATCGACGCCCTCTTCCTTGCAGTCTCGGCAATGACAGAATCCGGCCTGAACACTGTGAATTTATCTACACTCAATACCTGGCAGCAATTCGTTCTCTTTGTCCTGATGATGCTCGGCTCCGCCATTTTTGTCAGTGCTTTCGTAGTCGTCGTTCGTCTAAAAGCATTCGAGAGAGAGTTTGCTCGTGTTGTGCATGCAGAGTACACTGGAATGACCAGCATACGCAACTCGCCTACTCTGGTACCGCAGAACGAGGAAAATGCTCAGATGAAGAGCACACTGCCACGCCTGGATGATCACTTTCAGCTTACAGACCGCCGAACCAATATTGGAAATGAATTGGGCACCACTGAGCGAGGAGCTGGGAGGGAGACTGTTTTAATGCACCGGCCGCCACCCTCTCTGACTACTTTAGAGATAGAGCTAAGTCGAGCTGAACGAGAAAGACTTGGTGGGACTGAATATGAAGCTGTCCGGCTCCTCTCAATACTGGTACCAGTTTACTTTTTCCTATGGCAGTTCCTTACATGCATCAGCTGCGGCTGGTGGGTCGCAGCACATCGAGCTAGCACCACAAGAGCCAATGGTCTCAATCCATGGTGGACAGGCGCGTTCAATGCAGTTTCTGCGTTCAACAACAACGGTATGTCTCTTCTCGACGCCAACATGACAGCCTTCCAGGATGCCTACTTTCTTCTCATCACTATGGGTTTACTCATCTTGGCTGGAAATACTGGCTATCCAATTTGCCTCCGACTGATCGTGTGGAGTATGTGGAAATGGTTGCCTGAACGCATGAGCGAGACTAAGCGGACTCTACGCTTTCTCCTTGATCACCCAAGACGTTGCTATACGCATCTCTTCGACTCCAATCGTACGTGGTGGCTTGCTATGGCCCTCTTATTCTTGAATGGCGTTGATTGGGCTGCATTCGAGGTTCTAAACATTGGGAACGATAAGATCACACAGCTTGACGATCGAGTCGAGGTCATTGATGGACTATTCCAGGCCCTTGCAGTGCGATCTGGTGGCTTCTACATTGTCCCAATACCAAACATCCGAATCAGCCTTCAAGTGCTCTATGTGCTCATGATGTACGTCTCTGTATATCCAGTTGCGATCTCGATGCGCAACTCGAATGTCTACGAAGAGAAGAGTCTGGGCATCTTCGCTCAACCCGAGCCCGATGACATAGAGGACGGACTGGTTAAGGACGACCCTCCACCAGCGAACGGCAGACTCTCGTTTCTGCATCGTGCACAAACAATTCGCCAAACACGAAAGTCAAGATCGTTCTTTGTAAGGCATCAAGTGCGCGCACAACTCGCTGATGACGCATATTGGATTGCTCTTGCTGTGTTTGTCATCATGATCATCGAGGGGAGTCAATTTGAGAGAGATCCAGCCGGCTTCTCGGTCTTCAACGTGATATTTGAGGTAGTGGTAAGTCATTCTGTCGATATTTGTCACTGGATATCGAGCTGACAAATCACCCTAGTCTGGCTATGCAACGGTTGGCATCTCTTTAGGTGTTTCTTATGAAGCCTTTTCTTTTTGTGGCTCGTGGCACAGCCTAAGCAAGCTGGTACTCATTGCCATCATGATCAAGGGGCGACATCGCGGGTTGCCGGTCGCTATAGATAGGGCCGTGCAGCTTCCACGGCAAAGGCTAGACCAGACACCTCTTCGAAAAACAGCTACATTTCACAGAGTGGAATCAAATCGACGACAAGATGAGTGAGTATCAATAGGATTCAGCGGCTACAGTACTAGATCTCACATTGAAACGGATCATGTACGGCCTCAGCCACGAAAATTCGAGAGACATATTTCGAGACTGGATATGTGGAAGTGCTCAAGCATACTCATTACCATTTATCCAGCCAAGCTGCTTGAACATGTTCAGCTCTGGTGAAAAGTCAGCACAGACTGCTTTAGATCAGCAAAGCACAATCATAACGTACTATCCCACTCTTTGGTGAAGCTTTTCACCTTGCCATCTTCGACCTCGAAAATGGCAGCTGCTGTCCAGTTTGCCTTACGATCGGAGGCTTTGATCCCGTTGTGCTGGAGGAACGTCCGGGTTAGCCACACTCTAATAACATGACGAGTTCACAAACCGGTTCACCACAGTGGGAGCCACCAGCACTGTATCTCAGCAGGACGTGGCTGTCTTTTGCAAAGACGATGTCATACGAATGAATCTCCAGATCAGCTACGCATGCCATGACTTTGGAATGCGAGTCCGCGTAGTCCATTGGCGTTTTACAGGCTGGGAATGTGGTGGGCGCTGTGAATGTGCTATCGGTTGTGCATAGGTGCTCAACACTCGTACGACCTTTGTTGTCCTTTGGGCTGTATGCAATGGACATGTACTCCATCACGGTTGCTATGTTTCTCTGCAAAGACTTAGCGTTATCTAGGGCGTTGGGCAAGTACGGCACGGTGAGAAGTGCTAGTAGGATGGGCTGAGGGGCGCTACCTTCTCCTGCTCCGTCTGAGCCGTCTCAAGCTTGACTGGAGGCTGTGGTCTTGATGTCATGACGGAAGGATTGTAGAGTGTCAGAATGAAGAAGAAAGTGCGTGAAAGAACTCAACATCGAGTCCACCTGGTATATGTAGAGAGCATGACGTCTGCAAAGTAGGAGTCAGTCCCGGCAGATCTTCCTTCATAGTGTTGTATCGAGCTGCCGAACTCCTCACGTGTCTATGTTCTGACCATTCTGGGATGCTGTGCCTTAGTATCGCAGATTCGACATTCCACTTCCCATGCTGACAAGAGCACCTAGACTGGCATGATTTCTCAACCTCTCTCATTGCAACCTAATGCTGAAACAAAAGTCACGTGAATAGATCTGCAGTGCCAAGCCCGTTTCATCCTTCTTCTGGTTTGACGTGTTATGGAGCAGTCGCTAGTCAAGGCAATAATAATAGAGCGGCGACTTCCTTCATCCTTCTAGACCTCGACTCGCAACTGGGACTGACGACGTGCGCAATACCTTGTAGACTACCACTGCACTATATTCGCCTTGTGACAAAGTCTTATAGCCCATGGCATGCGTCTTCAGAGCCACGATCCCCCGCAACACACCTTGAAATGTCAACGAGCTCTGGCCGCTCTATTGGACTCCAACGACACATTGACAGCCTTGGTCGGCAGGGTGGCCGCCTACAGCGGCAATCAACCAGCATAGTACCGCCAGTTGTATCCCGCTACGATGCCTATACCTTTGCTCTCCGAGCCGCCTACCTAAACCACCTCCTCCAACCCAAACAAAGACGAATCCAATATGCCGCTACACCACCACGTCCTAATGCCCAGCGCGCGAGCAGCTCTCTCCCTGATATGCTCGCCAAGGACTTCTCTGTCACGCGTGATGTCAAGAGCTCCAAGTTACCGAAAGATTACATGGGGGTGGTGGAGAAGAGGTTAAAAGGCGTGCTAGTAGGAGCCGAGCGCATGCCAGAATATGCAGATGCATTGGTCAAGCGAAGCTTCGCTGCATTTCTGAACGAGTTCACGAACCCCGCCTTTCGCAAAGGTGTCGAGAAGGATCGCAAACCCGAGGATCTGATCTTGATCTTCTACTCAAGCGCGACGAAAGAGTTGCAGAAGGGGAAAGCGCCGACAGATGATAGCTGGAAGCTGATGGTGGACCGACATGTTGCGTTGTTCGTTCGACTTCTAAGCTCAATCCTGAAGACGAATGACTGGGCGCGAGACAAGCCCGACTTGGCAGCAAGGTTGCAGACTTTGGAGAACAAGCTACTACGGCATGAGAAGGACTTGGCAAGTGCAGCACAGACAGCAGGTGGCACTACGGGTATGGAAGTCGAAGTGCCAAGAAGTCAGTATGTCAAAGATATGCCATTGGTGCAGAATGTGGCACGCATATTCGACAAGACATGGCCGCAGGTGCAAGAGGATATCGACGAGCAGAGAGACTTGTGGACAGAGAGGGCTGCTCTGCAGGATCTGAAGACTTATCAAGCACACTTGAGCTTGAACACGAGAATGACATTACGACCTGATGATTTTGATACTGATGAGGCCTATGAGAACTGGTGAGTAGACATGGCGAGTTTGAGACGCTTGTACTAATCATAGATCAGGCGTAAGGGCGAACTACAAGATATCTCGCAAATGATGCTGGTCATTGTGCAGAGTAACCGTGAGCTGGCAAGGAGTAGTCCAATTGCAGTAACCCCACCACCAAGGACTGCAAGCCTTCCACAGGATTCCGCGTATGGCGATGCTGCAAGGCGAATAGTCGGCCAGGACCGACAGTCAATCTACGTCGTCGATCAGCCTGTGGATATGAGTGACCTAGCCATCAGTCCCAGCAACGGCCAGAATAGCCATAGCTTCGAGCATAACGATCCATACATGTTCATACCTGCCGATCCACGTACATACTATCGATTAGTCGCCAAAGAAGCTCTGGTCAGAGACCTTCACAACGGATACTCTGCTACTTCAGAGGATGCAGATGCTGAACAAACGTCTCTAATGTTTCTTACCAAACAATCTGTTGAGGTCTTACACGAGTTAGGAGCACGGTGGCGAATACCCTACGCATCTCGACTTGTACTGCTGCTGGACGTCGTGCGCGAAATGTTTCAAGGGCGAGAGATCGACCTCGAGATCGTGGACGCCGCATTCTCATTCATGAAGGAGCCGCCGCCCGACAAGAAAAAGGTCGACATGTCCATGGCCCTCGACCGCACGAGATGGACGATACGGGACTTCGTACTTAATCAGCAGATACTCTCAGGAATACACGAAACACTTCTGCGGGACTTGTTCGAACAGCTCCAGAATTGCTACGAGACTAAGCCGCCAGATATTGGCGCCATCATGACGGTACTCGAAACAAGGATATACGAAGACCCATTCTTCTCGAAGACGCCGGAAGACTTGGATCGGTTCAGTGACCAGCTCGAGAGTGATTTGCAGGCCAAGGCACGAGAGGCATATCATGATATCTTCATGAAAGAGATTGGCTCGATGGGCGAACAAGCAGAATTCTTCCATATTATACAGTTCGGCAAAGCAGTAATGAAGCTTGCAGAGCGCATACGAAAGCGGTATAGTAAAGCACCACAAATCATGGGGTATGTACTCAAACAGTCGAGCAAGGATCGTTCACTCACTCTGTGCATCAGTGTCGAACCGTATTCCACACTTATCCAGGTTGCGCTTCCTGCTTTGGCACAAGATTGCCGCAATCAGATAGCTTCTATTCTTGAGAATAAATCAAGCGAGAACGAAATAAACGTCCAAGATGGGTTCGAATTGTACAAAGAAATGGTTGAGATTCGTCGGTGGCACTTCAACACATTTCCTCCTGAGTAAGTTTCATGATTGCCACGAAATATGATGTATAACTTATTCATCATAGTGTACCATTCGACTTTGACATTGAAGAACTGCTTGCAGTCTTCGTGTGGCGCTGGATCACGACAACGGACGAGAAGATCATCGGCTGGGTCGATGGTGCAGTTCGGGAAGACATGTTCGCCGTGCGAGCATCAGCCCCGCAGCAGCAGCCAACAGAAGACGAGCGGCACAGTGTTTCTGTTATTGACATTTTCCGATCCTTTAGCCAAGCTATGGAGCAAGTCGTGCAACTGGCATGGGATAATGACCTTCAATATGCAAAGTTCATGACAGCATTATCCAAATCTTTTGGTGCTGGGATCAGTCGGTACTGCGAGCTCCTGGAACAGCTGTTCATCAGGGAAATGGACAGGATGACTCCAGAACAAGAGGCAGCTCTGATGCAAACGCGGCAGGAGAAGTGGATCAAGATGGCGAAAGATGCTATCGCGGCAAAGGAAAGAGCTGAACCATTTCAGTTCTTACCCGAGGTCAGTATTGCCAATGTTTTCCAAGCTGTGGGCCCTGCTGACTCTTCCATAATAGTCCTTTGTCAAGCTTAACAACATCGAGTTCGCCATGCTTCAACTGGACAAGCTCGAGAAAGAGATGAACGCCGATGCATTGGCAGAGGTCATCAAAAAGCACGAACCACCTCCGTTGCGCCGACAGAGAAAGGATGAGAAGTTCATCTTCACAGTCAAGATCATGGAGGCAGAAGACCTTCGGGCTTGTGACATTAATGGACTGAGTGACCCATACGTAGTCCTTGTTGATGAGCTACAAAAGCGATTAGCAAAAACAAGGGTCATCAATGGTTCGCTCAATCCGCGATGGGACGAGACAGTCGACATCATGACGCATGGTCCTGTCAATGTCATCGCCACGATATGGGATTGGGACGTGATGGGGGATCATGACTGTGTTGGCAGGACTGCCATCAAACTTGACCCGTCTCACTTCAAGGACTTCATGCCGCGGGAGTACTGGCTTGATCTTGATACGCAAGGCAGACTCCTTGTCAGAGTTAGCATGGAAGGCGAAAAGGATGACATACAGTTCTACTTTGGAAAGACTTTCCGGGCATTGAAGCGCACAGAAAGAGATATGACTCGAAAGATCACAGACAAGCTATCCGCCTACATTCGGCAGTGTCTGTCTCGACGGACGCTAAAAGCACTCACGTCTCGTGGCATCATGTCTGCTACGTCAATCTCCACCGTTTCCAGCTATTTCCGCAACAAGCCTCAAGTTCCCGCTCCAACCGGCCCAACCCTCGCCGATGTTGATAACGCGCTGAAGCCTTTATTCGGCTACTTTAACGAAAATTTCGCCATCATGAACCAGACACTCACGTCAACAGCCATGATTGCAGTCATGACGCGGCTCTGGAAAGAAGTGCTTTCCACGATAGAGTCCCTTTTAGTCCCGCCCCTGTCAGACAAGCTATCATCCCAACAACAGCTCACACCACAAGAGCTCGACATTGTCTTCAAATGGCTCGACATGCTCTTTTCCTTCTTCCACGCCATCGACGAGGAAACCGGCACCTCTGACGGCGTCAGTATGGAAGTCCTCAAAAGCCCCAAATACCACGAAATCAAGAACCTCAACTTTTGGTACTTTGAGCCTACAGAGGCCCTAATCAATTCCTCGGAGGCTATCGTAGCATCAGGCGAAAAGCGAAAGCACGAGGCTCAGCAACAAGCCGCAGCCGCACAGGCCCGCGCAGGACGCGCTTCAGCTCCACCCGGGATCTACGAGCAGAGTCTGGGTGGCGTTGGCAGCTTCATGGGCTATGGCTCGGTGGTCAAGCGGTCGAAGAGTATCATGTTGAGTCGCAACCTGGGCACCATGCGCAAAGCCAAGGAGGAAAAGCGGAAGGAGGCGCAGGCTGAGCCGAGCGATGATATGATTTTGAGGATACTAAGAATGCGGCCGGAGGCGGAGAAGTATCTGAGGGATAGGGCGAGGCAGAAGGAGAGGCTGGCGGCGGTGGCGGCGGCGGAGATGATTGT
>Ga0058698_10000950_pt1 | contig 14078 bp, 13 predicted proteins | sample AgamicAsSfe_FD_67288 | JGI IMG/M metagenome (GOLD analysis project Ga0058698, IMG submission 67288) | Agave microbial communities from Guanajuato, Mexico - As.Sf.e | ecosystem: Host-associated > Plants > Phyllosphere > Phylloplane/Leaf | place: Guanajuato, Mexico | collected 2012-05-30
CCCATGTCGTGGTGATCATCCCGATGGGCGTTAGTTTCTCTATGGAACGGGTCAACATCGCCTGCAGTGTGAGCTCGCAATACGCACTCGTTCGCAAAGGAAGAGGATTCTTCTACTGACGATATGTCTATTTGAGATGGCTTTGGGATCGTGCCATTGCCCTGGTTGACGGATTTCTTTTGAATCGGTTCAGGTTGGGGTGCAGAGATGGGAGGAGTCGGTTCACCCTGGGCCCCCTGGGGGATACTAGGAATAGTGCTGCCAAAATAATCTTGTGCTTCACCCTGATCAGCGGAAGATGAAGTGGTATCACCGTTGGTCCCCGAACCGAGACCTGCGGACGAGGTCGAAGGTATAGCAAAATCGTTGGGTCCATCCAAAGCAGGCAAAACGATGGCAGGAGCGGAGATGGAACCAGAGACGACGCGCAGCCGTTTTCGAAGGGTGTAACATGTCCACACAATGCCACCATGTTCTACAGGAGAAGGGTTCACTTCGGAAGAATCGGCCTGGACCCCAGTGCTAAGCAACCAGCCTCGAAATTGTTGTGTCGCATGCGCCGTATCATCATCAGACGGAGAACCAGTCGGCCTTCCAGCTACCAGCTCCCAGGTGGACGGGTTAGATCGAAGGGCATTGTTGGAGAAGAGTATCTGCAACCGGGAAGATTCGGGCATGTAATTTGCGAAATCGCCCGTATCAACGATGAAAGTTGGCCGCTCATCTTGCTCGAGCAGTTCGACTATGCCAACGGAGCCCAGTATGCGCAACGGATCACTCTTGTCGCGCGAATCAGGCGATGCTGTAGGCGCCACGCTTGAACGCTCTGAAGTGCGCCCACTGGCAGCCCCTGGTGGCCCTGGGGGGCTGAGACCGCTAAATGTTCCCCTTGCGAGTGTGACGGTCTTGATGCCACTGTCCTCGCGCGTTTTGCTGAGCATCCTTGCTGCTGCCTCGCTACTCGAGAAGCGTGCGGGCAGTTGTGGTCGGTTGTTTCGCGAAGAAAAGAAGAGGGGCGAGGGCGGTTGGCCGTCCGGGCGAAAGTAGGCGCTCTTGGGGAAGCTGAAGTGGTCGAGGGAGTATCGCGAACGCGGGTGCGCTTTTCGGCGCTTGTGCAAGGGCTCGCTGGCGGGCGCTGGTGGGTGCGTAGACGACGCAGACGCGGAGGCGAAGTCACTGAAGGGAGGGGGGCGCTTGATGCCAACGACAGCCGGTGGTGTCCGCACAGGCTGCTGCTTCCCACTGTGTCGTCGACTGCTCTGCAGCGGCGCAGAAGCCGGGGGTTGATTCCAGTCGCGATGGTCAAGTGGCGACTTGGGCGTCCATGGGGGCTGTAGTACGGGGAGATTGGCTGGTGTATCAAGGACTATGGGCGACTCTAGAGTGCCGGGCGTGGTAGCGAGAGGCTCGTGATGGCTGGCGATGTTCAGTCTACGCTGTTCGGGCGTGGTGTCGTGAGGCGTCGATGTCGTGTTAGTACCTGTGAAGATTGAACGCGGCTCCCACATAGAAATGCCAGGATGCGAGTCAACAGATAGGGCAAAGGCCGTTGATCGCGCCCACGAACGTCACGCTACGAGCAAAGGTCGGTGTGGTGGAGCGTCGTCTCCAGATCTAGCATCAAGTCTCACCGCGTATGGACCGAGTAGATGACACCGGTGGGATGGCCAGCGTTGCGCGCTAAGTATCTTGACACGGCGGCACAATTCGGGGGGTCTCGCAGGCTCGGGTCTGGTGATCAGGGCGGTGGTGAGGTAGCGCGGCGACGATGACGATGGCAGTGGTAATTCAATGGATGTCGTGTCCTCAGGGCATCATGAAGACGCTCTGCACATTTGTTTTCAGCTATCGCATCTGGCGGAGCGTACAGGAGGGTCAAGAGGCCGCAGATCTCGCTTGTGCTCGTGCTTGGCCTCCCCTGCAACAGGTCGATCGCGATCGCACTCGACGTGGGCTGGAGCTGGAACAACCGCGCGATACTCTCCAGGCTGCTTCAGGGCTGCATCGCCTTCGAGACAGGGCTATGACACCACACATGGCATTCTTCGAATGCCCATTCCATGCCATTCGCGACTGGCGTAATTTCCGCTGGGTATCGTTGGCGGTCCTCGAGTCACCCTCTGATGGAGCCGACGTCATGGATCTGGTTCTAGAACCCAAGGCTCAGACCATGCAACACAGACCCCATCAATCCACCGGTCCTCCCATTCGTCCCAACGCAACCTAACTTGCAATCACTTTCGGACTCTCCTGATGCTTTGCGTCTAGTTGCTTACTATTCACGCCTAGCCAAACGTCTCATTGATGCTCCTGTCCCGCCTTCTCGTCCGGCTCAAATTTAGACCGGCGTGCCGGTGGCTCTTTCCCCAACCTCGGGTGGCTCTTTCCCATCCGCGATACACAAAAACAACGCCAAGCGTCTCGTCCTCTTCTTCGCCATCCAGTCGTCTGACTGCCAGACGCAAAACACCAAACAGTCGTGCAAGCGCAGTTCATGGTTAATCCTCGGCGGCTTTTGGCCCAGGGTCGCCTTGTTACTTGATGAATTGCGTAATGCCCACGTGTGCGTACCGTTCCGCCTCCGGCCCGATGAGGTGTTCAAGGTCGCGAGTCACGACTGCGCGACACCTGCCAGTCCACCCTGGAACCCGTGAATACACGCACACTGTACCAGGTTAAGAGAAGACCATTTGAACCAGCACCCCGGCATTGGAAACTCAACTTGTGCCTTTGTACCGGCTGCCCGGACATCTTCATATTATTATCAGCACTTCTCTCGCAATTGCCAAATTTGTCACGGAAGGGATATCCTACTGACTTAGGAAGACCTTCAACTTCATTGCCGGCTGCGCCTACTACAACAATTCTACATATGTGTGCAGCGATGCAACGGTACGGTAGTGTAATGGTACAGCGGTGCAACATGTGCAAGCCCCTCGTGTTCCCTACTGACATCACGCGGCATGCGAAATCTGGTGTTCGCGGCTATCGTGGTGCGCCTCATAATCTAGCCACGGTGGCAGAAGTGCCACAATAAATGGCGCATGCGATCCGCTAAGCCTCAGTCACCAACCACATGTTACCACTCACCAGCTCATCGATTATGATACGAGGATCCCGGAATGAAGCAGACCCCTTATACTCTGCCGGAGCTGAGTCGAACATTGGACCCATCAAAGATTAAGAATATAAAATCGACTGCAAGTTTTGCGTAACTCGCCGTCGCGGAATGCCAACAGCATACACCCTGACATAACACTGAACGCGCAGCGAAGAAAGCTTCATATATCCACGCCAAGCTTCACTAATGGAGCCTTTACAAACAATGGAGCTCCGGCGAGCCGCCAGACGTATCAGGCCGTTTTATCACCCCACTTTTACCACCCGCCTGCCAGTGGAGTGGTCAGCTTTGACATGCCCCTCCACTCGAAGCCATGCTCCTTCCCCTCTGCATCATGCCAAGCATGTACAGCGTGAGCGATTTGCTCAAAGACAACTGGGGCAGTGCGCTCCGGGGGCGCCCTGAGATGCCCCGCTGGCAACGGACTGTGCACAGGATCCGTTTGCTTTAAAGCCACTTGCACCCCGCGCATATCAAAAGCTCTAAAGTTTCTCATTTCTCAGTACTTCCTACTACCCCGCACGACGTCTCTTTGTATTGCTACAGACCAGCTCTACGTTTGCTAGATAACAAGTCAAAATCATGGATTTCCTCAAGAAGAAGATGAAGGAGCTCATGGATGATGACGATAAGAAGCCAGCCGGCATGTGTATCTGCTGTATCAATGTAAAGCACAACACTAATTTCAGTAGATTCTCATGGCGCTCCAGGCGGTGCTGGTCCTGGTGACCGCGCACTCTCTGATGGCTACTACGGACAAAGTGGACACGGCGGCCCACCCCAAGATCAAGGTTACCCGCCCCAGGGCCATGGTTATCCGCCTCAGGGTCCTCCTCAAGGGTACCCACCCCAAGGACAAGGTTACCCACCTCAAGGCTATGGGCAACAACAACCATATGGTGGCCCTCCTACGCCCGTAGGCCCACCTGCGCCTTACGGAGCGCCTCCACCAATGCCGCCAGGCTGGACACAGCAATGGGACCAGAACAGCCAGCGCTGGTTCTACATTGAACAAGCCACTGGTCGCACACAGTGGGATCCTCCTTCGCATCTGCCACCTGGCCGTAAGTGCCCCCGAACGAGCTGCATGTGAGACATGGACTGACTTTGTACACCTGGATCTAGCATATGCTCCTCCTCCCGCAGGCGCACCTTACATGCCACCCGGTGGTCACGATGAACGTGGCCTTTTCGGAAACACCCATGGCCACCAGGGACACGACTACACGCCATCTGGAGCAGCCACCAACGAGGCCGAAAAGAAGAAGAGCGGCCACTCTACTGCCATGCTCGCTGCCGCTGGTGTCGGCGGTATTGCAGCCGGTGCCTTTATTGGCCATCAACTCGGTTTGTTTCCCCTACAGCTTTCATACAAAATTCTGCCACTAACATTTCCCAGCTGACGACAGCGACGATGAGAGCAAGCAACAGTCGTATGCTCCTCCACCTGCGGCTCCTGCTGCGGCTGCAGGTGGCTACGGCGCTGACCCTGGTTACGGAGCGGATCCTGCTTATGGTGCGCCTCCTCCATCGGATCCTTATGAGAACCACCCGGCCTTTGAAGAACCTCCCCCAGTCCCAACCCATGACGAGGACGGCTCCTCCATCTCAAGTAGCGATCGGGAGTCTATGGAGGAGAAGCGCGAGGAACTCATCGAAGCGCAGGAGGCCTATCAAGAAGAACTTGAAGAGAACTACGAGGACTAACCGCGGCGGTTTTCGTTGGCTGATCGTTTCGTTTGGATCGGTCGGTATCGAAGTATGTGTTCACGAGCGTAACGGCAGGTATTTCCTAACACTAGTCATGAAACATGGGTTATTGCCAACATAGCTTCAGCCAACTTGTGATTCTCTCACTCGAAGATGGAAAGGGGAGCATAATGAGATAGAAGTGAATTTCAGATTTGTATCAACAAACACTAAGAGCAATACCACTTAACTCCATTGCCACTGCAGTGACAAACCAAAGCCATTAAATCAAGTCCTCCCCCTGGTGTGCCCATCATCGAAACCCGGTGGATATACGCGCCCTTACATCAAGGAAATGTAGTGAGCGTGTGGTCGTCTCGTTTTCCAGATTCCTTCCCCAATGAACCGCCGTTATCGTTGTCGCATACTTGAAGAAGCGGACTAGCAGCAGTCGCAGCAGTCTAGACAATCGAGGCAGCATTCGCATGTCTCACCACAGAGCCAGCAGCAGCACAAAGTCGCAAGGCAAGCAGTCAAGCATCCTCTGTCTTTCTTTGGTTCCTCTTGAGGTGGAGGCGGACCTTGTTGGTAGTACATCTGTGCCAAATACACCGTCAGCCACACCCTCAACTTGCGCAAACTTGACCCAGGCAGGAGCATGCATATTTCATAAGACTTACCTGTTGTTGAGGAGGAGGGTACTGTCCATAGCCCTGCTGCGGTGGCGGGCCATAGTAACCAGGTTGTTGAGGCGCCGGGTAGCTCATACTTGCTGTTGTGATGTTGTCGACTTGACGTTGGAATAGAGATGCGGGTTCGTGGCTGGTGAAGCGTCTAAGCGTATCGCGGGTCTTGGTGAGGCTTGTGGTGTGGCAGAATATGAAGTGTGCTCTGTGGCAGAGGAAGTGTGGCAGAGGGATGTGGCACAGTAATGTTAGAATCTTGGGGGATGAACTCGTGTTTTTAAGATTACAGGCCTCGACGCGCTGGCTGTTGCTTTCGGCAAACGGCAACAGCGGATCTGCAACGTAAAGGGCGGAAAGGCTATGCACGAACCAACGTGCTCATTTCAATTGACCGCGTAGATGCCCGAATAGAGCTCATACACCTAGATACTGCGGATGAGCTTTGCTCGGCGCCACAAGTGTGGCAGCAATGGCGCGTAACTGTGGCATTCGCTCGGGCTTGCTATGGCACAGGTGGGGTCGAGCAAGCCACTACTGTAACGGTAGGCGCAGGACCCTTGTCATACGCGTACGCAAAGTCTTGGTATCTGAGGTGCATGACTTGATTGCGTGGTAATATGCATGTGCAGGTGTGGACGGTGTGATTTGCAATGCGTTGATGTGTCGTGTGGTGTTACTGGCAAGTCTGCTCATAAATGTGATGGACGTGGAGCAGAAGTATTGTACACAGTCTCTCTGAAGCCCCTCTCACCCACCTCCTTTGAAAGAGAGCGGGTTCTGGACTCCGTTTTAGGAAACGCACGCTGCGATGTGAGGTGCAGTTGCAATACAAACTTGCCGTGTTTTCCGCGCGCTAGTTCTCGATATAGTTTAGTTGTGGCGCCACTTTTTCAGCAGGCAATACTAGACGGGCCAGTCATGGTGGCTCAGTCAAATCATGGGGATGCAGTCGATTTGGCTTCTGGGATAACAACAACGAGATTAGTATTCTGACAACGTCATGCCGCTTGAGCAGCTGCTGTCAGAGTGCTACTCGTGAGGTATGACATGCGAGGATTTTACCGCCAAGAGATCCGAAATCCGCGGCGGCGTACGTACAGCGAACCTTGAACGGCGCGGATGCGTCCGGCGCCAAGTCAATACGCCGTCGGTTACCAAGTGGAGAGTCTGCGGTCCGAAAACCGAAGTTTGTTACTCTGGAAGAGAGCCGGCTTGGCGCAAAAAGGATCTCGAAAATAACCAACGAGACAATCTGTCGTCTTCTTGTGGCGCGGCTGAGGCGCAGTCTCGATACAAGCAATGGAACCCCGGAGTTGTCAGTACCAAAGTCATGGGTTGGTTCATCTGGTAGGTTGTGACTTTGAACAGCGAAACAAGTCGTGACTCTCAAGGTTCGTAAATAAGACAGCGGAGAAGTCTGTTTACTCATTGCTCTGATATGGTGATGGAGGACAGAGGGCTTGGCCGTGATCTTTTGCTTGTTTGTATCGTAGAGCTGTTCAACTGTTGAGTCTTCCAGCGACATGTGGCGGCAGTTTCCGTAACTGACAGCGCTCAAGTTTCTAGCGTCTCGTCGCTAGCTTCCTGGGCCTCCAAAGGCCGAGGTACAAAGTTCCGTTCAGCCCTTCGCTTCTGCACCCATTCCCCAAAGGGCTTCCAGATAGCTTCTTTCTCGGCCGGCTTTAGACTCGCTGCTAGTCCACTTGTACTCGTGGTAACAAATACCCTGGACCCCTTCCATACATTCCCGTTGGTATCTCGCTCTTCCTTGTCATCCCTGCTTTTGCCCATATTGTGTTCTTCATCCTGCCATCCGTACTTGAAATCTTTCTTGCCAAGGTTTTTATCATAGCGATACCTCCATATCGCTTCCCAGATACCCTTCCCTACTATACATACAGCTTCTGGTTTGTATTTTAGGAACTTGGCATCGAGGTTCGCGGTACCTGCTGCTGTTTCCTCTTTCGAAAGCTCAGCAGCGTCTTTGGATGGTCTCTCGACGATATTAGTGTTGCCCATACAATACAGATCAGGGAGACTCCGGTCTTCTTCAGGCTTCAGTCGACGGTCGGTAAGCCCTGAAGAGTGGAGGAGCTTCCAAAATAGGTTGGAAGGATGCGCATATGCGTGTCCGGCGGTGGCGGTCTGAACGCCTGGATTCGTGCCAACGAAGACACATATCAGATTGGGCTGAAGTATGTCGACCAGTGGCGATAGATGTGCGTATTTGGATGGGTCGGCATATCTGCTAGGCATTCGCTTCTTTTTTGGTCTTGCGGACGATTCGGGAGAGCTTTTGACAGCTGCCGTTGCGGTCGTCCTACCACGCTTTCTAGATTTTGTCGGCGATGCAGATAACGGTGGATTGTCTTGCACTGTCCGTGTCTCTGTGTATTGGTATCTCTTTAATTTGTTCTTAAAGGATGCAGAAGGTGGCGTTGCCAGCCTCTCACCGGCTTCGGTGACGTCGTCGTTGCCTTGGACGGCCGGTGGTGCTTCAGTTTGCTCAACATGTAACTTGCTTGAGCGTGTTCGTGCCATATTCGGATTGCAGGTTGTGTCTTAAGGTTCATGAAGGACGAGTGATATGTCAAGTCGCGTCGTTTGGAGATTAGACGCGTTGACGTCATGATCGGACCCACTCTAATTTATGGCCCGTGGGCGGCTCTTTACCGTGCACTCGAACAGCAACCATAGTAATGCGGCTTTGTGCTAGTCACGACATTTCTTGAGACCGACCACACTCTCCAAATGATACGCTAAACAGGCAACCTCGACATATGGTTTTGCGTGGAAAAACAGTCACGAAGAGTCTCTTTTGGCAGGCCTCAGACGACAGTTACATACAGTCCCATATACCCTGCAATTGATATACTGAACTCCTCTCAATATATCTTGTATGTAGCAAAACTAGAACAAAAAGTCGCATTGCTACTCCCTACCATAAAATCGGAACATACCCCCTCGTCTTCTTCACCACAACTTCTTTTACGTTCGGCTGCCTTCTTGACCCTCTTTTCGGCAAGCACGCGCGTAAAGAAAGCCATGAAGCATACCAAGAGGTATGCTTGTCGACCTTGAATGGACGCGGCACAGCAATGTGACGACACCGCCTCATTATGCACATCTCGATTATAAGCCCGGGTCCGAAGCTGGTGGCGACTACGTTCTCTCTGCCTTCTCCCATCATACGGAGTTTATCTAGCACGATAAGAACGGTTGGACTTGATGAGTTGCCATGATGTTGGTAGACGTCGAGTGAGGCTCGAATGTGGTCATCAGTGAGACACAGGGCTTGCTTGGCCCCTTGTAGAATGGACGCGCCGCCTGGATGTATCGCCCAATCGAAGCTTGAAGCCTGACTGCGGACCAACGATGCGGCCTTGTGGGTAATATCGATGGCAGCGCGAAGATGTCTGAACATGGGTATGATGGACTTGATGGCTGCTTCTGGAACGAATTTGCTGATGGTGGCTATCATGCCTGCTACAGTGTCAGTAATAATCTGCAATAAAGAGTATACGAAACAGAAGGAAGCGGAGACGCACCATTCTTCTTTATGACGTAAGACATATGTCCGGAAGTATCGGGCACTACCATGCTACCCCACTCTAACAATTCGAACACCGGTGTTTGCTTCTCCTCTAATGCAAGATAGTTGCATACCACCAGCGCCGCAGCGCCATCTGAGAATAGTGCTGGACCTATGTGTAGTTCTCCGTCTTGTAGGGTGGCTTGCAGCTCTGCTTGAAGAAAGAGACTGCACAACTCACATGCCATTACCAAAATGCGTGCAGGCCGACCTCTAAGTGATGCCGCGGCGGCAATGTCAGCAGCTGTACGAAGCGCCGATAAACCACCCGCACAGCCAACACCATGGAGTAACGACCTTTGCACACTTGACCGAAGTCCAAGCTCTTGACATACAAAGTGATCGTATCCTGGATTGTTCTGATCAGTGCAGGTTACTGCCACAGTATGCGTTATATCGCGAGGTCCAAGTTGAGCTTCTTGCATAGCCTTCTTGCACGCAGAGGTAGCAAGCCGTACCCCTGAAGTGCGAAATATGCGAGAGGTCCAATCGATTTCTGGAGGCATGGCGTCTTCCCTGGTACATCTATTGAAGTCGATGGTAGTTGGGCGAGAGAGGATTCTTGATCTATCATTGAATCGCCCGAGTTTTTGGATACTTTTGCTATGTTAGAAGAGGAGAGAAAAGTGTCATATGTCAGGGTAATGAGTACTAACATTGGCGAATTTACTTCGTCGGGGTGCAATTTCTCTAACAGTTGCATGAAGTGCTCCTGCTTGATTGAGTGGGACGGGTATTCATGACCCAAGCCAGTAATATACACAGCACTCGTCCTGTTGTTGCATGCAACACCCTTTTCAAAAGACATGTCTTCTCTCGATTGGCAACAGCTGAGACAAGCCAGTGTAAAGTAAGCTTGTGATATCCGGTTTCTCTATACAATGCTAGTAGCTTTGCATACCTGCCCAGGTGATCAGAGTAAGAGGTCTTTTCTTTGTGACCAACACTAATAGGGGGATATGGAGTTCTTTATGGTTCATTAACTCTTGTCTTCCGTATGTTCGCCCCATCACCCCATAACAATCGAGACCTTCAGTTTTCCGCCCCAATCAATCCTTTCAGAACCAGCCCCTCTTCCGCCACACATAGTTTCGTCGTCAACAGTTCCGGCCAAAGACTGAATATGTTACGGCATTGCTTGTACAGCGGGTAATCCGCGCCCTGAAAGCGGCATGTCCGTCTATTGAGTATCGTTGTTGTCCTTAGCGAGGGTTGAAAGAACACTCCTGGCGAATTGGAAACGATATTGGCGTGATATCGCTAGATAGACGTACATGAGCTGTAGCCACAAGGACTTGGTATACTACCGACAGGTTCAACTAGTGCTTTCGGTCCAAGAGACTTCCGTTCTTGTAAAGACAGAATAGCCATTCGTCAACCGATGGCAACGTGCCGCTGACGGGGCGATACCGGTTGAGCCCTTTTTTGATCGTGTCTCGGAATATTGTGACGTTGCTTAGCATGCAGATGTCATGCTTAAAGATAGATATCTGCGTTGTAACGGATATTTCTCAACGGTGGCTGCTCTCACTAGAGGTCGACGCCAACAAGATCCAGAACAGTCCAACGGCCTTTGATCCGTGGAGCTTGAAAGGCCTGGGCAACCCCCTAGTGTCTCGTTTGAGCCACCTTGTGATCAAGATGTGGGTAAATATGCACGATGCACCGGCGCTTACTATAATCGCTAGGGAATCGCTGAGTCCATTACCTTCGTGGTCACTCACTCTGTTGGTTCTGGGAAGCCAATCCAATAGTATTGGCAGCCATGTTGATCGTCTGCCAATAGATTGCTGAGATAGCGAACCCCAATAACCGTGGACTACTAAATATGTCAGCATTCTGTTAGCTCAGATGCTTCGGACTCGTATAAACGCTGCAACACTAGTCCTATGGCGACGCTAAACATACAAGCGCTAGAGGATCATACCACCTGGGGGCCACCGGATCCTCTGGCAACAGATGGTTACGTGACTGACATGTAGAACATGGAGATATGCTAGGCTCGAGTATTCTCGGACCGAAATCTTAAACAGCTGATTAGGCAGTCAACGAAGGTACTGAGTTCGCCGACTAGACTGTAGGATCTTCACAAGGACCCATCATCTTTTGGTGTGGAGTCCGCGGTTCTGGGCGTTGTCTAGGACTCCTTTGACATAGAGAGGATAGCCCAGACGCGCAAAGCTGGGTAATGTGTGACAAATAGTAATATGATGTAGTAGAGATGCGGGAATACTCGAGTGGCAGAAGGATTTTGGCTCTAAGCGAAAAGGATGTTCCCGAGCAAGTGTGGGTGTAGCGGGATTACTGGGTAAGACGCCCAGCTTCGATCTTGATGATGGCGTAAGAGAACCTCAGTAAGATCTTGGTACAGCTCCGGTGGATAGAGAAGGTCTTCGTTGCATTTACCCTTGTTGCTATGATAGATGTTGGTGGAGAAAGATCGCAACGTGCCGTGCAAAAGGACGGGACCCGCTCCTAACCAATCATGAACTGCAATGCTAAGGTGTGGATGGGGCGAACTTATGTTTACCTCTGCGATCGATTAACGATGGGTCTGAGTGCTGCTTACGGTGTGAGCGATTTGCGATTCGGGGCGTATGTAAGCGGCGATGTCTTATGTGGCACGGTCAACGTATGTCAGACAATACCGAACTTCGCCGATGCAGACTCTCCGCGGAATCAGAGCATTACGTTGAGCACATCTGTCTGCCATCATTGTGCTTCGGCGCAGCCTCACCGTTATTGTTGAGCGTGCTGTGCTGCATGTGGGGTCCTATCGACCCACGGTCCGGACCGTAGTGGATGGACAATCTAGGTAAGGTATCGGAAGGGTGGCTTACTTTTGTTAGACTGAGCTCGCACTTGTGCAGGTTTCCGATCTTAGGATTACCGAAGGATGGGTTAGTTATGCTTTTTGTCTTCCACGGAGGCTAGTGCACGTGACCCTATTCTACTCACATGACCAACCTGGCAGAATAGACGAAAACGAGCTATTGAGATATGTGCGCATATAGACCGATAAATCTTGGACGTAGGTTAGATGCTTACCATATACTACTAACATTGGAAAGTCTTACGCAGCAGAGGTTCTTTCGAGGCTGCCGCAGATGCGTTCGGCGAAGTCGGTTTCAAGGCCATCATCTAGGCCTCAATTCGGGCTATCTAATATCGGCGACTGCGGCGTTGCTTTCGGGCTTATGCTGTTAGACGTTACACTTTGAAGCATCTGTTGTTGTTACCCGCTTCCTACAGGATCCGTGCCATGCGCAATGCTTTCCTAATTCGGATTACTTCGTGTGGCGGCGAAACTAGTGGACAATGTACCGCGAAACCATTCGCGAAAAGCATCGTTGCAGGTTAGCTCTCACGTGGTTACCAGTGTGCATTTGCGCGGTGAGTCCAACTTTTGAACAAGACACCGCTGTTTGACCACAGGGTATATATGGTAAGGACCACAACGCCTAATGCTTCTCTAACATCCAATGCGATAGCGCAGTCGACCACAAGGAGAGATGATCGACTTGCGTCAATATAGCGACGTATCATTCGGATTTGAGATGATGCGACAGCAGAGTGCTGTATGGAATATAGAACTTTTGGTGGACCGACCTAGGAAGCAGTAAGTGGCAGATACAAGAGAACATGAACATGGCTGACCTGCCAGGAACGACAGACATAGACCTCCTGTACCTCGAGTCGAAGAGATAGCTTCAGACATCTACACACGTCTACCACGCGAGATTCGTAACCGTGTGTATGCATACTGCGTTGAAGGATCTTACGACAACGAAGTCATTGTCAGACGCACAGCAATTGGAAACAACCGACGCTTCACGCACCTCGTCCGACAACCTTGCGGCCAGCACTCTTACCAATGGGTCGAAGACCATACCGCCAAATACCTGAGCGCAGAAGGATTAGGTGGAGACGTGGCTAGAGAGTTGCTCGAATGCTACTATTGGACACGTACATTCAAGTTTGCACATCACGAGCTCTGCCTCCTCAAACCGTTCCTTGAAACGGATGGTTTTGGGCTGGGAATGATTCCGGCGCACTATGCAAGACGTTTACACATACAGATACAGCCTCTAACTTTTGCCTTCCTGTTGCCAGACAAGCGTCTCTTTGAAGAACAGATGTGTCGTAAGACCATCGAGACCCTCGCTATCATCAAGACAGCTAGGACTGAAGTCGTGGTCGAGGTTGATCTAGCCCAAGGATCCTTGAGTGATGGGGATTATGAGCGCTTCTCGAAAGAATCTGCGCAGTTCATGCTCAAAATAGAGAGTGTGGTCGAGATCTTGAGAGAAAGCGGATTGCGCATACGTTTGGCGACGATATAACAGAGAGCATGAAGAGGAGAGACTCTTTTTCTTTGACTTTTTAAGAACAGAAGCTTTGCATCAGCGCGGGAGTTGGTTTAACAGACCATAGCGGTCGTGCTTGTGGGTGTTAAATTTGTCGTCCAAAGACTTCTTTAGGTATACCGTGTATAATCTCCACCTTTTCGAATGGAGTTCTGTGGCGCCGCCAGACGAAACTAGGCTTGCGCCTGTGTATCGTCCTTCATGCGATGCAGATTTAGTGGCTAGGCACTTGCTCTTGTCGGCCCATAAAACTTGCGAAATCTACCGCCGAGTGAGGCAAGGAAATACATTACTTTTATCTTACACTGTCGAGGGCTTCGAAAATAACCTGTGAAACTTGATGGAAAGGTTACGTTTGAGGAAGAAGAAGTTGCGACGTATGCCGAAGGAGTACACTAACCGTGCGCGTGACGAGCCACTTCGCGTGACGAGCCACCAACAACAAGATCGGACGACAAAAAGATGAGGTTATTGAGCCACCCACAAAAGCTATTATCGTGAGGTTTTTTGGTGTATTGCTATATAGACGCTACTAAAGCGTTTGCACTACTTGTATCTCGCTGGCGTCTTGATTTGGCGGGTGTGCAGGCCAAATTTAGGTGGGGAGGGCGCCCGAGGCGGAC
>Ga0058698_10000952_pt1 | contig 14053 bp, 14 predicted proteins | sample AgamicAsSfe_FD_67288 | JGI IMG/M metagenome (GOLD analysis project Ga0058698, IMG submission 67288) | Agave microbial communities from Guanajuato, Mexico - As.Sf.e | ecosystem: Host-associated > Plants > Phyllosphere > Phylloplane/Leaf | place: Guanajuato, Mexico | collected 2012-05-30
ATGAAATTTTATCCTATTCATTTCCATTCAATTTTATTCGAATTGATGCATAAAACGGAAATACTTTATAGATAGTTAGATTTATTAACAAACAAACTATTTTTTTATTCATCGATTTGAACGTTTCGTTTCGGAAAAAAAAAAATATTGCATTGAATTAACTCCTCCAATCTGGACGATTGACTAAAAATGAGCTATTATGATTTAAAAGAAGCCGCTATGGTGAAATTGGTAGACACGCTGCTCTTAGGAAGCAGTGCGAGAGCATCTCGGTTCGAGTCCGAGTAGCGGCATGCCATCGTACAAATTAACAAAAGGATTCAATAGTTCTATAATGAATAATGAAATGAATTTCATTTATTATTTACATTTACTAATTTTCAATTGAAGGATTTCTTTTTTTTTTTTTTATGATATTTTCGACTTTAGAGCATATTTTAACTCATATTTCCTTTTCAATGGTTTCCATTGTAATTATACTTCAGTTGATAACTTTATTAGTCAATGAGATAGTAGGACTATATGATTCATTTGAAAGGGGCATGATAATTACTTTTTTCTGTCTAACAGGGTTATTAGTTACTCGTTGGATTTATTGGAAACATTTCCCATTAAGTGATCTATATGAATCATTAATCTTCCTTTCTTGGAGTTTCTACATTATTCATATGATTCTTTATTTTAAAAAACAGAAAAAAAATCTAAGTGCAATAACCGCGCCAAGTGCTATTTTTACCCAAGGGTTTGCTACTTCGGGACTCTTAACGGAAATGCATCGATCCGCAATATTAGTACCCTCCCTCCAATCTCATTGGTTAATGATGCATGTAAGTATGATGGTCTTGGGTTATGCAGCTCTTTTATGCGGATCATTATTATCAATAACACTTTTAATCATTACATTTCAAAAAGAAATAAAAAAAGATATAATAAGGATTTTTGATAAAAGAAAACATTTATTAAATGATTCATCTTTCTTCGGTGAGATTCAATACATGAATGAAAAAGGCAATATTTTACAAAGCACTTCTCCCCTTTCGGTTCGGAATTATTACAAGTCTCAGTTGATTGAACAACTGGATTTTTGGGGTTATCGTGTTATTAGTCTAGGATTTTTCTTTTTAACCACAGGTATTCTTTCAGGAGCAGTATGGGCCAATGAGGCATGGGGATCATATTGGAATTGGGACCCAAAGGAAACTTGGGCATTTATTACTTGGACCCTATTTGCTATTTATTTACATGTTAGAACAAATAAAAATTTGCAGAGTGCTGATTCTGCAATTGTGGCTTTTATAGGCTTTCTTATAATTTGGATATGTTATTTTGGGGTGAATCTATTAGGAATAGGGCTACATAGTTATGGTTCATTTACATTAACACTTAATTAAATTGAAGAAAGGGACTTGCGAATCTAAACATAGGACAAGGCCTAAGCAAGTTTCTTATAAACATTTAAAGAAAGTTTTAAATGGTTCTCGCAAACGTCAAACATGACTGATTATAATTTCAATTCGGTCTGGCCTTTCTTCTTCTTTACATAAAGTAAAGAAGAAGAAAGACTTTTTTTTTTTCATTTTTTTTCTTTTATTTAATGAAATGAAAGGAAAGCTATCTATAAAAAAAATTGGATAGAACAGCTTCCGCCTTCTCCACTGATAGTGAGAGAGCGAAATCCGGGTAAACGCCAATACCTATTACTGGTAGAAAGATAGAAGTCGAAACAAATAACTCGCGCGGTCCAGAATCAAAAAAATAAGAGTTTGGAATATTAAATAACTTATATCCATAGAACATTTGACGTGACATAGATAATGAATAAATAGGAGTTAATATCATTCCAATTGCCATTCCAAAAAAAATTAGTATTTTGTGTAGTAAAAGATATTTTTGGCTGGTAATTATTCCACAAAATACTATTAATTCTGCAATGAAACCACTCATGCCCGGTAACGCAAGGGATGCCAGCGAAAAGCTACTGAAAAGTGTGAATATTTTTGGCATTGGAATAGCTATTCCGCCCATTTCGTCGAGATAAACAAGACATATTCTATCGTAACTAGTTCCCGCTAAGAAAAAAAGTGCAGCACCAATAAAGCCATGAGAGATTATTTGTAAAATGGCTCCATTAAGTCCCGTATCGGTTATAGAACTAATTCCTATAATTATGAAACCCATGTGAGATACAGAGGAATAGGCTATTCTTTTTTTTAAATTACGTTGCCCAAGAGATGTTGAAGCTGCATAGATTATTTGTATTGTGCCTATTATTATCAACCAGGGAGCAAATTTAAAATGAGCATGAGGTAATAGTTCCATATTGATACGAACCAATCCATACGCTCCCATTTTTAATAAGATTCCGGCTAGAAGCATACAAGTACTGTAATGTGCTTCTCCATGGGTATCTGATAACCATGTATGTAAAGGAATAATCGATAATTTTACAGCAAAAGCAATAAAAAATCCAATATAGAATATTATTTCTAATGCCAGAGGATACGATTGATTAACTAATGTTTCAAAATTTAATGTTGGTTCATTGGAACCATATAAACCAACACCCATAGCTCCCAGCAATAGGAAAATGGAACCCCCTGCGGTATACAAAATAAACTTAGTAGCTGAATAGAGACGTTTCTTTCCCCCCCACATAGATAAAAGTAGATAAACAGGAATTAATTCTAATTCCCACATTATGAAAAAAAGTAAAAGGTCTCGGGACGAAAACGATCCTATTTGGCCACTGTACATTGCTAACATCATGAAATAGAATAATCGAGAATTTCGAGTAACCGGCCAAGCCGCTAACGTAGCTAAAGTAGTGATGAATCCCGTCAGTAAAATGGGCCCTATCGAAAGTCCATCTATTCCTAATCTCCAGTGAAAATCAAAAAAATTGATCCATTTATAATCTTCTGCCAGTTGGATTAATGGATCGTCTGGTTGGAAATGATAACAGAATGCGTAGGTTGTTATAAGGAGCTCTAGCATTGAAATACATACTGTATACCACCGGATAACCTTATTTCCTCTATGAGGAAGAAAGAAAATTAAAGAACCTGCAAATAGGGGCAAAACTACAATTGTAGTTAACCAAGGAAAATAATTCATGGTAAAGACAAGATACACTTGATCCAAAAAAAAACCCGTACCCTAACTATAGTTAGGGTACGGGTTTTTGTCGGTAAAAAAAATCCAAATAGAATGGATTCAAGTGGAGTTTTCTGAAACGTATCAATAAGCTAGACCCATACTGCGAGTTGTTTCAGGCCCTAGATAAACTCGAACACTTAAAAAATCGGTTGGACAGGCAGACTCACATCTCTTACAACCAACACAGTCCTCTGTTCTCGGAGCAGAGGCTATTTGTTTAGCTTTACATCCATCCCACGGTATCATTTCTAATACATCCGTAGGACAAGCTCGTACGCATTGAGTACACCCTATACATGTATCATAAATCTTTACTGAATGTGACATTGAATCTATAATTTTTTTTTTAACTTCATTAAATTTCGATCTAGTTCTAGTTAAAGTAAATGAATCAAATATTCAAATACCAGACGAATCAATGATTTACCAGAATTTTTGAATTAATCTACTTCTGGATTGGATCGGCTTATTAGAAAATAAATAAAAAAAAAGAGGTCCAAAATACTTTATATTTATTACATTTTTGAAAGTATGATTATACCTTAAGGTACCATACTTAGTAATGTAATTTGAATTGATGACTATTAAAATTTTAATTTCTATAATTCTAATATATCTATAATCCGAATATAATAGAATAAAAAAAAAACAACTACTTATTCAATAAATTCGATTGATCGATACGAGTTGATTTTCTGTTACAATAAATTGAGGAAACAATAGCCAGTCCAATAGCAGCTTCAGCGGCTGCGATAGCTATAACAAAAATTGCGAAAATGTTTCCTTTTAATTGGCGACTATCAAAAAAATCAGAAAATGTTACAAAATTTAGATTAACTGCATTCAATAGAAGTTCAAGACACATAAGAGCCCGAACCAAATTTCGGCTCGTGGATAGTCCGTAGATTCCTATAGAAAATAAATAGGCACTCAAAACAAGTACATGTTCGAGCATCATTAACCAACTCCTTATCAATCTCGATTCTTTTCAATATGAACAATAATTAAACCGATTTTATTGACTAGAATATAAGAAGTTCGAATAGAGGAGTTTAATTTAATTTAAGAATAAAAAAATAGTTTGTTTGTTAATAAATCTAACTATCTATAAAGTATTTCCGTTTTATGCATCAATTCGAATAAAATTGAATGGAAATGAATAGGATAAAATTTCATTTTTATTTGGATTGCTAGTTTTAAAAATAAATTATTGACTTATTGGCGAGCCACAGAAATTGCACCTATTAAAGCAACTAAAAGAATTATTGAAATGAGTTCAAATGGAAGAAAAAAATCTGTTGATAAATGAATTCCAATTTGTTGACTAGTATTTATCAAATCTTGTTCTAGAATCTGGTTTAATCTTGTAGTCCAAATAATCCCATACCATGACGTATTTAGAATAGTAATAATTAATGAAACAAAAAGACTTGTACAAACCAACGAAATAGCCCCATCCCCAACAGTCCAAAGATGAAAATCTTTGCCATATTCTGGCCCACTCATGAACATTACAGCAAATATTATTAAAACATTTATAGCTCCTACATAAATAAGGAGTTGTGCAGAAGCTACAAAATGCGAGTTTGCTAGAATATAAAATAAAGATATACAAACAAGAACCAATCCCAGTGAAAAGGCAGAAAAAATAGGATTGGTAAATAATACCACTCCGAGACCCCCTAATATAAGACCTGACCCCAGAAAGACTAAAAGAAAATCATGTATTGCTCCAGTTAAATCCATTATATGTAAAATAAGAGATAAAAAAATAGGAATTTTTCATGATCTTATTGACTTGGACAGGAAAAAAGAAGTTCATGCGCTACTAATTATTGCTAATTAAATGAAATCCTAATTTGATATACATATTAAAGTTATTGGACCCATCGCATTCTTTTTTTATCTGAAAGAGTCGTTCGAAACTAAAACTATTGGAAATCATTACAGTAAACAGATTTTCAATACAAATTAAGTTGTGATTTTCATCAATCAATAGAATAGTGAATAGAATAGTCGGGGTTTGTAATTTTTGACCAAAATAAAAAAATCAACTTTTTGAATTTAAATTTAAAATTAAATAAAAGAACCTTAGTAATTTCTTCCATCACAAGATTTCTCATTTGTTATGAGATTTCTCTTTTGTTTGAGGCGAATTCAAAATTGTTCGAATTGTGTAATCATCCGTTATTGATATTGGTAAACGACCCAGAGCAATTTGATTATAATTTAATTCGTGACGATCATAAGTAGAAAGCTCATATTCTTCAGTCATTGATAAACAATTTGTTGGGCAATACTCAACACAATTACCACAAAATATACAGATTCCGAAATCAATGCTGTAATTAAACAATCGTTTCTTTCGAATATCCGTTTCCAATTTCCAATCAACAGCAGGTAGATCTATAGGACATACACGAACACATACTTCACAAGCAATGCATTTATCAAATTCAAAGTGTATTCGACCACGAAAACGCTCCGATGTGATCAATTTTTCATAAGGGTATTGAATAGTTACGGGTAAACGGTTGGCATGAGATAGGGTAATCATAAAACTTTGACCAATGTACCTTGCCGCCCGTACTGCTTGTTGACCATAATTGATGAACCCAGTTACCATAGGGAACATATAGTAAATATCAATAATAAATTGGATTTTGTTTCTTTCTCTTGTTTGATACAAGTTGTGAATTGAATTTGAATATTTGAATTTGAATTATAGTGAATATCAAATATTCTATTCGATTTTTTTATATAAATTTATAATGAAAGGAGTTGGGAAGAAGTTGTTAATAATAGATTACCTAAAGAAATAGGTAAAAGAAATTTCCATCCAAGATTTAATAATTGGTCCATTCTCAGTCTAGGTAAAGTCCACCTTGTTGTGATAGGAATGAACAAGAACAAAAAAGTTTTCGCTAATGTAATGAAAATACCAATTGTTGTTCCAAAGACTCCATACGCTTTATTTATTTCCAAAAACTCAGGAATCAATATGTATGGAATAGAGAGATTCCAACCACCCAAGTAAAGAACTGTTACAAATAGTGAAGAGACTAGTAGATTTAAATAGGAAGCAACATAAAATAAACCAAATTTGATACCCGAATATTCGGTTTGATAACCTGCTACTAATTCTTCTTCTGCTTCTGGTAAATCAAAAGGCAATCTCTCGCATTCGGCTAGAGAAGAAATTATAAAAACAATAAACCCTATAGGTTGCCGCCACAAATTCCATCCCCAAAAACCATATTTTGACTGCGCCTCAACTATATCAACTGTACTTGAACTGTTAGATAATCATAGTCGATGATAAGATCACTCTTATCATCGCTATTCCAGAACCGTACATGAGATTTTCACCTCATACGGCTCCTCGAGAGCCATAAATAAATCTAGGGACTGATTAGATATTCTTTATTTAATCTTGATATACTTGTAGGATAGATAAAGTTAAAATCAATCGAAAGTTCCTGAATTAGACTAATGGAATTCTGTCTGCTATACTATAAAAAAAGTGCTTCGGAATTGATCTTATCCCTTACTTTAAGTTTAAGAATTTCAATTTTTTTATTGAGTAATAACTTAGATCCTTCAAAAAAAATACTCTTTATTACCAATATCAATAAATAGTTCACTTTTTTTTTCGATTCCGAAAAAAAAAGAATTAAACATTCATTATTTATGACATGACAAAAATTTCATTTCCATTAATATGGATATCAGATAAAAAAGATTTTTTTTGCAATTCCATACTTTCTTTTCGTTCCTTTACTTTACTTTTATATTAAACCTAAATAAAAGAAAGAAAGGGTAAAGGATTACTTCGTTACTGATAGTTATTCATATAATCGGTGGATAGGATCATACTCTGGATCGGAATTTCATTTTTGGGAGTACTACTTGATCGTTTCTACAAATTTAAAGCCCTAATTAGTATTTCTTTTATGTATAAAAGTCTCTTCGAATAACTTACATAATCTCTATTACGAATCCTTTGTGTACTTTTGTGTTCCTAATCATCCACTCATTTTTTCTCAATCTCTATGGTAATTCATGTATGGGAATACATACAAAAGATAGTAAAAGCTCCATAGAGTTGTTCTTTTCAACCCGCTTCAAGACATGATGACTTATTAACCAATCTTGGGGTAAAGAGTCTTGACTGCTTATGTTTATTTTCGTTTAACCCTTGTACATAGGAAATGAGATTCCATTTTTTTACTGCGAATTTCGAAGCTGTTTTCTTTCACTCATCTAACTATCTAGTTTAGTTTAGCAATCCGGGCTAGTGAATAAAAAAAGAAAGAAAGATATATCTATTTAATACGTTTAATTTTTATTCTTAGAAACCTAAAAAGAAATGGAGGAAGACTTATGTCTCAACGAATCACACGTAGAGATGTTGATAACACACATAGAGTTAATGGTATTTCATAACTAATTGATTGAGCAGCAGCCCGTAGACCACCTAAAAAGGAATATTTATTATTTGATCCATATCCTGACATAAGAAGTCCAATTGGAGCAATACTTGAAACGGCAATCCATAAAAAAACACCAATACTGAGATCGGCTAGAATAAGGCGATAGCCAAAAGGAATTACTGAATAACTTAGTAGAATTGATATGACTGCTATAGAGGGTCCGATACTAAATAAACGTGTATCCCCCCTAGATGGAAGAAGGTTCTCTTTCAAAAGTAATTTTATCCCGTCTGCTAGAGCTTGAAGAATTCCCAAAGGGCCGGCGTATTCAGGTCCAATACGTTGTTGTATACCTGCGGATATTTCTCTTTCTAACCACACAATTACTAGTACACCTGTTGTGATTCCCAATATGAGAATCAAAATAGGGACAAGCATCCATATAGTTTCATAAACCTCTTTTAAGGATTCTAATCTGGAAAAAGACTTGATAGCTTGTACTTCTGTTGTATCAATTATCATTTCAACGATCAACTTCTCCCATAATAATATCTATGCTACCTAGTATCGTCATAATATCAGCCAATTTCATTTTTTTAACTAACTGAGGAAGAATTTGCAAATTGATAAAACCCGGGGAACGAATTTTCCATCTCCAAGGAAAAACACTCTGGTCTCCTATCAAAAATATTCCCAATTCCCCCTTTGGGGCTTCGACTCTTACATAAAGTTCTTGTTTCGACAATTCAAAAGCAGGGGATGGCTTTTTACTAATGAATCGATATTCAAAATCATTCCATTCAGGATATTTTATTCTATTAAAGCGTCGGATTTCTAAATTCTCATAGGGACCCCCTGGAATTCCTTCTAGAGCCTGTTGAATAATTTTGATGGATTCTGCCATTTCACCGATTCGTATTAAATAACGAGCTAATGAATCTCCTTCTTTTTGCCATTGGACTTCCCAATCAAATTCGTCGTAACACTCATAATGATCAACTTTACGAAGATCCCATTGTATTCCGGAAGCTCGTAGCATTGGTCCCGATAAACCCCAATTTATTGCCTCTTCTCCACCAATAATGCCCACTCCTTCAACTCGTTCTAAAAAAATAGGATTTCGTGTAATAAGTTTTTGGTATTCAGCAATCCCTGTTAAAAAATAATCACAAAAATCTAAACATTTATCTATCCATCCATAAGGTAGGTCGGCAGCTACTCCGCCGATACGAAAATAATTATGCATCATTCTCATACCGGTGGCAGCTTCGAATAAATCATATACCAATTCTCTTTCTCTGAAAATATAGAAGAAGGGGGTCTGCGCGCCAATATCTGCCATAAAAGGGCCGAGCCATAACAAATGAGAAGCTATACGACTTAACTCCAGCATAATCACTCTGATATAGCTAGCCCTCTTAGGTACTTGAATATTTCCCAATTGTTCTGGCCCATTTACCGTTATTGCTTCGGTGAACATAGTGGCTAAATAATCCCAACGTGTTACATAAGGCAGATATTGTATAATTGTTCGGTTTTCCGCAATTTTTTCCATCCCTCTGTGTAAATAACCCAATATTGGTTCACAGTCAATAACATCTTCACCGTCTAAAGTAAGGATAAGTCGGAGAACGCCATGCATGGATGGATGGTGAGGACCCATATTGACTATCATGAGGTCTTTTCTTGTAGTTGGTACAGCCATAGGTTTTCCCCGATTCATTATTCAGTTTTCCATGAATTGCTGAAAACAAAAAGAAGTTCATCAAAATTCAAGATCTAATAAATCAAATAATTCAAAACGACTCTTCAAATTAACGTGTTTTTATTTTAGCTTTCGAATGTTCAATTGACTGATTAATTCTTTATAGCGTACTCCATCTTTTTTTAACAAATAAGCCAGTAGTCGTTGCCGTTTTCCTAGAATTTTTCGTAGACCTCTCTGAGATGAATAGTCTTTTTTGTGCAATTCCAAATGTGAAGTAAGTCTTCCTATCTTATTGCTAAAACGGAATACTTGAAATTCAACGGACCCCCTGTTTTCTTCTTTTTCTTCATGCGAAATAACAGATATGAATGATTTTTTTGTCATAAAATTTAAAACTTCTTTTTTTTTTTACCAAATATGGAATTTTGCCGATCAGTAATAATAATGCCAGCTATTTTTATCTGGTACACATAATAATCAGAATTTTCTTTATTCATTTTGATAAAATGAATAAAGAAAATTCTGTTGATTCATTTCTGGATCTAATTGATACGTTATCGAATTAGTATCATGTATCGAAATTGGACGCTAAGACAAGGCGCGTGCGCATCTATTTATCTACTAGACGATAAGGAATATATAAGATAAATGTATCATAAATGAGTTTTTAATCGTGGATACATACGTATTCTTAACATACTAAAACGACTGCCGTTATTAGTATGGATACAATAACGATTCATACAAGCTAAATCTTCTAATCGATAATTCGGCCAAAGAAAGGATTTGAATTTTATAAGTTTCTTTTTATCTCGATCAAGATCTTTGCTTTTATCAAAAAATTGACTACCGTTTTTTACCCTATTCCCATTGTAAAATACTGGGTTTTTATCCACAACTTTATTATTCCTTGGGTTGAAACAAGTTAGAATTCTCAATTCTCGACGACGTCTAGGTAATAAAATATTTTCAAGAATAAGCAAATCAGAATTGTTTTTGTCTATGTATCTGTATATTTTTTGATTAATTTTGTGTCTACTCCTATGAGCCCGTGAAATACCTATCATTTGATACATAAGAAAATTCCCATTATTTATAGACATAGACGCTGGATATCCTTCAATAATTAATATTCCTTTTTGTAAAAATTTTGATAAAGATGTAGGAGGCTCCTCCTCCGGCAACGGAGGAAGAGCAGGGGTACCTCCACCCGTCTGCCTTCTCATATTAGCATTACGCCAAGTTCTATAAAACGTATACCCATCTCCGGTATACATACGAGTACGAAGCTTAAGTGAAGGATACGAATGTCTAGGAGGCTTATACGACGGCAATTCAATATCTTTTTCTTCAGCTTTTTCTTCAGCTTTTTTTTTCAGCTTTTTTTTTCTATTTTTTTATATAATTCCCGAAGTTTTTTAGATGCTTCCTTAGATTTATTATCGAATTCCTGAAAGTCATTATATAATTCCTGAAGTATTTTATATAATTCCTGAAATTTATTATATAATTCCTGAAATTTATCATAAAATTCCCCTTTATGTAATTCCCAAAGTTTTTTATGTGATTCCCAAAGTTTTTTATATGATTCCCAAAGTTTTATATATAATCCCTTTTTATATAATTCCTGATGTTTTTTATATGATTCCCGAAGTTTATTTTTGCGTAATTTCTTAATATTATACTTTTTACGAAATGGATACGCTCTTTGACGTGCTCGCTCAAATAAGTAACGTGCTCGCTCAAATAAGTAGCGTATTCGCGCAAATACTTGGCGCGCTCGCTCATCAAATCTTATCTTTTTACATGATTGCTTAATATTATTAAAAAACCCTTTTTTTTCTGTAGGACCAACTTCATCATAACTATCAAATTTATTAACAACTTGATAAGGGTCTCGATCAAAAGGCCTATATCCGTCGTGCCAAGGTTTTAGGCGGAAAGGAGAGACTGCCATTATCTGGAAACCGTCTTCTGACCAGTATTCAGGAAGTTTTTCGGTTGAGAATGGAATACCGTTATAGGTACATTTTATATATACTTCGTTCTTCCACTCTTTGAAATCTTGCGACCACTCAGGCCGTTGCAATAATAACATACGGCCAATATTTTTCGCTACTATCAATAAAGGGAATATAATATATTTTCTAAGAATTGCCTGGGCGCCTAGAAGCGCAGCCCTTAGTGGTTGACCGTACGTATACTCCTCCTCCCAGGCTCTTTCGGCCTCCATTATTTGTTCGTCTATTTTTTCCCTTTCGGTCGGTTCGTTTTCCAATTCTTCTATAGTAAGAAGGACATCTTCGAAAGAAGAGTAATAAACCAAACGTTCAAATTCTGAGATTTTTCCCGTATACTCTAGAAAAATTCCTCTAATAAACTCGCAATACTTAAGAAAAGTATAAAACAAAGAATCTATTCTGTTTGTAAAAAATCTGGAATGTGGTTTTTCTAGATATATTGACCAAACACTCGTTTTACATTTTTGAACACGCATGGAACCTTTGATCAATTCTCGACGAAATTGTGATCTTGGTACATAACGTTTGAAATGTAATTTTTTGGATTCTTTTTCATCTGTGTCACTCTCCCCTCCAGAAAGCAAAACAGTTGCACGCCTGCATGGCAGTCCGGCAATATCAGCCTCCACTAACACCGCATCTTTTTCTTGTTTCCGTAATTGTTGTATATTTTTTAGTAGACTGGATGGCCAGAAAAGAGTTTTTTTCTCGATTTCTTTTATTTTTCCCTCCCTTTCAATAAAATTTTGATGAAACCCTTTACTTTGAGCCAAGGAATCGTTTATAAAAGACATGAAATACCTAAATTCTGCTATAATTATCGCGTCGGGTCTACATTTTTCTAGGTACCTTTCATTATTTTTTATAAGTTGAGCTTCGGGTGGAAGAAAGAAGAGGTCAGTTAATCTTTTGAAGGGTGTGGGTGCAGGTGGCTTTTTGGGGTGTCCCCAAGAGGATCCCCTTAAGAGGGGATCAGATGTTTTTTGGAAATATTGTATTTTATCTTTTTTTTTATCGGCTAATCGAGTTTTTTTTTCCAATACATTTATCTCTTTAAGCCCTTTTCTGTCTAAAACTGCAATTTCTTTAGAAAATTCAGTGCTTAAGCTGTTCTTTTTTTGTTCATTGGTACGAATCCCATAATTGTACAGTTCATCAGATGATAATTTTTCTGTTGTAGACAAAGAAGTCTTTTTTTGTATCATTCCCGAGAAAGCGGCTAAACTAGGTGGATGTGAAAAAGAAATTCTTTTTTTTCCATCATTTTGATCAGAAGTTGGGATTTTTTTATAGAATGCTTCTTTAAAAACTTTAAAAACTTTAAAAAGTTTAAAAAGGGGAGGAGAAGGCTCTTCCTTGGTAAATTCCCCTTCTTTCGCTAGGCCTATTCTATAAAAATATTCTTCAGCTTTTTTTCGATCTATTTCCACTTCGGCTTCTTTCGGTTTATAAGTCAAAATAGGTAACGGCATTTTGTTAAAAATGAGTAGACATGTAAAAAATACGAGAATACCACCGATTAGACCAAAAGAATTTCTCAAATCGAAGATCAAATTCTGATAAAATCGAAACACATAGAAAAGGTACTTTTTAGGTCTAGCGGGCTTATTTGATCTAACCAAATAATTTTGCTGTATCCATACTAATACGAATCTAACCGATTTCATGAATAAAATGTGACCAATTAACCAACCAACAAAACTACTTGTTAAAAATAATATCTTGTTGTTGTATCGAAACATATAAACGTTGAGTAATCTGAAAAACATTGTACTTGGGAAAAAAAAGAAATGGCTCAATAATTGAAAAAAGAGATTATTCAGGAATATACATTGAATGCTGAGATTACGCGTACGCATTGAATTTTTGCGAGTAGATTTTTCATCAACAAAAAAGTCTTCGTAACTGTACCACATGTAATGAAGGTAAAGATAAGGTACAGTTATGAAAGTTATTGTACGAGGCCTACTCAATACTAGACGCGGAGGCCTATAATAGATCGATATGAACATCAGGAGTTGTCCTATCATAAAACCAGTTGATGCGGCTACCTCCTTCTCGATTGCTTCTTCTTCTCCTTCTTCTATAACCTGAAAATGAGCTTGGAGAAGTAAGAGATAAGAAGGGCCTATGGATAATGTGGTCAGAAATCCATAATAGAGTCCGACCACAACGACCGAATTCATTAGCTTCATAGCTAGAGATGCGGAATTGCCTAGTAGAAAAGACGGATAAATCATATAAAACTCCTTTTTTTTGTTTCAAATTTTTTGATTCCTACTATAGTAGAATCGTTTTACTTTGTTTACTATAAGATGCGTCATCGTTCCAATTTGTTATAAGATTTTTTTGGGTTAGGCCGACTTCTATTGTTCGTATTTCGATTGTTCGTATTCGACGAAGATTTTTTTTATTTTTTTTTTCTATAAACAAAGTTGAATTCCCGGAATAAAGAGATTTTGCTATTGAAAAAGCTTTTAACGCTGCCCAATATCCCTTTTTTTTCCAAAAATTTTTACGAATATGCTTTTTGGAAATAGAAGTACGTTTTTTTGGAACTGCCATTTAAAATGGATTACTCATTGTTGTAGTTGGATGTGAAAAACATCTATTGGTCAAACGAATCTTTGTTTACTATATAATTAATTATCCATGTATTTTTTAGATTCTATACCATACAGGGCCTTTTAGTCAAATTTTTCATTATAGAAAAGCATAATCTAACTAAAAATATA
>Ga0058698_10000953_pt1 | contig 14042 bp, 14 predicted proteins | sample AgamicAsSfe_FD_67288 | JGI IMG/M metagenome (GOLD analysis project Ga0058698, IMG submission 67288) | Agave microbial communities from Guanajuato, Mexico - As.Sf.e | ecosystem: Host-associated > Plants > Phyllosphere > Phylloplane/Leaf | place: Guanajuato, Mexico | collected 2012-05-30
GTTGTAGACAGTAAACTAGGGTGCCGGACGAGAGGGATCATCTCATGCGAGCAATAGCCAAGGTAAGAGCATTCAACGAGGGGTGATACGTACCAACCTGTCTTAGCCAGCACTACTTGTGATCTTATATTTCCACTGTACGTTGCCCGCTGCGTCTATTCGAGTGAGAAAAAGGACGGAAAACCCTACAGACGTGTATATACGAAGAATCTCAGTATGGGTATCTACACCAAATTGCCGGAGGAGCTTAACGAAGTCGACGTGATTGTCGCTGGTGGTATGCTGCTCAGCCTCGTTACTCAGTACAAGCATCTCTAACAACATGATCAGGTGGCTTAGCAGGCTGCGTCGTCGCCGGTCGTCTCGCAGAAGCTGACCCAGGTCTATCGATCTTGGTCATTGAACAAGGTCTCAATAGCTATGGCGCTCCGGAAGTAGTGCATCCCGCCCTATACCCTCGCAACCTGTTTCCAAACAGCAAGTACACACTGTTCTGGCAAGGCAACCACTCGCCCCAGCTGGCAGACCGCAAGCCGATCGTACCCTCTGGAGGAACCTTAGGTGGCGGGTCAGCCATCAATTGGATGGTGTACACCCGCGGCCAGCGTTCTGATTACGATTCGTGGAAGACGAAGGGCTGGTCTGCTGATGATATGCTGCCATTCATGAAGAAGGTAACGTTCGCTGGTGTATCATCATCTAAACATCCACTGACTTGGGACACTTGTAGTTCGAGAAATATCATGGTATGGGTGACCGAGACGCTCACGGCGACAGCGGTCCAGTCAATATTTCCAAAGGCACGCACTGCTGCAAGGAAGCCGAGCAATCATTCATCGACTCTGCGAACGAGATGGGCTACAGCGAGCTCAAAGACCTGCAAAACCTCGACGCGAACAATGCCACAGAGAGGTGGCTTAAATACATTGGGTGAGAGGTCGGATGATACAACCAAAATTGGTGTCTGGGACGCTTTACTAACTCCCTTTTTTTCCTCTCGTCCAGCACCAACGGGCGTAGGCAAGATGCAGCACATCGCTACGTGCACAACAAGCTCCAGAGCGGCGACTATCCCAACTTGCACGTCGTGTGCGAAAAGCAAGTCATCAGAATCCTGTTCGACGAGAACAAGAAAGCAGTTGGTGTCGAGTATCAGAGCAATCCCAAATTCTGTAAGAGCCCTATAGATGGAGATCAACGACTATGCCTGACATCTGGCCACTGAGAGCTGATATTAATCTCAGTGCCGAACCCAGAATACATGACAGCCAAGCAGACCCCGCGTACGGTCAAGGCCAGGAAGATGGTCGTTCTGTCTGCCGGTGCAAACGGCACTCCCCTCATCCTCGAGCGCTCTGGTGTCGGCCAGAAAGAGGTCTTGGAGAGAGCGGGAGTCCCACTCGTGGAAGAGCTCGACGGCGTCGGACACGACTATCAAGATCACCACCTGACGCTCTACGCCTACCGCACCAACCTAAACAAGCGAGACACCATCAATGCCTTCTCCGATGGTCGCATTGACGTGGCGCAGGCCATCAAGGATACTGATGAGCTGCTGGGAACCAATGCTATGGATGCCTGTAAGTCTTGGTACACCTATTGTATTGGGACATTGATTAACGACTTTTTCTAGCCGGCAAATTCCGACCAACGGAGGAGGATGTCGACGCTCTTGGTCCGGAATTCCGCGCAGCATGGGACCGTGATTTCAAGAACGCCACAGACAGGCCTCTCATGATCATTGCATTGTATCTATGGTACTATCATTCACTTCCATCTCAACAATCGATCACTAACGCATCACAGCTACTACGGCGACCACTCCATGCTTCCCGACGACGCCGAGTACGTCTCCATGGCCAATTGGACCGCCTATCCTTACTCCCGCGGCCACATCCACATCACCGGTCCCAACGTCAACGACCCCATTGACTTCGACGTCGGCTACTTGAAAGACGAGAACGAAATCGACCTGAAGAAGCACGTCTGGGCCTACAAACTGCAGCGCGAGATGTGGCGACGCATGTCCATCTTCCGAGGCGAACTGGCATCCAGTCACCCACGATTCCCTGCTGGAAGTAAAGCCGCCGTCGTCGAAAAAGCAGACGGCCCGATCGGCAACGGCAAAGACCGTATCGAGTACAGCGCGGAAGACGACAAAGCTATCGAGCAGAAGATCCGCGAGATCGTGTCGACGACCTGGCACTCTTTGGGCACGGCCAAAATGGCAGCGCGAGACCAAAAGGGCGTTGTGAGCCCTAGCCTAAGCGTCCACGGCATCAAGAACCTGAAGCTGGCGGACTTGAGCATCCCTCCAGAGAATGTTGGAGCCAACACTGGTGGATGTGCATTTGTGGTTGGTGAGAGGGCGGCAGACATCTTCATAAAGGAGCTCGGCTTAGACCAGGCTCAGGCTCAGGCCACGGCCACGGCGACACCGATGGAGAAGAGGAAAGATTCTATTCTATCACATGGAAGCGAAAGGCCGACCGTTGTAGCCAACTAGTAGCAACATTTTTTATGTACGGTGCAAGGGAATATAATTGATGACACGTTCTGAAGGTCCGTATGAGCTCAGTTGATCAGGTGAAGTAGTTCTGAAAGCGTTGCAATCAGATGGGTCGATAGGGCATGCAGGTTGTTACCTAGCAACTCCAATTCCTTTATGCTAGCATTATCGCACGCAGATCCCCTATTGAGAGCATCCGCCATTGAGAGACCAGCAGAGCCGCGTAAGCATCTTGGGAACATGCATACAACTACCATGAGACATAAACACGAGAGGATCATCTTTATCGCCGAGACGTGCGCCGCAGTGTACGCACTAGTGACGACTCGACAGACTCCCTTTCTACCAGAAGTGATAACAAACTCGCACCACGAATCAAGATTGGTTGTTTGTAGAGTTTTGGACCTGTGATAGGCTAAAATCATATGTCGCATCGAGTAATACCTGTATCGAGCACAGCGCTGATCAGCAGGTAGCCTACATACTCTATGCGTCTACCTCATCACGAGTGTTCACGCTCAACTTCATCTTCTTCGTCCTGCCATTCTCATCAAAAGTTCATGCGCAGCAGCATCCGCCGCGCGCACCTCGGCCATGATGTCCTGCAACACGCACAGTACCAGGATCGGCCATATTTGCCCAGTGAGAAACAATGAAATCGTTTCCAGTATACGATCCCGAAGAATCAGCCGCAACCTTGCCATCCGGTGTGCTTAGCAGTATAGCGAAGTCTGAATACTCAGCCGGCATGTTGTTCGCAAAGACTGGACGTAGTACCAATGATGTCCAGTCAACCGCCTTACTCCGCTCTTCTCCATCCAGTTCTGCTCCGGCGATCGAAGATATGCTTGCTTCGTAGCAAACCTCAGAGCTCCAGAATAGCTTGGTTGTTTGGGCCGCATCTGTCTCAGATGGCAGCCATAGTACCGCTGAGATCACCTCACGTCCTGAGAGACTCAACTTGACTCTAGAAGCATGCCATACTGGTTCTGTTTGTACGCTGCGATCGATCTTGGTTTTCCACATACTCCATTGCTCGGCAACCTGTACAAGAGATGGTTGCTCAGCATGTTGCTTTCCCGACTCTGGCGCCGGTACTATTATCGCTGGGAGTAGGTTGTCGTTCACTAGACCTGCCTGGTGCAAAGCTTTGTATGCATGAAACGCTGCATCCTTCGTTGCGGCTTGCTCTCCTCTCCAGGAACGACAGCTCTCGGCGGTACGAATGCTTGCATGTACGAACGGAGGCAGTGCGACGGAGGCCGTCCAGGTCTTGAGAAGCGGATCTTGGTCCGTTACGAATTCTGGTCGTGGGTCGATTCAACGGCTATCGTGCCTGGTGGCGACCACACAGAAATGGTGGAGATGGCCTTTTACATTCTCGAGCGTGAGCAGAGCATTGGTAGACTTTATGGCGTACTTGACGTGACTTGCGTCTTCATCGTCATCATCGTTCGCATATGCATCGCTGATTGTAGAATTCATAGCGCGATCCTCGTCCATGTAAGCCTCTTTCATTTTGTCCTCGAGAGCTTGCCATCTTGCTGGATCACTCTGGATATCATCTCGAGCGACGAAGAGCATGTACTGGGAGTCCATCTGGCGAGCGCGACCTCTCCTTTGGACGAACGAGATGAGGTTCTTGGGGAGATCGAAGCAGATCACACGATTACAAGCTGGGATGTCAATTCCCTCTTCCAGCACATTGGTGGCGATCATCAAGTCTTTTGACACGTTGCGAAAATCGATCAGATCTTGAGCTTGTGATTTGGGATCGAAAAGATCGACAAGCGAGGATGCGCGGCCTGTAAAGGTCGATGTGCCAACGAATGTGCCAATTTTGCGTCTGCCGGAGAGCTCGGAGGTGCGTAAGAGTTGTGCCAGAGCGAGCACCATTGCTCTCTGTTCCACAAAGATTATGGTACGGAGACACACCTGTGTGTCTTTGGAGAGGACGTCGAGCACAACTTTCGCTTTGTCCAAAATAACACATGTCTCTGCGGTCGAGGCGCTCGTAACGTCGATGTGTGAGATAATACGCTTGAGGATTACCTCGAGATGTCGTCTTTCTTTGGTTTCAAGGTCAGCAATTAGCGATGCACCGTTTCCGCAGCTCTCCAGGTAGCGGTTCACGCAAGTCGAGATGTACCATTCGGCGTACTGAGGCCCAAGCTCATTGTAAATGTGTGTTACACGGTTGTACAGCAGTTTGAGCTGTTCCCTGCAGTTTGTCTTGCCTTTGTCCCTGACCTTCTCCAATAGACTGTGGGCTTTGGAGTCGTGCTGCGCTTGCAGCTCATGGACGTATGGGTCCTGCTCAAGATCGTAAAAGACCAACTCGTTCTTCAGTGCCTGGCAGATCGCTGAAACGTGGTCTATGCGGCTCTCGTCGTACTCAATCTTGATCAATTCGGGTGGTTGAACGTGAGTCTCCAGCTCATGTCGATACTGCATGGGAGTGACTGTCGTGGCGTCCAGATTCGACTCGATCGCTTGTAAGCCGCTTTGGCTTGCGTTTCTATTCATCACAGGAGAGGCGCTTACGCCCAAGACATGCGGGACAGGGTGGTTTCTTTGCTTCGCAGGGTGATAGAAGTCCCGCATGATCTTGTTCATCGGATCAGAGCCCTTACATCTGTGACATTCGTCATAGACTAATAACGATAATCCCTTCAATGGGACAAAACCATGTGTAAGAGCATCCGCAAGAACTGCTGGGGTACCCACGACCACATGGACGCCAGTGAGAAACGCGTTCCAGAGCTCTTTCGTTTTCCATTTGTCGACATTGTCAGCACCAGTCAGTGCTCGCACATGGTACGCTGGAAGGTTGTGTTTGATTACGTGGTATTGCTGTTCGCTGAGCGATTTGTTCGGCGCCATAAACCATACGAGCTTGGTGAGTGTTGTTAGCGCAAAGCAGCTATAGCACCCGAGGGAGAGCGTACCTTGTCTGGCTGCGAGCGGTCCAATTCGGCCTGGATTCTGGCAATGGCAATATGAGTCTTGCCGTCTAGGAAGAGGTGTCAGTAAGGTCGTATTCATACCTACTCCGAGGGTTTCTTACTGCCTGTGGGCATCGCTACGATAACATTGCGCTTCAAGCTCTTTGCTAGCATCTCTTGCTGATAGCTGCGAAGTCGAATCGTGTGGCTTGGGTCGCCACCGGAGTCTTCGCCAACCTGAGCCATCTTGTCCTGCCGAAGGCCGCGAGCCTTCCCGTGAGGTGGTTTGTTGTGATGTTGGAGCGAAAATCCGTGTCGTTGGGCCTTCTCTGTCACACGAGCGCGTGTCGTCAGGTACCAGGCGCGTATGCAGGGGAAAGCCGCTTAGGCAGCCCTCACTTCAGCGCGTGAACAGGAAGTTTGTGACAAAGCTCCTACATGTAAGTACAATAGCTTCTTCATTTCTCCCATTGTATCTCAGTGGTAGCCACAGCTATTGATCCTCTCGCCGGCGATGACAACGCCATTTTGAGCTTACGGCACAGACGAGATGCCGTGTTGCACTTTCATGGTGAGTATTGCTGATACTCTGCTAGCTGCTGCTAGTAACACCACGTCGATATTGCTGCATTGATGAGAAGTGGGCTACATCTCGATGGTTAGTATCGTGTTTTGTAAGTACGCATCAGCGGGTACTAGCTTATCAGATGCGGGAGACTACTATGGAGGCTCTGGTCGACATCCCAACGGCATGCTTGATTGATATGGAATCTGCGTCCGTGGGTATCAGCGTACTAGATACTGAGATTCGTCTAAGCTCTATTAGAATCTCAATGGATGTGCCCACGTCTTACATAGCCAGATACACCTGTCAATATCGCTGTAGCTATTGAGGCCGCCGTCTCTACCTGGAAAGTCATCTCGTATCATAGCTTCCAAAATGCCAGGACTGCTGGAGTAGGCTCGAGAACGGCCACGTCGGCCACTGTAACACGTGGAGGGATCCACTGCTACACACGACTCCGAGCACGTGTGAGCGTAAGAAGTTTAACTCAACGGCCACTCGTGGTGTGCGCGGCTGGACCTTGCGAACATCACGATAACCAAGTGGTATTGAGCACCGACCGACCTAACAAGGCTCGGAAATGCTTCCGCATGAAGAACCTCGAAAGTGACACCAAGATTTACGGCACAAGTCAGATCAACGAATGCACGTTGTAAAATCGGCTCCGACCGGGTACTCCAGCAAAAAACCACGGGGTTCTCCACTGGGGCGGTCTGCACCATGCTGCACTAGCACAGCTAGTTTCCAAGATACGGTCTCTCCTTCTGATAACCGTGTATCTCGAATCCCGAAGACCGGTCGTGGTCGGATACGATGCGAGCTCCTATTGGTTGTCCCAAGCAGACCGGCTGGCGTAACCGGTCTGAGGAGGGTAAGGTTCTTCGAGGATTCGCACCCGGTGTTGAAAGATACGCATCAAAGCGGTGTCTCATCAATACACCGCAGGTTTGCGACCACAGGTAAGGTATATGGTGAATAGCAGGCACAATCGCTCAAACTGACGGGTACACCAACTTCTCGCAGCATGATTATGGGGTCTAGATGGCACAAATGCAGACGCGCAGACTTTTCAACTCCACTCCATGCCGCGTACATTATTGCGACAAGAACCATCGGACTTCCCCAAAACGCACGGTGCTAGCGTTTCGATACGCTTGGCCCTTCCCAAGCTGGCTGGTGCTTGTGAGCCTTCGAGCCGTGTATCCTCTTCCTCTAGGTCAGGTCGTCATATCGACCAGCCATCTTTTTCGTCATCACCAAGAGGTAGTAAGAGTGCGCCACATTCTTGGCTACCCGAGCGTTGTCGCGTGCTTCACGCAATCGTGGGCTTCCAGTGTCACGAAGACTCACAGTAATCTGTAAGTGAGTCGCCTGGGATTTTGAAAGCAATCGCCTGCATGTCTACGACAGGCACCCTTGACTGATAGCGCTCTTCACAGTCTGGAGCTGCTGCAAGGGAGCAACGTGTATCTCGATCGACTTGGTTTCAGCCCTGACACGGATAGTTCTCACTGCACGCTCCTGCTAGAACCTGATTGGCCGCCAACACGAGGAGTCACAATGTCTTTCTTCGTTGAACACATGCATGGACAATAGATATCTGACGCAGATCTAGACCGCTTCATAATAATGGAGCCTCACATGCGTTGGGATGTGGCCAACGATCAGAGACCCTCCCAAGTGTCCAATGTGCTTGCATCTTCCTCGGAAGACGACTCCACCACCTTCGAACTCATTTCATGGAGGAGTGGAATGCATCCTGCACTAAACCCCACGAGGTCGCGAAAACGTCAGCACGCAGGGCATGCTTTGGCCCAGCAAGGTATACCGCGTGCACACTAAACAAGCCGAGAAGAGGGGCTCTTGATGGCACCCTTGCGAATCTTGGTGTAACGTCGCGTGGCACGGCCAGATGGTGGTATACTGTGCTGATCAAATCGCTATGCTTTACAGGAGTCTTGCGACCTTAGTATAATCACAACTATCGAGAGTTGACCACAGTCTCCTCCGACCATCGCGGCCTCGCGCTGCTGTAGCTCAATCCCGAGGAGTATCAGGATGATAGAGACTCGGGCATGCCGATAAAACCGAAGGTTGCAGCACTAATCAGCCGCTGTCCGCCACCCCCGCTAGCCAGGATCAACAGTGCGTTTTAGAGGTCAATTCTTTTCTCCAAGACCCACCTCTCCAGCTGATGCCCGCCGGAGAGCAGCTGGGGCCCCAGACCCTTGGCGTGGAGCAGTATATATCAAGCACGATGCCAACGCTCTTGGAATGGGGCCTTCTCGTGCTTATCCCGCTCAGACTTCCGTCTCTCAAGCTGCCGAGACACTCTATTCATCATGTCTGACAAGCTTTCAGCCGAAATCGACAATGATGTCCACCACAACGAGAAGCACCAGGTCCATGAGAAGGCCGGTGTGGACTTGAGCGAGACAGCAGGTCGTCGCGCCTCTGTTGCGCTCAACATTGTTGAGAACCCGTTGCAGGTAGGTTCGCGCTCACTGGCTTGGCTAGGCTTGCGCCCCCGCCGTTATGGTCTTGTACGCCAACTAATGCTTGTCTTCTTTCCAGCGCCTATCTCCACAACAAACTGTCGCCGATGCTCGCGCCTTCGCTGAACAGAATGGCATGGCCGAGCATGCAGAGCTTTTCGCTAACGCTGCGCTCGTTGCGCGTGATCAGTCGCGCTTTGAAGAGCTTGGAAGTCTGTCCGAGTCTGAGCGTGCTGCCCTCACCTATGAACGTGATCACAAATGGCATGGCCCGAAGATGCTGTGGTACTCGATTGCGCTTTGTGCAGTCGGAGCTGCTACACAGGGTTGGGATCAGACTGGTAGCAACGGCGCCAACCTCTCTTTCCCTCAAGAGTTTGGAATCGCTGGTACTGGTCGCGATAGCTGGATCGTCGGTCTTGTCAACTCGATCATTTTCCTGACAGCAGGTTTGATGTAAGCAGACATCGATCGTTCAGACAACCGACAAAAGCTAACAATACCGCACAGTGGCGCTTTCATCGTTGATCCCCTCAACCACTACCTTGGTCGCCGTGGCGAGATCTTTGTGACCGCTCTCTGCCTCACCGCCACTCCAATTGGATCTGCCTTTGCGCAGTCCTGGCAGCAACTCTTCGCCGCACGCTTCGTCATGGGCATCGGCATCGGAGCGAAGAACGCTACCGTACCCATCTACTCCGCAGAGATGGCTCCAGCTCGCATTCGTGGTGCACTCGTCATGTTCTGGCAGCTTTGGGTCGTCGCTGGTATCTTCCTGGGCTTCTGCGCCAACGTCATCGTCAAGGATACTGGAAGAATCGCGTGGCGTCTTCAACTGGGATCCGCATTTATTCCATCATTCATCTTGGGACTTGGAATCTGGTTCTGCCCAGAATCCCCTCGTTGGTTAATGAAGCACGGCAAGTTCGCCAAGGGCTTCAGGTCCATGCAGATCTTGCGCGCTCACCCTATCATTGCCGCTCGTGACTACTACTACTCATATGTCATCTACGTTGAGGAGCTGAGACTCGCTGGCGGTTCAAGCTACTTCTCACGCATGTGGGACTGCTTTGCCGTGCCGAGAATCAGGAGAGCTAACTACGGTGCATCGACTGTCATGCTTGCTCAGCAAATGTGCGGTATCAACAGTAAGTTCATCGATGTAAGGCCAGTTCCCGAATTCGTGCTGACCTATATCTATAGTCATCTCTTTCTACAGTTCGACGATCTTCGAGCGTGTGCTTCACGATTCGAACAAGGCCTTGTACGCGTCCTTGGGCTACGGTGCCGTCCAGGTCGTCTTCACCATTCCTACACTCTTCCTGATCGACACCAAGGGTCGACGAACGTTGACGCTCATCACCTTCCCTCTGATGGCCATTTTCCTGCTGGCTGCTGCCTTTTCGCTCCTCACACCCGAGACTGCCAGTGCCGGCGCACGTCTTGGACCAGTTGTATTGTGAGTTACATTCGTCTGCCTGAATTTGGTTGTCACAATGCTAACCATCCTCATAGATTCATCTATCTCTTCACAATCATGTACTCGCTTGGAGAAGGACCTGTCGCATTCCAATACTCGGCCGAAGTCTTCCCTACAATCCAGCGTGAGCAGGGCATGGCATGGGCTGTCTGCATCAACAACACCTTTGGTAAGAGCTCTCGACATCATGCCGCTTCGACGTCTGTTACTAATCTATCTCTACAGCTGGTATCCTCAGTTTGACCTTCCCAGCCATGGTCGATGCCATGACACAAGTCGGTGCTTGTGAGTTGACCCCAGCGGACTTCCCTCACCTGCGCCCGTGTACTGACATCTTTAATAGTCGGCTTTTACGCCGGTTTGAATCTGATCGCCTGGGGCATGATCTTCTGCTTCGTCCGCGAAACAAAGCAACTCACCCTTGAGGAAATTGACCGTAAGCGCCAAAGCACCCACTCACCCAATTCCACCAAACGTACATACATGCTGACAATCACACCACAGAGGTCTTCCAAGTCCCCACCAAGAAGTTCATCGGCCACGAACTCACAGTCTGGCTTCCCTGGTTCATCAGAGCCAAGATCCTCCGCAAAGACATCCCGAAGCCGCCTGCCATCATTGCCACCGAGGACAGTGTTGCGGACGCTCTCAAGCACTAGGTACCACGAGGTCATGAAAACAAGACTCGTACAAGATATAAATCGCATCTCGCGGTATATATACATGGCACTCTAATGATTCCCCGCGTCGATGTTATGATCCGTCGATTAGTTTTTGTATAGCTCGCATGAGATAATCTGAATCAATCTGATTTTTGCATGATTGTTCTCGTCTAGTAGTTTCAAACCGGTCGCCAAGGTCGCATGTTCTGCCACCGAGAGCGTCTCGTAACGTGCCACGCAATTACTGTAAATTTGCACTGCTATCCACTCGAGCGATCGTATTCGACAGGAAGGTTTGAACGAACACAACAACACAATCGATGTAAAATATGATGTCCGCGCATCAACCAGACACTTTGATCCCAGTATTAGTCACATTCCCATTATCTATTAACATCGCAATTGCCTGTGCCAAACAACTAACAAAGGGTATCTAAAATCCAGCCGCGATGCAACTCGCTATTACATACTCACCACCCCCAGCCCGGCCGAGGAGGTATCCAACTTCGCCAAATGCTCAAGCAATAGAGGAACGAAGACCAACAAATGGAAAAAGAAAAGGGGGAACGGCGCACGCTCGTTGCGCAAAAGGACCGCTCGTCTTCGACATTCACATAACAACACAACCACCCTCCTTTTTCTTCTTCCCCGCCATCCACTGCGTATCACTCTTACTCCCACTCCTACCCTCGTATAACGCCGCATCATCACCACCTTTTCTCTTCCGTTTGAAGAACCCGAGTTTCTTCGCTTTCACGGTCGGTGGGAAAGCAGTCTTGACATTGATGTTCTGGCTTGTACGTCTGCTATGGCCTCCATTTGGACTTCGGGCATTTCCTCGTGGCACATCAGGTGCTGGCGCTGGGGACGAGGGACGCGGAGGATGCCATGCTGTGACGGGGTGTGGAACCGTGCTGACAGGCTCGATCTGACGATAGGGAACGTGATCTTGCGATTGTGCTGATGGGAAAAGTGAGGCAGAGCCCGATGAAGCCGCGGCGTCACGGAATGCTTGGATGTGAGCTGGAACACGACGGCTGGTTGCAAAGTTGGGAAACTGTTGAGGAGGGAGTGTGGAAGTCGCACTGCGTGCATAGGTTGTCGAACCAGATGCTAGCGTCTGATTGGCATGGTGGCCTGGCGGGCTAAGCAGAGAGGTGCTGTAACGGTATTGATTATTTCTTGGGGTATCAGGCGAAATGGAGTCCCACATCTCTTCGTTCGAAGTTCGACCTGGAGCTGCCTGTTGCGAGGTGTTGTTCGAGCTTGGCGTAAAGCTACGTGGATTATGGGCAACGACTGGGCTGACATTCTGCCAATCTCCGATAAGTTGGGGAGGTGGACCGACACCAACAGCGCCCACCGCGTTACTGTACGCCCTCTGTAGTGAGTGTGGCATCTGGCGCGGCGCAGTACTGGCGTTAGTGTTTCCCGCGGACCTTTGCGCTGTCATGGCAGCAACGTATGCTTCTTGAGAACTGAAACCATCGGCTATCGATGCAGGCGCAGTCGCAGGACCCGAAGATACTCCAACTCTACCTGCAGTCGAGTTCGTGGTCACAGATGGCTTGACTGCAGGAGCATGAGTGTCGAGGCCAGCCATTGCACGGAACCTGCTCGGTAGTGGTGCATTAGGCTCTTCCGTGTACTCTGGCAATGGTAGAAAGGTAGCAGTACTCTCAATGCCCAAACGATCATGGACACGCTCTTCCAAGGCTTGGAAGCGATGACGTTGTGCATTGCTTGCTGCTCTCTGAAGTGATGCTTGCGATCGCGGGACGGTGTTTAAGAAGGGTTCATCAATCGCTGCATGCGGCATGTTGGCCTCGTTTGCCTCCATGAGATCGGGAAGAGAGTGCGCCGCATCTGGCCCGGAATTCGCCGACGTCACCGAGTTCGCCCTTCTTGGGATAGATCCAGATCCAGCAGATCGCGCACCGTTGCGAGAAGGATTGACGGTAGTCGCCGCTCTACCCAGAGTGACTGCGCGCTGACTGAGACCGCCACCTTTGCTCTGGTTCACAGTCCGTCTGCGCACCAGTGCGACCTCAACAGCGACGTCCAGCTCAGGCTCTTCCAGCGTTTGTGGTGGTGAGTTTCCCAGTGTGAGTGAGAATGTCTGGCCAGGCTGGCCAGCAAATTGTGAATCAAAGTCGAACATGATGATTCTCCCTCCTTCCACATCTTGTACTGACTCCTCGGGCATTCCGGGATCACCAACGCCACCAGGGCTAGTGACAAGTAAGCGGCCTTGGACATGAGGCTGATCGTTTGCTGAGTTCGACGCACTGGCGTCAGAGTAGACCCAGCGCGCATCACTGAAAGGGCATCCGTACGTTGGATCGAGCTGATGATCGATACTGTGCGCATCAACACCGACCTCGCCCTCCACAGCTTTGTGCGGAACAATATAAAGTCTGATCGTCCTGTCGTTGATAATCATCGCAACAGTATCTCCGTACTCATCAATAGCTGGACATGAGTGTATCGCTGCGCCCAAGCCGCCGCAAGTCGACAGAGGAGGTGATATGACCACAGGGAAGTTGGCATGGCCATACTGCAGGTTCGATGTATTCAATACGCCGAACGTGTCTGCGATGCCGTTCCATGCGAACAAGCGATCCGTGCAACTGTCTCTGTTCTCTCGCATAAACGTAGCATGACTGCTGTTGCGGATATTCTCAGGGTGCAAAAGCTCTGAGCACCATGCTTCTTTCAGTTCTTCACTCGTAGGCACTCCATTCGGTGCCGCTGGAAAAATAGGTACATTGACCACAACGCTCGAAGACGCATTAATCCTTGTCGTTGTTCCCAACAGAGTCGATCCGTCCTGCGAGAAGCTCAGTCGATCCATTTTCTGCGATCGTACCGCTCGACGATCTGATGGAAGGGCATTTGGGTCCAACGAGAAAATCTCCACTCCACCTTCGTACGCGACTGCCAGTAAACCTCCTGTTGGTGCGAGCGCGATACAATAAGTCGGGAAATCGAGTTTGATGGTCCTGGACCGTTTCAGACTATGTTGAGAAAGATCCCACACGTTGACCGTGTGTTGGTCGGTTAGTATTGCCAGGAACGTGCCATCGTCGAGGATCTCGACCGCTAGCGGTCGTCTCTTGAGCGCAAAATCTTGACTAATTCCGACCGGTAACGGGACGGTCTGAAGTAAATACAGACGTGCAGAGTTGTAGGCGGCTATTCTCCGTCCACCTGCAGACACTGAGAAGCCAAACGCTTCTCCTTGAGGAAAGCCTGCACTAGAAGTCGCCGTATTTGAAACAAGTTTGATGATGTTGATGCGAGGTCGATTGGGCTCATCATCTTGAGAAGACTGCCAGCTGTACCTGACACAGTCCCGGTTTTGGGTGATTTGAGTGGTGTTGTAT
>Ga0058698_10000956_pt1 | contig 14011 bp, 17 predicted proteins | sample AgamicAsSfe_FD_67288 | JGI IMG/M metagenome (GOLD analysis project Ga0058698, IMG submission 67288) | Agave microbial communities from Guanajuato, Mexico - As.Sf.e | ecosystem: Host-associated > Plants > Phyllosphere > Phylloplane/Leaf | place: Guanajuato, Mexico | collected 2012-05-30
GTGCTATACGCATCGCCTTGGTCACTATGACCCTCGCTATCTGTATCCTTATACCTACCGCCATACTCACTCGCCCCTCCACGGAAATTCTCAGGAACGCTCTCCATATTGCCAAAATTCACGACATCGCACGCCCCTAGACTCAGCACACACGGCACGCCCATCTCCGCTGCAGCCCCTCCGGCGTTCTGGGCCCGCTGACATGACGCCTCCAACTATATAGTCGGCGATTTCCGTTGTCGTAAGATCGAGCACGGCGTCTAGGTCGTGGGAGCCGAGGGAGCCGCTCCATTGCTAGGCCGCCGTGGCCGGTTGCGTGGAAGATGCAGGGCGTGTAGGTGTAGGGGTGCGTTGGGGAGGAGGAGAGGGCGGAGAGGTAGGGCGCGCGGTGTCGATGCAGGGGGTGGTCACGCCGAACATTGTCAGGCCGACGCGGATTGGGGGTTTGGAGGATGATGTTGGTGGCGAGGAGGAATTGGTAGGGTGGGATTGTGTTTGGGCCTGGGATTGAGACTGAGACTGAGACTGAGACTGACGCGCCTCATACGCCCCTGCCATTCCCACAATCGCAGCAGCCGCGTTTTCGAATATAGCATCGAGCACGTCCTAGGATATTAACGACCGAATACGTCAGCGTGTTATCCGTCTCTGCAACAATCGGCCCCGTGCCCCCGCTGGCCACAGTGCTGACGATGAGTTCTGGAAACCCAATCGGCAGAATGCGCATGGCGGCCAAAAGCGAGAGAAGTACCGCCGGAGCCGCCGGCGGAGATTACGCAGTGGATGAGATTGGTGCGGTTGGAGAGGAGGGAGAGGATGAGGGAGGTTGTGCAGTTTATCATGTGGGAGATCATGTCACCACGGGGGAGGGCGTGGAAGTCCGAGGGGGAAGAGGGTGTGGAAGAGGGGGTATATTTGAGGACGCGGGGATTGTGATGGAGGAGTGGGATATAGAGGTGCGGCCGCAGTCTATTAGAGTTACTGTCGTGGGTGTTGTGGTTGGAGATGAGGTTGAGGAGGAAAGGATCAAGGAGCGTTGGTGGAGGATCTCTTCCAGTGTAGTGTCGCAGGTGCCGAGGAGTACGATGTTGGGCATGATAGTCTTCTGCTATCGTGGATATGGCTGTGACTGTAATGGAGAAGATGAAACAGATTCGAGAGGGGTACATGTAGTGGGGGTTTCACAAAAGTGGTTCTCTAGACTTCACGTGCACATAAGCCTCCTTTCTACTTTCTCCTCCGGATTCTTTACCGTGATTTGACTCACAGCACGTCGAGAGCCGCGACCAAGCAACAGAATCGAAGCCCTTGCCAGTCTCCGGGCCTCCATATCCTCCGACAAAGCCATCATCGGCGCTGGGGCAGGAATAGGCCCCTCCACGTTCATCGAAGCCGGCGGCGACGACCTCGTCGTCATCTACAACTCCGCGTGGCCGGCCGTGGCTCCCTCACCGGTCAGATGCCTTACGGGAATGCTAATGAGGTCGTCCTCGATGGCGAATGAATTGCTGCCGATTGTAAGAAATACCCCCGTCATTGCCGGTATCTGCGTTAGTGATCCCTTTCGAGACATTCCGAGATCTCTCAAACAGTTGTAAGATCTGGGCTTTGCGGGCATCCAGAATTTTCCGACCGTGGGCCTGATTGATGGGACGTTTCGGCAGAATCTGGAGGAGACAGGGATGGGTTTTCAGATGGAGGTCGATGCGATTAGGATGGCGAGGGAGATGGATCTGCTGACGACGCCGTATGCATTTAATGTGGAGGAGGCGAAGGCGATGACTGAATCTGGAGTGGACATTCTTGTATGTCACATGGGCTTGACGACGAGCGGCAGTATTGGGGCGATGTCGGAAAAGAGTATTGAGGACTGTGTAGAGTCGATCCAGAAGATGAGGGATGCGGCAGTTGCGGTGAATGAGGAGGTCATTGTACTATGTCATGGAGGCCCGATTGCGACGCCGAATGATGCAGACTTTGTGCTCCGCAGAGTGAAGGGGTTGCATGGCTTTTATGGCACGCCATCAGTGGAGAGGTTGCCAGTGGAGGAGGCTATCACGAATATCACGAGAGAGTTGAAGGGTCTGAAGCCTGGTGAGGTCTAGTCAAGTCAGTGTCCTACCAGGCTTTGCTGATGAATCTTGATCGCTACGACACCCTTCAGACACCTCTTGGGGCGTGTCTCCACAGCCCGTAAAACAAGCATAAGTTGGGTGGGGCATGATGATGTTTCAGTGTTGTACCAGACTTCGAGTATTGACGTTTGGTTAGTAAAACACACTCCAGCCACCCTTTTGGATGTGTTCCCGGGGACTGCGAACAAGCATTTTGCAAGCGCAAAGTATGGTTCCTATATAAAAACCTCGAAGCTGCCTATCTTTCGAAATACTCCACAACACTCTGCTGCTTTATAAGCTGACTTGGACATCCACATCTCCCGACTCGGAAAGAGTAACAGATCTAACATCTCAAGGTCAGCCCAACCTCTGATCTAGTACGGCACACTCTCGCTGTTCCTCTGATTAGACCGCCAGTCTAACTGGACCCTCCTTCCCAGCTTCTATAACTATGTCCTCTGCGGGGAGCGCCACCACCTCTTCCACCTCCGCTATCCCCACTACTACGGCGTATCCCATGAAAGGCATCGAGACACTACCTAGGGCTATGCTCCCACAGATCCCAGTCCCTGATGGCTGTATAGTCACGGTCTTTATGCCGTTTTCTCTCGTGCCCACGATCGTCCAACGCGCTTCACAGTTGGACCCCAACACGATTGAGGCACGGATCTTGGAGTGTTTCATGCCTACGAGCGCCCTGGATTATGTCGATGAGCAGCAGGAAAACGCAGCAGAAGGGGGAGAGGAGAACCCAGAGCAAGAGAGTGATGTGCATGTTGAGGAGAAAGAACAAGTTATCTCGAGTGAACCTCTCCCAGCCGCCACCAGCATGTCATCTACAGGAAGTATAGCATCTTCCACCGACTCCCTAGACTCCACGGCACCCTCCATGACCAACTTCGAGCAGCCGGCTCGAATCTCCCTCACAGAAAGAGCCCGACAAGTCCGGGCCTCCCTCCCTGCAATACCGCATGACCTTAGGGACTTGGCTCTATGGTACAAACTTGACTCACTGATAGACAGTCCCTCCTCCTCCACAATCTTTCTAATCTCGACGCTACCCTCGATGCCAGGCCAGGGGCAACCACGGGGATTCCGTTGGGAAGATGACAGACCGGTTCGGGATCTGTTTCGCGATGTACATCTGTCACGGAGGTCTTGTAGGCGCTGGTTTCATCGGATCCCGATAGCGACTCGTGCGGAGTGGCCGGCGCGACTTGTTGATGATTTTAATGCTATGGTCCATGTGAATGAGGAGGGGGATAGTGACGTGAATAGTGAGGAGGAGCAGGGAGAGAGTGAGGAGAGCGCTGTCAGTGATGACGAAGAAGCTGCCTCGAGTGACGCTTCCCCGACCCCGACTAGTGTACTTGCAGCCAATAGCGCGTCTTCCTCCTCTCCCACCTCTTCGACTTCGACCACAACGGCACCTCCAATCCAGGACACCGAGCAGCCTCCTCAACCTTCTGTTGCTGAAAGAGCCCAACAAATCCTAGACGGGCTCCCACGATGGCCCTCGAGCGGACAGGACATGGGGAATCAAATATATCTCCAGGGTCTGATACACGACCCTCCACCGCCTGACGAAGAGGCGGGTGTTCATCGTCACATGAACAGCCAGTTTCCTGCTTTTCCCCAGGTCGATGTAGGCCCAGCCCCCATGTCTATAGAAGAGATAATAGATGCGAGGGAGGATAGTGCTGTGAATAGTGGGGTGGACGAGAGGACTGAGAGTGACGAGGAAGACATCAGAAGGAGAAGGAGGAGAGCAAGAAGAACGAGCGGTGCAGAAGAAGAAGGAGAAGGAGAAGAACATGACAGAAGAGTAGCGACACCCTCCACACCACCTTCCACTACCACCTCTCCTACCTCTTCCACAATGGCACCCTCCACGACCGAAACCGAGCCACCTAGTCATCCTTCCCTCGCAGATCTCCCGGTCCGAAACGCTGGCGGCATGAACGACGTCCCCAGGTCTTTCACTGTCATGCAATCCCTCCTTGCGCGTATGCGGGCTGGCATCGGACCGCCCTGGAACATTCTGAGCACACCTGATGAAATGTCGTTCCAGAAGCGCGAGTCGGAGGACGAGAGGACGGAGCGCGAAGAGTACGACACTGCCGAGAGTGCTGAGGAAGCGATTGAAAGCTCAAGCGCCGAGGAAACCGAGGAGCATGCCACCACGAGTGCCAGTCAACCTATTCAATCGCTAGCCCGGATAAAGGATAAGCGCATGCGCCGTCTGCGTAGCACCCGAGCTAACATAACCCCGCTTCCTCCCTCCCCAGGGCCATCCATCATCTCACCCACCTCATCCACTCCCGCACACACCGCGCCTACCATCCCACCCCTCCCACCATATCAGCCTCTCATCGACGAAATAGTAGCACGCCACATCGTGTCGAACCTACAAACATTCCGAGCCGGTGCACCCTGGCAACAGATGCTTCGCGACGCTCTGCAGTCTCTTGTGAGACGAGGAGAATCGGAGGTCTTCTATGCCATTTTGGACGATGCGAGGCGCGGCAGTGGTGGTGTTGGGGAGAGAATGGAGGAAAGGGATGATGAGGATGGGTTGGCTGTGACCGACGGTGAGTGAGGAGGAGGGTTTAGGTAGTGAGTAGCCTGAGTGAGAAAGAGGAAGAAGAGGAGCGTGCGGAGCCAGCTGAATGGGACTCGAAACCGTCCATCCACCCCAGCGAGCCCGACCACCCGCAAGCATCTTAGCGTTCCAGCAGCAGCAGTCAGAGTCGAAGCGGGTGCTGACAGCGGCACAGAGCTCGCATGGCAGCGTGTTTCGCTGAACGAGACACGCTGTGGTGAGGGAGTGAGAGAGAGAGAGCCTGGGCGTGCCATGCCATGTGCACGGAATATGTAGTTGAGGTTGCTTTGTGACGAGCTGCAAGAATCAAGCCGGGCAGTGGCGATGCACGGTGCTATACAACGCCGAGAAGAAGAGGCGTGTTTGGGATCCGGTGCATTTACGTTATTGTGAGATCCAATCAGGCTTCGAGGATCTGGTGGGAGTTGATCATGAAGCGATGAGAACGTGACGAGGATAGCCAAGTCCATAATGTTGATACGATACTGTAGCATAATAAGCTCAATTCCTTTTACGAGAAATCTCATATTCCTGACATTTTCAGCGCCATGCATAGATAGAAAGACTCATGTAAATCACAATATGTTCACAATAGCAACGAGAGCACTATCTGGACATTCTTTCTTATTCAATACTTACCACCGATGACCTACCTGTTGTTGCCTATATCTATCCTACAGCCCACTCCACCACATTGCCTTTTTCCACGTGAATGTCGCCCTGGTATGTACTCGCATCTCAATGAGCTCAAAAAGCTCAACCACGAGGCGGAGGTGGAGGCGGAACATAGTCGCTCGGAGGCGGAGGTGGAGGAGGCAGGTCACCACCTGCAGGAGGAGGAGGCGGGGGAGCACTGCTCCAAGGGTTGCCACCACCGCTTTGTCCACCATAACCACCTTGGCCGCCAGCATTATAGCCGCCCTGTCCATACCCACCCTGACCGTAACCTCCTTGTTGACCATAGCCACCTTGATCGTACCCGTGGCCTCCGTATTGCTGTTGCTGACCGCCGTAGCTGTTGTTTGATTGCCATGGTGCAGCACCGCCGGAGCCGCCACCACCACCACCACCGGATGCCCAAGGAGCAGCACCGCCTGAGGAGCCACCGCCGCCACCGGATTGCCAAGGGGCAGCACCGCCACGGTTCGAGTCGTAGCCTCCTCCACCTCCTCCGCGGCCACCATAGGAGTCGTTGCCGTATCCACCTCGGCCACCTCCGCCACCACTAGCCCAAGGACGAGCTCCGCCACCACCACCGTCGCGGTCGCCACCTTGGCCACCAGTGCGCCAAGGAGCTGGTCCACCGCCGCCGCCGCCGCCACCACCGTAGCCTCCACCGCCGCCACCAGTCTTCCATGGAGCAGGAGCACCAGAGGGTCCAGACGGAGGGTTGTTGTAACCGCCAGCAGCATTGTCATAGCCGCCAGGTCCAGCTTCAATCATCTGAGGAGCCCCACCAGCATTACCATCAAGCTCAGCCATGAGCGACTGCATCTCTTTGTCAACAGCGTCAACAGGTCCAGCGCCAATCCTGCCTGGAGGTCCCCGTCCGCCGCCGAAACCGCCACGGTCGTTGTTGCGCCAGTCCTGCCCACGAGATCGATCGGGACAATCTTTCGCCATGTGGCCACCGTTGCCACAGACACGACAAATGATGCCGGCGGTGAAGTTCTTGGCGTTGGGGCAGTCGTACTTGCGGTGACCGATTTCACCGCAGTTCTGGCAGGCTTGGTTTTCGTCGTCACGTAGAGTACCGTTGAGAGCGGCCAGCTCACGCAATTGGTTGCGCTTGAGCTGGTTTTGTCCTTCAGGGATGGAGGCAGCCTGCACGAGTGTTAGATTCCGTCAGAATAAAGTGATCGATACCGGTACTTACAGTTTCGATGACCTGGTGGATCAGTTCCTTAGCCTTGTTGACCTTCTCTTCAGTATCGGCCATGATAAGACAATGAAGGTCTTCCTCCTGGTTGCTGGTATGAGCGGCATCGGAGCGGCCTTTTCCTTCTTTCACACTGCCTTTGCCTCGAATAGCAATCTTGGCGCCAGAGTTGGTCTCCATAGTCTTGAGAGTGTTGCCTCTAGGTCCAATAAGTAAACCAACTGTTAGTGCAGAGAAGAGCTAAGTGTTAGTGACAGGTTCAAATGTAGTACAGTGATTACGATTTACGACAAATGGGTTAGTAGATGACCATATGCATCTCACGATAACATATGTATCACTTTACAAACACCACGAGGGGCAATGAGGGATCAGCGAAGGAGTTAGTGTTCGTACTGAAGTTAATCTCTGGATAGTCATTCACAGGCACATAGACTTTCTCTTGAGTCTTAGTGGGACGCCTATAGTCAGAGGGTGGATGATAGTTCGGAATGATCTTGATGGCACGCTCAATGAGCTTGTGGCGTTCTTCCTCGAGGCGCTTGCGGTAGCGATACTCGCGAGTGTTGACTCTGCGGCCGAAGTTATCGTACTGAGGCGGAGGTGAGGGTGACCCATAGTCACGTTAGTATTGCGCGGCCAGGTTTATGACTTACAAACAACTTACCTATCAGCCTCGTCCGGCACGACATCGTTGATGCGCAGCTTTTGACTGATCTCCTCGACACGCAAGTTGAGAGTGTACGATTCGAGCTGTTCTTCTGTCATGCCGGACTGGACGTTGGTGGTCAAGCCCATCAGACCTGCCGCCTTGTTCTCCGAAGCTTCACCCCAGCGGTTCTTCTTCTTACGACGCTTCGCGCCATCAACAGCGGCATCAAAGGCAGCATCGACCTCGTTGGCTGCGTAGCGAGTTAGTATGGAAATCTGGTCTGGTTTGGCAATCTCGTGAATTTGTACTTACAACGAACGGGGCTGCGACCGCGCTTCAAATCTAAGCCGGCCGCAACTGGAGAAGCAGAAGCTTCGTCATCACCGCCGAACTTGCGACGACTTCCCAGTGGGATGTTGTTGGAGCCAGTGATGCCTCCGCCACGATACGACATCTTGCACGAATGATAGATGTTGTTGCTAGGTTAGAAGGAGACGTGCTGTTAACTTTCGAGGTTCGGTTTCAGGGTTCCCATTTCTGACACGTGATAGCAGCTCAGTAACTCCTCACGAATATGAATATGGATTACACCAGAGGAAACGCTCGTTATCGACCTGGTGCATTGAACGGCTTGGTACACTACCTACTTATGTCTTTATCCAATAACCAATGTGCCCGTCCGATCCCTCAAGGAGACATCACTCGCACTTGCCACCCGCACCGTCTGCCCCTTCTGCAGGTCCGCAAGCTGCTTCCTCAACACCTCAATCTCCTTCTCCGCATCATCCGCCCTCTTCTTATACTCATCCCGCTCAGCCTTAACCTGCCTCAGCTCATCTTTCGATAGCTCCTTCGCCTTCTTCTCGTCCTCCTTTGCCAGCTCCTTCGCTCGCTTCCCCTCCGCTTTCCTCGCCTCTTTCTCCGCTTTTCCAGCCTCCTTCACCGCTTGCTCATCCAGCTTCCGTCTCTCTTTATGGAGCTTTGATTCCTGCTTCCGCCTCTCCTTTTGCATCTTCTCTTGCTCCTTGGTGGTGTGCTCGAGGTCGCGATCTTGCACATCTCTCAGCTTCTTCTCGTGATCTTGATTGAGCTTGGCGAGCCTCGCGTTGACGGCGGCACGTTTGGCGTCGAGTCTGGATTTGGTGCTGGAGATGGTGCTGTGAGTTGATGTGGCTACTGAGATACTGGTACCACTGTCGATTGAGGACATTGTTGTCCTACGATCCATGTTCGTAGGTGTGGAAGGTGCACCTGTGGGACTGGACGGTAATTCTTCTTCAGCTGATGTGTAACTGCCGTCCGTGTCGGACGTGTCACTGTCTTCCTCAACATCCTCGTCTGAAGGCTTCGTGCCTATCGCGTGCTGTACTGTAGGTAAATATGATGGTGCGACTGTCCCGACTGCAGCTTCTAAGTTTCCGGTTAGTGAGCTCATAAAGCCTGCTTGTGTAGTATTAGCTTGTGCTGGCTGGATTGACCCATTCGTTTGCGGTGGTACTGCCTGCCGAGGCGACGGCTCCTGTTGAACGTCTTGATGGTGTTCCGTTGCTTTGGCAGGTGTTTGGGTTACCTCGTCGTTTCCTCCGATCTCAGCATCGCCCCGACTCAACGCCCACTTGAGGAACTTGCTGGTATCAGCCACAACCGATCCTGGAGTCCCACGCTCCACCATAAACCTCGGGATCCCACCTCCAGGATCACTGCGTGTTATCATGATCCATTCCACTGGATTGATTTCTGGATCATCGCCCTCTTGCGCCTTCGGCAACTCTCTGATCATCTCAATGGATTCGTACGTTCCCAAAACAAGATCAGTTCGCGGTGGGGCATCGGGGTGTTGCGTTGGACGAGAGACTACCATGAAATGCCGTGGTGGTTTACCCGTAGCTTGGAGTGCTGATGCTGCTGTGAGAGCGTTCGAGGAGGTGTGGAGGAGTGTCACAAACTCTCTCGGTGCGACAGGTCCGGGGAACTGGGCGGAGAGCTGGTATACTTCAACTTGTATTAGCTATATAGCATGCCAAGGTTCCAGAAAAGCTCACCCTCAAGCTGCCCAACACCATCAACCTCATGCTTTTCAATCTGTCGATCCGCCGTAATACCTCTGACCGCACCCGCACCAGGCCCACCAAGCTCAGCTACCTCGTCTTCAAACTCCCTCTGCATCATCGTCTTCCATCTTGTAAACCCAAATCCCTGATGCACACTCCTGCGCGCGAACCAAGCACCATTCCTATCATGACCACTCATCTTGAATACAGCAATTCCAAGTGGATTTTCTTTCGCGTTAATTTTGACTGGCTTGCCCCATGCGGCCTGGGAAGCAGCATTTCGCACGTCTATCTGGTTGTCGGGGTACGGGTGACATAGTGTATCTTCTGGTGTTTTTGCGAGATTGGCTTGCGATGGTAGAGGTGACGGAGCTTCGGATGCCGGGAGAGGAGGGATAGAGTTTATGATTATTTCGGCGTGGTGGAAGACGGATTGGAGGTATTCTCCTAGATTACTGGGGAGGGTTTCGTAGGTAACAGAGGAGAGGGTTGGAAGAGCATCTTTGAGATCGGAGGGTGCCATGTTGATGAGTGTTTCACGAGCAGTGGTGAATCAGAGTAGCAAAGAGTTGGATGCAGATGGATCAAATTGTGAGGAAGTTGGCAATCAAAGCTGCCGCAGAACAGCGGGGTTAGTGCGTTAGGTTACTCTGTAGCTTTCATTGATCCTGCGAGCACCTTCGACGGGCACACACTTTCGTGATCACATGCGTCTAAGCATATTCTCAATAGGCCTCATGTCAATGCCTATGCCCTTGATCAGTATAACTGCTGGACACGGTGTGAGATACCGCCGCTTGATTGACTCGTCGTCATCAGACCGGGTCGAGCTCCGATTGTGGGGTCGCATTGATTGATGTGGGACATTGAAGAGTGGCAGGGAAGCGATATACGAAGTAGGCAATAGATTTGATTACTTTTATAGTCTACTTTACTCTACAATGAAGCCATTCCTTACATATGCGCATGAGGCGCCGTAGCCTTCGCCTCTTCCCATGTCGAGTCAATCAGCTTGATGAGATCGTCTGGCAAAGGTCCTCCCTGACAGCATTTGAGGTTCTGCTCAAGCTGCTTCATCGAACTCGCTCCCAAGATCATCACATCTCCCTTGCTCCCATCCAGTACCGAGTGGTGTAGCACCCATCTGAGCGCAACTTCGTGTCCGCTCAGCCCTTGTGCTTCTGCCTCCTTGTGCACCTTACCTGCAGCATTCAGAATCTCTGGTTTTAGATACTGACCGCCGTATAGCTTTCCCACGACACTTTCCTCATCAAAGCGACCACCCTTGACCTTGGCAGACTCTGCAGACAGCTTGCCGGTGAAGATACCACTTGCCGATGGCGAATAGGCATAGTACTTCAACCCATGCTTTCTCAGTGTCGGGACGAGTTCCGTTTCCGAAAGACGGGCAATGGCGTTGTATTGGCCCTGATAGACCGTGGGTTTGACGTACTTGTTCTCCTCACAGATCTTGACAACCTCTTCGACCTCATTCGGCGCAAAGTTGCTCAGTCCGAACTCCTTGAAGTGGCCGGCTTTGTGTGCTGCATCTATGGCTTTGCAAGTTTCGGCGAACGATGTCTCTCTGTCCGGGGCGTGTAGGTACATGATGTTGATCTTCACTGATTTCAGGGCAGCCACTGATTTGTCGATGCTCTCCTTGATATTCTCTGCAGAGTGTGCACCGGGAGCGAATGATTGCACTTTTGTGTCTACCTGGGCCCATTCGGCAACATCTGTCTGTCCGAGGAGCTCCTCGCTGGTGCCATCGCCGTAACCTCGCGCAGTGTCGACGATGGTGTATCCCGCCTAGTTCGATGGTCAGCAAGAGCTGTCAGATGAGTCATTCGGTTCACGATGGACTATGTACCTGGCGGAAAGCGTTTAGGAATTCTTGTGCCGCTGCTTTGGTAGTGAACTTCGCCTGAGCGTTGCCTTCGTTGTTAGATATGGGAAAGGCTCCTAGAGCGACTGCTGGTGCTGAGATCATGGTCGCGGGATGTATTCTTGGGTCTGTAATTGGAGAGTGTTGCTAAAGCGTAAGTGAGAGTCCTGAGGACACTTTATTGAGACCACTTAAGAATCGTTGTTGATGGCGAATAGCGAACAGCCCCGCCGACGTCATCACCGATTTGTAAGCTCCTGTAGCTTCTCCTTTTGCGTGCTCGTCGTTACAAGGGTCAGGACTGTGCCCAACGTACTGAGCTGCATGACCACTGGCAGGTGTAACTTTAGTCAAACATCGTGAGCGCGGTGTCTCTCAGGCGTCTCTCAGGCGTCAAGCGACGATGATCGTAGGGCACACTTCAATGTCAAACTCATGCCAAGACACGCAAACGGCGATCCTGGATCTTGGCTTCTTTTGAAACGAAGGGCTAAATCTCGGTCTGCCATGGTTTGCTCAAGGTCGTGTGCCGTGTCAGGTGATATCTTATATAGCGGAAGCCATGTCTGCCACTTGGCCTCCTGGCCAATACTCCCCTCCACAAGGGCTCTCGACACCTCCCCGTCGCGATGGACCGCATACCAAAGAGCAACATCGTCCACAGGCTACAGGGCAAGAGTCTGCTGACTGCCATCAATTGCCTTGCTAGTTTGTCCATCTTCTTTTTTGGATATGATCAGGTTAGTAGCCGCATCGAGTCTATAACAGCCACTGATCTGGTCAGGGAATGATGGGAGGTTAGATTGTGCCATATCTTCTCGCCATAACAGTGGTGACTAAAGTACGACAGGCGTGAACAATGCCGTGAATTACTACCAAGATACCATGCAAATCGGCCACAAAGGGCTCGACGGTGCGCCAGTAATCACCAAGCCTCTCTTGCAAGGAGGAATTGTGAGTATCTCGTTTCATCGCCAGAACAAACCTACGTTGACTGATTCAACAAAAGGTGTCTATCTACTACCTAGGCACACTATGCTCCGCACCCGTCGCCGGATGGTATTGTGATCGTTACGGTCGCATCAAGACGATCGCCTTAGGCTGTATCTTGGCCATCTTCGGTGCCACATTACAATGCTCGGCTCAGAATCACATCTGGATGATATTTGCCAGGCTCTTGAACGGATTCGGTACCGGAGCACTCAATGTGGTCGTTCCGTAAGCTGTTTCGTTCTTGATCATGACTCCCCCCGTGCTAACAAGCTTCGTATAGTGTGTATTCTACAGAGACTGCCACCCACTCTTCACGAGGAATGTTCGTTTCTGGTAAGCATTTCCGTGTAACGATAGAACTCAAATACTGACCCTCACCTCTAGTCGAGTTCACCCTCAACATCTTCGGTGTGGTAGTCGCGTACTGGTATGTATAGGTCCATGGAGGAAAGACCAAGATCTGACCTCAGCAAGGCTTGAATATGGTTGCTCGTTCTACGGCAATGGTACCGTCCACTTCCATCATTCCTAGAGTACTTTTCACTAACGACTCTTATACAGGTTCATCCGGCTTCACATGGCGCTTCCCCATCGCCTTCCAGATCATCCCCCTCCTCTTCCTCTTCATTATCTGCAACTTCTTTCCCGAATCTCCACGCTGGCTCGCCAAAGTCGGCCGCCTCGACGAAGCGCAGTACATCCTCCAACGCCTCCGCAGCTCCAGCGACGCCGGCAAGCTCCAGGCTGAAGCAGAATACAACGACATCATCAAGATCGCCGCCATGGAGAAAGAAGACGACAGCCGCAACAGCTACTTCCATATGCTGACAGACTTCAGGTCGAAACTGCATCTAGGCAGAAGGGTACAGCTTGTGGTGTGGTTGCAGATTTTCCAGGAATGGGTTGGCATTGCTGGAGTGACGGTGTATGCGCCGACGATATTCAGGATTGCGGGCATCTCCAATAGTGACTCGCAGTGGGTATCGGGACTCAATGACATCACGTACATGTTCGCCACGCTCATATGCGTGTTCACGCTGGACCGAGTCGGGCGCAGATGGACGCTATACTGGGGTTCTGTTGGTCAAGGTAAAGCAATCTTGCAGATTCTTGCACATCTTCGATTCTGATACTATGCAATAGGAGTGGCCATGTTCCTCGCCGGCGGCTTCTCCCGCCTCGGCACCAATACAGGAAACAAACAGTTCGGAAACGCCGCCGTGGGCATGGTATACCTTTTCACCGCCGTGCTTGGCGCAACATGGCTCACTGTACCCTGGCTTTTCCCAGCGGAGATCTTTCCCTTGGCTGTCCGTGCCAAGGGAAATGCTTGGGGTGTGGTGAGTAACAGGCTACACATAAGAATATATTGGTGGTAGTTTCGAGCTAACAAGAGATGGAATAGATCGGCTGGTCCATCGGAAACGGCTGGCTCACCCTCCTCTGTCCGGTCATGTTTAGCGCCATTGGGGAGAAGACGCTGTATATCTTCGGCGCATGCAACATCCTTTCGATCCCCATGGTTTGGGCGCTGTATCCGTAAGTGGCTCTTTCACCGCCAATCCACCACTGTTTCCTCCCTCTCTATATGCAATTGCCGAATAAAATACTGATAGCATTCACTACAGCGAAACGAACCAACGTACCCTCGAAGAAATCGACGTCCTCTTCTCCCATCCCAGTCCCTGGGTCTGGAAAGCAGAGGAGCACTTTGCTATTGTGAAAGCAGAGCATCCGGAGCTGGTCCAAGGTAGCGCCGGACGCAGTCTCGGGGATATTGAGCACGTATTGGAGAAGTCGGGCACGGGCATGGGAAAGGGAGGGGTTGGGGT
>Ga0058698_10000957_pt1 | contig 13995 bp, 8 predicted proteins | sample AgamicAsSfe_FD_67288 | JGI IMG/M metagenome (GOLD analysis project Ga0058698, IMG submission 67288) | Agave microbial communities from Guanajuato, Mexico - As.Sf.e | ecosystem: Host-associated > Plants > Phyllosphere > Phylloplane/Leaf | place: Guanajuato, Mexico | collected 2012-05-30
GAACGATTAGTGTATCTGGAATAAAGTATAACATGGTGTTGTAGGTTGCTGTAAGGGCTGGACCGCATGGTCAATGGACTAGACAAGGAAACGAGATTGTTGTTAATGGCGCGAAGAAGTAGCGATGCTGTCGAGAGAGAGTAAGAAGGAAGTGGACAAGGGATGATGGCATGTGCAAAGGAATATAGAAAGGCCGATGTTGGATATCGGCAAGGAGAGACGATCTCCCAGTGGAGTGTAGTGCGGAAGGGAAGTTCGGAAGTTGGTAAATTGCGAGGACGCGTCCCAGACTTCGATATGGTGCATTGCTAGTTTTTTTTGATCTCTTCAATGACCGGCATGGTGCTACATTGTTCTCATTGTATTTCTTAGGACGAGGGCGCGGGTGAAGGCTTTCCCCGCACGCAGCTCGCCTTGCTTTTTCAAGGACTAGCGCAGCAGAATTTTTATCAGATCATCAGATAAGATGCGAAGCCGGAATCCTCTGTCACCATTCACAGCGCGAAGCCAGCCCCGAACCATCTCCAGCCTATATTGGCGGTGTAAACTCTATAGTGTACGCGTAGACAGATTTGTTTTAAGTGGCTGATGTCGAGTTAGAATGACGGTCTGAACTCGAAAGATGGAAATGCAAGTTCCGTGATGGTCTGATTGCCAAAGCCACACGCTGATTAGCCAAGCCGCGAAATTGAGCACGGACGGCTGTTCGACTCGCTCCTCAGGAGCTGAGAGCAAGACAGGATAGAGCGATAGTCACGAGCAAGTACACATATCGATCGTAGAGTATCATGTGATCATCAACGCCGATTGCGTTGGGAGTTTCGTCTCAATTCGTCATTAATCTAGTCGTTGGTTGCAGTAACCACCTGCATATTCTACAGAACTAGTAGGAAAGGTTTTGAAAAGTAAAAGGGTATCATCCCCGTCCTTGCATCGTAAAGAGCGTTCAGACTCGGGAGTTTGCTCATGGCTCTATGCACATGAGAGATGATGCAGGACAACATATAAATTGAAGTGCATGCCAGCACCGCAAATGATGGACAGAAGTGCTAAAGGAAATGTGTGGTAGATCAAACACTGGAGTGAGCAGAGTGCTATCGGCCGATATTGTAATGCGAAACAGCATCAAGCATGGCATGGTCCTCGACCTTGGTCATGGGCGAATAAGACGCTCTGCGCCGTTCCTCAGCTTCCTCGATCAGTGGTGCATGGGGGCCGTCAGACGGGCGTGGCCTCAGAGGGCGCTGGGCGTGTTGAAGAGTAGTGAGAATGCTGCTTGCATCTAGCTCCATCGCACTGTACATGCCGGGTTCCATGGTGAATGTGTCTCTGCGAGCCTCTTGTCGTGCAAATGTCTGTGGAACGGGCTTCAGTTGACGCCAGTCCATATCGTTCGGGTCCGTTGAGACGCGGCCGTCGAGTAGCTTGAAGGCTTCGCTGCAACCGACCGTTCTTCCAGTACCCACGGGTGATGAGAAACCAGCCCTCATGTCAATGCTAGTGGAGACCTTGGGTTCCATTACGTCGAGCGAGCTGCTCTTGCTTGAATTGCGACGTGAACTCGAAGGGGTTTCTTCACTTCGGAGCTGAGCAACCCTTTGACACCATGCTCGCTGCTGGGGATTTGACTGGCAATCAGCGCAAGAGCCTGGTCCAGTCATAGCCATCTTAGGCTTGACGTCTTTGCCCGAGGAGCCGCTCGGCTTATGCGCCAATGAGGATGACTCGTCGGCACTGTCTACACGAGTAGGAGGGTCGCATATGCATATGTCCTTCTGTCCCTCGCAAAAGCCACAGTCTGTAATCTTGGCCTCTTCCACTGGGGGCGCAAATGCAGCGGGGTGGTGCTTCGTCTTGAACTTCTCGGTGAAGTCGACCTCATATTCCACGTGAGGATGCTTTTCGTCTTCCAAGTCCTCATGGCCATCGCGAAGAATTCCGGTCATAGCCTCGCCCGAGAACTGCAAGTCATGGGTAAGATCAGCGAGGCATGCGCAATGTTCGGGGGTGCACCGGTCACAGCCTGACTGCATGTTCTCAAGTGGCTGATCGTGGGGTGGGATTCCACGCATCATATCAAACTCGTGTTTTTCCTCGTGAGACGCATGCTGAGGGTTCATGGAAAGGCCCTGAGTATCTGGGGTACCGGCTTGTCTGTACATCTTCAACTCTTCCTCTAGCGCTCTGTTACGGTTTTCGAGGTAGTGTACCTGCTCTTGCATATGTTGCAAGGAGCGTTCGTACGCGCTGCTGTTATCCTTCATCTCTTGGGTTATTCTGTTGACAGTCTCAATCAGGGATTGGACATTCTTCTGCTTGCGTTCGCGGAAGTTGCGCTGCGATGCACGGTTCTGAGCCTTCCGCCTAGATTCGGGCTCTTCAGTCGCAGGCTTGCGGCCGGGCTTGGGGCGGGGCGGGACGGTGTGGTGCTTGCTCGCAGGGCCCCCGCCCGACAGGCAGGGGCCATTTGTGTTGCTGGTGGCAGACAACGTGGCGGCGGTCAATGAGGTCGGCTGGGCCTTTGGAATGAGGTCTGGGCGGCTGTCAGTTGTCGTGAAGCGGGCGAGGGCCAGACACGCGGTTGCGACATGTCTTGCAGCCGACAGCCGCGGCGAACCGCTGGCACAAGGTACACGGCAAAAGCAAAAGCGCTACTTACGTCGACTGGTAGAGGAGCGGCGGTCATCAGAGCCTGCAGCCCCGAATGCACTGCCTTCAGGAGATGCTGCGGGCGATGAAACAGCACTGTAATTGTGATCTGAAACCGGAGTGTTGGCGTTCTCGGGTGCAGCAGCGTCGTTGGACATGTTGACGTCCTGCAGCGTGAGGTACGAATGAGGTGGACGAGTGTTATCAGATGAAGATCCTGGGTTATCAGATCGAACCATCAGCCGACGACTTTCCCCGAGCGACGCCGAGCTCGGAGCGGATCGGATCAACTCTTCACTCCGACAACTCATGCCACCACCAGCGAGCGGCGGAAGCGACTCGTCATGCAAGACAGCATGCCAAGGACCCATCGCGCTCTGGGAGTAGAGCGAACGGTCGACAGCGGACAGTTCCATGGCATAGTCAATGCCATAACAGTGTATGTCGGCATCTTCAAAGTTCAAGGGCTGTATCTCGATACTCCCTTCACACTAGTAGAGCGGGTAAAGACAGTATAGATGACCTACAGTACCCATGCTGGGTATCCAGCCTTATATAGCGTGAGAGAGAAAACGTCTGGTGGAGTTGTCCAGGGAACATCTCGATGAAAGACGTCGTAATACAGCTCTGCGTTGCCAACGCTCCATGAACCTCGTTGTGAAGCACTTCCAGTGTGCGCCCTGCCCGAAAACTCTGCTCAAAGCACCCACAGCACATATGCAAACACCACAAACGCTAGACGCCATTTCGCCCATTCAAATCATGTCCTTAGCCTATGCGCTCGCCCTGAACACTACACTACCGCCATGTCTCCATCTGATCGTCTCACGTGCATTCATGACATGCAGTGCGCGAGCAAGTGCTTGCTCCGAGTAACCCTTTCCATCCACCATCTCACGCTTGAGCGTAGACAGGTTGACTTGCCATCCAATAGGCATACGTCGTCGGAGTTCTTCTTCGACTTTGTTGACTTCATCCATAAGCTCCTTCGAGCTCTGGCCTTCACCTTGATTTACTGCGTCCATGGTAGAAGCGAGGAAAAGACGGATTGCCTCATCTACATGTGACTCGTCTGCGATGGGCGACAGCGACAACTTGGCTAGCGACTCGGTAATACGAATGATAGCTTCTAGTTGACGGACAGTGATGGGAATACTCGAGCGTTGATTTGCGTTGATCTCCGAAGCATGCACTTGCCGCCTAATGCTAACAAAGTGACTGGAAAGCTTCTCTGCCGCCTCGGGCGACAGACGCGGTGCGCACTTTTGCCGACAGTATGTGATGTAGCGCTTCATCTTCTCGATTGGAATCTCGGCCTGCACTGTCTCTTCAACACCTCGACCGCCCATCGCAATGCCCATGACGTGCTTTGCTATCCGCTCATCACGACCGCGATCATGCTCATCGCGCACGATGAAGATCATGTCGAAACGTGACAAGATGGTAGTCTGGAAGTCGATGTTCTCACCAGGTGTCTTCATATCATCGTAGCGACCAAAGATAGGGTTAGCGGCTGCTAGCACCGAGGTTCGCGAGTTGAGAATCGTGGTGATGCCTGCTTTGGCGATGGAAATGGTTTGTTGTTCCATGGCTTCGTGGATGGCTACTCGATCTTCATCGCGCATCTTGTCAAATTCGTCGATACACACTACGCCGCCATCAGCTAGGACCATGGCACCACCCTCGAGGTAGAATTCTCGTGTATTGTGGTCGCGCTGCACAGATGCTGTTAAACCGGCTGCTGAGGATCCTTTGCCAGAAGTGTAAATTGCGATTGGCGAGACCTTCTCAACGAACTTCAAGAGTTGAGATTTGGCAGTACCAGGATCACCAAGGAGGAGCACGTTAATGTCTCCACGAAGCTTCATTCCGTCCGGCAGAATTTTCTTCGCACCACCCATGAGCAAACAAGCGATAGCCTTCTTGATGTCCTGGTTTCCGTAGATGGAGGGCGCGATGCAACGTGCAAAGACCTCATAGATATCGGGTCTCCTGCTCATCTCCAAGAACTCTTGCTCCTCTTCCTCAGTGAAGACAGCATTGCCTTTGCTGCCGTGGTCGACTTCTGCATGAATGCCAACTGCCCTGATGTATGGATTACGAATGGCTACTGCGGCATTGCCAGCACGTTTAGAACCCTTTTGCTGGTAAATAGAAAAGACACCCATGACCGAGCACCGTGTACCTGGGACGACACGATTCGCCAGATAGCGGTCTGCAGATATCATGATGTGTCGTGGTAGTTCACCGACTGGAACCTGATCGGGCGCCTCCTGCAGCTTGAGCACTTGTTGGTCGATGAACTGACAGCGCTCGTGCATGACATAGTAAGGGTCCAGCGGACACTGTTCTCCGCTCTCCCCCTCTCCTCGCTTCCTGCCACATGTCCTTGGGAGAGACACACCTGAGAAGCCACCTGATACAGGAAGGATTTCTTCGTGCTGGCAATTCCTGCATCGTATGGCGAGCGCTGTTGATTTGGACGAGAGCGTCGAGGCACCGATGATGATGCCGGGTATGCGAACGAGTTGGGAAACGTTGGTTGCGGTCAGGTCGCGAATTGAAAGTTCAGAAGCGTTCGAGTGGAGGAGCAGCTGGTGCTCAGGGAGCTGAATGTTCTTTTGTGAGGGGTAAACAATGCGCTGTGTGCACGACTTTAATGCGGACTCGAACTAGTTTTTGTCAGCATGCACATGCAACGCTGAGCTGTGCCACATACGAGGGGTATGATTTCTGCTGGGTTCTGTCTGAGATCGTGTGCAAGCTCTGGACTGTAGCTGATGAGATGCGCGACATCGATATCGCAGTAGTACTGCTTCAAGAGCACGTTCTCGCGTATTTGATCTCTGCGACTAGTTAGAGGAGCGCATCCGGTGCATTGAACAGTCTTCTCTACCGGTAGACAAAGATGTTGTCAAGAGTAAAGTCCATGATAAAGTCGACGAGCGCCTGCTGTACGCGCGAAGGCGCAGCTGCATCTTGAGGGCCATCGCCGGCTTGGCTGCCGAAGAGACTGATGGAAAAAGGTGTTTGTCTGTCCGCCATTCTATGTGTCGTGTATTGTCAATCGTGAGGGTTGGTGTTGCTTGAGGGGCAGGCACGTCGTCGCTAGGGGAGACAAGGACGCGCTTTCGTCGCGATTTCGCGCTAGGCCGCGCGCTTTCCATTTTGCACCTGTCTTGGGCTTAGCGCTCCCCGCCTTCAACACTTCTCTCAAGCTTCATCGTCCACGGAGCTGTCTTACATTCATAAACCACCTCAAAGCTCCTGTCCGATTCCTTGCCTTCGCCGAACCCCTCGATAGGACGACACAGCGTAACTCGAAATCTTCAAAAAAGGTTCGGAAAGCAGGATATATGATAACCAAATAGTCTGCGCGTACTGAAGTACCCATGCACGCTTGCTCTTGACGGAATCCTCCGCTGCCCTGAACCAAATATGATCGCGTCTCCATTTCCTAATAAGTATGGCCATTGTGGGATATTACACGAGCGAACCTCATGCGCCGTTGCGTGCTCACCAGTTCCAACATCGTATCCTATCTCCTCGCTCTACAAATCGGAGGATGCCCATGAAGACTGGTACGGGTTCAAGTACGACGATATTCCTGTGAGTTTTCAGATCTCTCTTTGTGCCTGAAACAGACCAAACAAGTGTATGTATCGTACTCGAGGAGCAAATACAGTTGGTCAATCCGATTCTATACACGCCGGCATGTATATGCTTCCCATTTTCCATGTTGATGTGCACGAAGCAAGGAGTATGGAGAACCATCCAATACGGCGCGAATTGACCGCCGTTTTTCCTCTCGTATACAATCGACTGAGTCCTCGAAAAACTGGGCATCGACAGTCTACTGGACATACCAAGACACATACGCCTCACCCAGTATGCGCCTTAGGGCCCGCAGGTTCTCGACAATGGAACATCAGTCCACTAAATGGGCGCATATCATGTCTTGGCTAGATATCGTTCCAGCAGGGCGTTCCTACCAAGCGCGCTTGTACTGACAAGACAGCCACATTGGCGCCTCTTGTCATTTGTTGCATGTTCGTACGAGTGGCCAGGCGCATAAGTGTGGACCTTATCATGCCTCTGATTGTCAGCGGGCTTTTTTCGTAGTTTTTACAGGTCTTCATCCGAGCTCGCGTGCTCTGGATGTACAGTGCACCAGTTCTCAGGCTTGAGGCATCCATGATCACATCAGGACAAACACAGGCGGTCAATACCCCAATCTCAACCTCGTTCCAATCAGGGACCGGCTGAGAAGCTATTTGAAGCTGACCAGGGAAAGAACTCAAATTTTCGATTTTGGAGCGGAACATATCGCCTTCCTGTTATAGACATAACCAACGATCAGCTCATATGATCCTATGGTCGACAACCAAGTACGCCGGTGGTGTGGTGACCCATGTGGAGCAAGGAACATCTCATGCATTTCCAGACACCTTCCATGTATTCAGCTCCTGGACGCCCCTTGGTATTCGCGATCGCTGTCTTGAATCCAGTATTGAAAACACGGAAGTTCGGCAAGGACAGGACACCTAAGTGGTTTATTGGTTTCGAACTACTCTTGGTTCCAAGATCCCCGCTCTGGTCTTACTTTCTCCTTCTATACCGTCCACGATTATCATGGACAACCCGTGCTCCAGGTGGTAGTTGCGATTGGCTCTTCGTCACCACCACAGCTAACCCAAAGCGGGCACTAGTCTCGAGCGGAATCCTGGCGCCAAGCGAATCCTCCCATCCTACACAATTACATGTCGGCGGAGATGCCAAATAGGACAGCACCCATCGTTGGAAGCCCCAACCAGCCTCTGGGTTTCAGTGAGAACCATATCGTCCAAGCTGCCCAGAAGCGTACCCGGGCTGACGAGGCTTTCCTGGCGCCGTGCCACTCCCAAGATGATGTTTTGGAGGCGCACATGAGACGACTACGAGCGCTGGTTGGTTGGAAGCCTAAAGTACTGCGTTACAAGGTTCTCCATGGCTGAATGACGAGATCCCAACATACGTTGGCATGGTAGTTATATATATTGTATCGTGTCTCGTCGAGGTGAAACTCAAGCAGTATTCGTTCAGCACCACTAGTCCATTAGGACCATAGGTCATCAAGATGCCGGCCCTTCCACAGTTCGATTACATTTTTGCCATTGGCACAATCTTCGCATTTCTGGATGCGTGGAACATTGGAGGTTTGTTTTGAATACATCAAGCACATGAGTAAACTTTACTGATCATAAACTCTAGCCAACGATGTAGCTAACTCATTCGCCACATCTGTGGCCAGTCGTTCATTGTCTCTCAAGCAAGCCATGTGCATTGCCTCCGTGATGGAGTTCGCTGGAGCGATGCTGGTCGGTTCTCGCGTCACTGATACCATCCGAACCAAGGTCATTAGCACAAAACTGTTCGAAGATGTGAGTAGTATCCCCTCACCGCAAGTGCAACCGAGCTCGCCTCGTCGCCAGCAGGGATACAGTTCAGCGATGCCAACAAAACGAATGTGAATCATTGGCTGATCCGTACATGAAAATTTAGGACCCATCAGTGCTCATGTTGGGCATGATGTGTGCCATTGTCGGATCTGCGACGTACCTCACAATTGCCACACGCTTTACCATGCCTGTATCCACAACACACTCGATAATGGGTGGTGTCATCGGTGTTGGTATTGCCGCTTCTGGCCCCCAAGGGATCAACTGGTCGTTCAAAGGTGTATCTCAGGTCTTCGCTGCCTGGGGTATCGCTCCTGGTATCTCCGGTGGTTTTGGTGCTATCATATTCTTGATCACCAAGTACGGTGTAATGCGCCGCAACAATCCGGTTTATAAGGCTTTCTTCATGGTTCCAGTCTACTTCTTCGTCACCTCCTTCCTGCTGTCACTCCTCATCTGCTGGAAGGGTGGTTCTGCGAAGATAGACCTTACCGACATCCAAGCTGTGTGGGTTTCCATCGTTGTTGGTGTAGTCGTTGCCCTTGTGGTTGCTACATGTAAGTTCTCAGGCCACTCAGTTGCCCTAGTTTGTCTGCTGACCTTCAAACCGAAGTCTTCATTCCCTTCCTGTACCGTCGCATCATCAAGGGTGACTGGGAACTCAAGGATTGGCAAGTAATTCAAGGTCCTCTCCTCCTCCGCCGCCCCGAGCCCACCCCACGTCCAGAGGGTATGGCTGTTGGCAACATCCCTGACTTCTATGCCGGACATCTTACCGCGGAGGAGCTCGAGGCAAAGCGCGCTGGAGAAGGTCGACCCATACACGAAGACATTGAGAAGGATGCCATTCACTCTACAACCGCGAAGGCCACTAGCTCCGACTCTGATATTGTCCCTATCGAATCTACTCATCGAGTTACTGCCACTCCTGCGAAGCAACTCTCAACACCTAAGAAGCAGCCTCCCCTGGGTCCATGGTACACCCCCGCCGTTGCTTTCTGGTGGATCAAGTATGCAGTCTTCCACGGTGTTGAACAAGATGTTGTTTCTCAACAAAGCCACAAAGATTTCCTGTCTGGCGATATCGAGAAGGTCCACGCTACTGGCGAGCACTACGACAACAGAGCTGAATACACATACTCTTTCCTGCAAATCATGACTGCATCTACTGCCTCTTTTGCTCATGGGGCCAACGACGTTTCCAACGCCATCGGACCATACACGGCCATCTATTTCATCTGGTCAACCGGCGAGATCTCCAGCAAGGTTCCTGTTCCCCTCTGGATTCTCGCCTTCGGAGGTGCCGGTATTGTTGTTGGTCTCTGGACTTACGGCTACAACATCATGCGAGCTCTTGGAAATAAGATTACTCTGCACTCGCCAGCACGTGGATTCTCGATGGAGTTGGGCGCGGCGATCACTGTGATCTTGGCTACCAAGCTTGCGCTCCCTGTCTCGACTACTCAGTGTATTACTGGCGCCACTGTTGGTGTCGGTCTTTGTAATGGTACGTGGAGAACGATCAACTGGCGCATGGTTGCATGGATCTACATGGGCTGGATCATCACTCTCCCTTGCGCTGGTATCATCTCCGGGTGTTTGATGGGCATAATCCTTAACGCACCAAGGTGGGGTAACGGTGTGTAGAAATTTGAGTAGCTGGAAGGACTGTTGTCAATCGGTGCGCAAATTTTGGTAGGAATCGATTGGACGTGGTGTTTATAGGCTTGTTGGAAGTCGGTTTCTAGTCGAACACCCGCGCTCAGCGTTAATAAATAATGGTTTTGACCGAGCTTTACATCAGCTTGCTTTCCAATTAACATTAGTAGACGCCTGGAGGACATGGTAGAGCCGTAGAATGCGCGAGGAGGTACCCAGCGTAGTCTTAGTCGTCCAAGGCATCGGAGGTGCGTGCTGAAGGCCCCTCAGCTAGTACATGCGCATTCCACAGAACGCTTTGTGGTACTGCGAACGACTCTATCCCGAATTTTCAGAGTTGCACAAACCGACGTGCATTATGTATTGCTATCGCGAGAGTGCGTTGAACTAGGATCATAAGTGCTGTGCTCACCACATGAACTCATATTCCATCGTCTGGCTCGCCTTTGTGTCCAGCCTTATCTTCCCACCAGAAACCGCTTGAATCACCCCAGAACTCGCCGTAGTCATCTCACCAGCTACTGTGCCATTTTCGGATCCTCCGTCATATTGGATCACTACGACGCCACCGACACGGCTCAGAATCTTCATCCTGCTGATTCTGCCCTCTACCCATTCAATGTCAAACACAAACCCACCCCTAGCCACAAGCCCAGACACTCTCCCAGAGTTCCATTGCTCGGGCAGCACAGGTAGTAGCCATACCTCCCGTACGCCTTCCTCATCCACAATATGCGACTGGAGTAGCGCTTCCGCAACACCACTAACGAAGCCCAGGTTCCCATCGATCTGGAAAACGCCCTCATTCACATCCATCAAGTTGTTGTAAACACTGCTGTTGAAGAACTGGTACGTGTTCTCTGCCAGCGCTGTGCGGTTTTGTAGCCGCGCGTACCAGTTGATTGTCCATGCGCGCGACCATCCCGTTCCAGCGCCGTTGTGAGAAAGTCGGTCTTCGAGAGTCGCAGCCGCGGCGTTGAAAAGCTTGGCGTTGTAGCCTGGAGCACCGGGTGGAAGGATTTGGGTACCGGGATATAGGGCGTATAGGTGCGAGACGTGGCGGTGGCCTGGTTCTGCTTGTTCGTAATCTTGCATCCACTCCTGTAACGTGCCAGGATAACGCGTCGAGTAGCGATATGGAGGAAGCCGGGCTTGGGTTTCTCGGACGCGACTGAGGAAAGATGTGTTTGTGGTGGCATTATTGAGGGTGGCAACCGCACGAATGTAGTTTGTGAATAGTTCATTGAGGATCTCGACATCGCATGTCGGCGAGATATCGAAGTGATATGATTTCCCGTCCGAACCGATGTAAGTATTCTCCGGGGATACCGATGGATTGGTCACAAGATATTCCGTCCCGTTGATGCTGTATGGCTGTAGTGTGTTGAGGTAGAATTCGATGGCCTCGGAGACTGTCGCCAACTTCGAAACTAGAAAGTCTTTGTCGCCAGTGTACCAATAATGCTCCAGTATGTGCGTAACAAGCCATCCGGAAGACAAGGTCCAGTACGTGGCTGGTAGCCACCTGTCGACAGGCGCAGTGTCCCCCCAAAGATCAGTGTTATGATGGCTCATCCATCCAGTGGTATTGTACATTTCATTAGCGGTATGTGTACCGTCCTTACGCATGATCTCTAGAAGGTCAAACAGGGGTGCATGTAGATCTGATAGACTAGTGACTTCGGCTGGCCAATAGTTCATCTGAAGGTTGATGTTGACGGTGTACTTGGAGCCCCATTGCGGTGCGAACTCTTTGTTCCAGATGCCTTGAAGATTTGCAGGCAACGTCCCATTACGCGATGACGATATCAGTAGGTAGCGACCATAGTTGTATGATAGGGCGGTCAACCCTGGATCAATGGAACCTTCGCGTGTAGCGTTGATTCGCTCGTCTGTTGGTAGATTACTAGCTTCCGCATCAGATCCATTCAGTTCCAGAATACTAGCGTTGTAGAGTGGCGCATAGTCTCCGATATGACGCTTTCGAAGCTCGGTGTACGGGCGGGAGCGAGCTAGCTGCATAGTGCTGTCCACAGCCATCCGTGTATTGTTGTGCCGATATGAGGTAGAAGCAGTGAAGAAAGCAGTCGCTTCCGTAGCGTTTTCGACAACAATGAATTCACCAAGCGTTTTGACATTACCATCAGTGTTTACTGCCAAAGCTGTTGTGAACACAATAGGATCGACGCCACCGGTCGCTCCAGTCATGTATGTGACACCGTTTTCGTTCCAATCTTGGTCTGAGGCCTCGTTGCCACCATCCTCCGGTCGGTGTATGCGTATTTGAAATGACAATTTATCAGGTCCGGTTGTTCGAAAGTGATGCACAAGAACATCGTCCGGTGTTGACACGAAGACCTCTCGCTCGTAAATTGTTTCGTTGACATTGAACCTTACACCAGCCACAGCAGTCTCAAGATCCAGCCAACGTTCGTACGTCGTGTTATCGTACTCGCTAGTGCCATCAAAGAAGATGTCCATGTCTCCTAGTGGTTGGTAATTCCTACAACTTTGGGGTGTGCCTAAAGACAGGTGCACTAAGTCAGTATTGATCTCGCATGAATTCGGTACAGAGATGTTACTTGCCCATCATGCCCAAGTTCGCCAGCTTCTCTGCATCCCCAGCCTGACCTCGTGTAAGCAAATCTCTAACTTCTGAGACTGTTTGCGAGCTGTCTTGGTTTAGACGGTCACGATGGCTACCAGACCAGACAGTCTCTTCGTTCAATTGTATGCGTTCTTGTACGGGTATCCCAAACACCATGCCGCCGAGACGGCCGTTCCCTATCGGTATTGCATCTGTCCATGCATCCGAGTCGGCAGGAGCTTTGTACCAGAGGCGAGTGCTGTTCGCTACTACCAAGGGAATAACCCCCGGAACAACTGCCAGGATCGCTACTATCAACATCTGGGTTGATATGTGCTCTGAGGCGTTTGTTGTTGATGAGATCAGACTGCGAACATCGATTGAATTGCGAAAGTACTAAGGTTATGTACCTGAGTTCTTAGCTCCATACATACGTCGATCCAGACTCTCATTGATGGATCAAATTGTACCTGAGCCTGTTGAAAACCGAGTGCGGAACACCCCGCATTCTTTACTCGATCAGCGCTGTGCAGATCCTAGACTTGTCGCTTGATGTCTTGCATATCGGGTAGATTCTCCACGCCACTTAGTCCGGAGTAGATCCGGAGAATATCCTGTTGTATTTAGCCTCGGAGAATGAGATCTGCATCCCGATGCCGTGGCTTTGCAACAAGCAAGTCGTTCAATACGAGATATGCGTTACCCCGCTCATATAATGCTGGACACGTTCCGGTTGTTACGAACGCAAGTCCGTTGTAAATGACGCAGTGTGGATCTGGCACTAGCTCGCATGCCCACAAACATCCTCACTATATGTCGCTCTGCCATCACTCTTAGAACATCTTGCTTCTACAAATCACGAGAACCAACTACTTCTCGTATACGTTGGGTGGAAGTTCTCACAACTTTGGGGGGGCTGAGGTCCTCTAGAGCAAGCGCAGGTTGGGCGTGACCACGAACGAGCTGCGGAATGTAACAGTCATCCACTATAACGTACCTTGTAGAGTTCGCGTCGACATTGCGGCAAAGTAAAAGGTTGATAGACGCGTTCTCCAAGCGTAGTCGAGGCACCGATGCGCATTTGTTGGCTGTTGACGTGCTGCGGTAAAGCCAAACAGGAGATCCATAATTGACCTGAGAAGGGACTGTCCTCGATTAGAGAGTTGCAGGTTCGCCATGGGCCGAAGGCGTTCGACCACTACTTTGTCATCGGAGGCGAAAGTTATCGAAGGAGCTAGAGACGACCGCTGCAGACTTTCAACGCGACGCACGAATTCTTGGAACTCAATCGACTTTGCGCCACACATCGCGATGGCTTCTGATGGTAGTCCGACTTCCCGGAGCATCCAGCGACGATGAAACCAGAAGAGACTGATGTGCCCCAAGAAAGGCTCAAGTCCTAAATCGTGGGTGGTGGTGTCGCCGCCATCATCGGTACGAACCAAGTTCTGGCTCTTTAGCTGTGAACTTGCTATTGATCAGCTGCAGGCATCAGTAACCACTAGGTGTACGCATTAGCATCAATGCGTGGGAGGAAGGCGCGACCAAAAAAAAAGGTGGCTGGAAGATGAGATGCACAGCAGGCCCGTTCTGGTGATGTATATACCCGGAATTAATGACGCCCAAGTCCGACACGTCGACGTCGCGTCAAAAGCGCACAGA
>Ga0058698_10000958_pt1 | contig 13995 bp, 12 predicted proteins | sample AgamicAsSfe_FD_67288 | JGI IMG/M metagenome (GOLD analysis project Ga0058698, IMG submission 67288) | Agave microbial communities from Guanajuato, Mexico - As.Sf.e | ecosystem: Host-associated > Plants > Phyllosphere > Phylloplane/Leaf | place: Guanajuato, Mexico | collected 2012-05-30
CTACAGAACCAGTCTTGTCGTTTGCATGGCGTTCTTTGGTCAATGGTCTGGAAACGGGCCTGTGTCTTACTACTACCCTACCATGCTCCAAGGCGCTGGTATCAACAACAATCACACTCGGCTCCTATACAACGGCATGCAAAACGTTGTTTCCTTTGCCGGCGCAATATTCGGTGCTGTCTATACAGATTCCTGGGGCCGACGCCCTCAGCTCCTTGTCTCGACCGCGCTGCTCGTTGGCGTGTTTACCATTGTCTGCGCACTCGTTGCTACAAATCTCCAAACGGGACCGGATGGGAAATACATATACGATGTAAAGACCGGCACGCCTTTGATCAAACGACCTGGACAGGCGAGAGCGGTGATTGCGTTTGTCTTCATCTGCGGATTCATTTACTCGACGGGGTACACGCCGCTGCAGCAGTTATATCCCGTGGAGTGTCTGCGGTACGAGAGTAGAGCAAAGGGAATGGCGTTCTACAACTTCTGGGTCAACATTGCCAATTTTTACAATACTTTCGTTACAGGGATCGCGTTTTCGAAGGCTGGGTGGAAGGTATGTTGTTTACTTTTCTTGTCATTGCCCGTTTATTTAAGTCAACACCGGCTGACTTAAAGTGCTTTACTAGTACTACTTCTTATTCATATTCTGGGATATGTTCGAATTCGTCATCATCTACTTCTTCTTCGTCGAAACTCGGCGCCGCACCCTCGAGGAGATCAGCGAGATCTTCAACGCAAAGAAACCCGTCCAACATTCTTTGAACAAAACACGCATCATCGTACATGGGAACGGGAGAGGAGTAACAGAGATGTTGGATAAAGAGGAGATGGTCATGGAGAGAGATTTTGGTGTCGACACGGATCTTCCAAGAGGACGAAATGGAGAGAGGAGAACGAGGGACTCGGCGGGCAGTGAGGGTAGGCTTGTGAGCCAAGAGTCTATAAGGGAGAGTCTGAGGGATAGAGTTATGGATCCGGGGAGAGGGAGTGCGGAGACTGAAGGGAGAGGGTATGGAAGGTATGAGACGAGTGGTTGGGAGGAGGACAGTGCAAAGAGGTATTAGAGCATGTAGACCACAATACTTATGAATGTATTTCATTTCCGTAATGCATGATTTATCAGACTGTTTCATCGACCCAAGGAAGCAAAGTATTGAACGACTGGTGTACAGAGCTCACTTCTAACATGGTGCGATCGTGCTCATACACCGGTAAGACATGTTGACAATACAACGCATAAGATTAGGTATCTCTCTACTGCTAGCAACCTTTCGTACATCGCTATCCAAATATATGCTTCCCTCACTGCTCATGTGTACCCACAAACCTCGGCGGCAGATCCAAGTCCCAGCTGGGCCTTTCCACAAGCACCACCTCAGGTGCAGAGAAACTGTCATCGGCGCTAATGGGCACAATGCCCAATATAGGACGGTACTTGAATGTGTGCCACCATGGCTCGTTCTTTTTGCTTTGCTCCACTTGTCCGACTTCTCCACCTCCGTTAACTTGGTCTTCTTCCGTCTCTCCGTTTGTCTGCTCACCATCTTGCGTGTTAGCCCTACGTAGAGTGGCGAGAGGCTGAATGGTGTCTTCCATGTCATCATCGTCTTCAGCATCAGTCTTGCGACTGACAGCGTGGACGTCAACCCATTTTTGCTTCGCAGCGTTGTCGGCGGCATCGTTTTGGAACTTGCGCATCTTGGTGACTGGTGCCTCCTTTTGAGGTACTGCATCACCAGCACCGCTGTTGTTCTTGAGGGCATCGCGCTTCCGCTTCTTTCCAGCGTGTTCGGCGTCTGAAATTGAGAAATCTTTCGTGAGGTCGAACATGAACAGCCACTTCTCGCCATAGAGCCACACCCGTTGTTGAGATTCCGTGACGTCCCAGATGCAACCCTTCGCAGGAAGGTCGAGCTGTTTGTATTCGTGGGGATAGCTGGATGTTGGGTTCCGTCTTGACCATTCTGACAGGCGACTGGACATGACATCGAAGAGGTAGAGCTGGTGTTCCGCAGAGACCAACAGTAATCGGTAGTCCGTAGTAGGTAGCTCGTGCGAGTGGGGGTGAGGGTTGTTTCTTGTGGGGTGTACAGCAGGGTTGCCATTGGGCTCCGGCTGGTTTGAGGCGTCTAAGCTGGGCTGGAAAGAGAGCAGAACGGGCGTCGAATCCAATTGGGGAAGTAGATGACCACTTGGATTTCGTATCCAGTGCTGACCTAGGTATGTTATCTGTTCGCTCGTTTGTTCTTCGTCGTCGTCAGATCCATCGTCATCATTGGCAGCAGGTGTAGCATCGTCAATGTCAATTTCAGGTGCAGCTGTGTCCTCATGCCCTTCAACGACCCACGTATCAATGTAGCCTGCCAGATCGACCACAGCGAAGACGTTACCATCCGCGGAGAAGTCGGCATGTGCGATTGATCGCTCGTAAGCTCCCGAGGGTCCGCTAAGAGGGTTCTGTGTAGTGACGTCGCGATCGACTCGGAAGAGGGGCTGTACTTTCTCCAGTGCGCGAGGCGGGTCTGCCGGGTCATCTGTCCGTACCACTCTGACCAGCTGAATCTCGTCGGTCGCCGTGATAGCTGCTAGCCATTTACCATTCGAGGCCAACTTGAGAGTCTTCGCGCCAGGAATGGAAGGCATCTCGAGTCTGCGCACACGCAAAGCTTGTCCAGCTCCAGCCAGATGTAATAGATGAAACAACTTTACTGTGCTGGCTGTCGCAACGGCAAGAAGACCACCATCTCTGGAGATGGACACCGATATGATGTTCTCCTCTCCCTGAAGAGCAAGGCGTGCAACGACCTTGGGCTTCTCCGTACCGTCATCCTGAGGCTTAACACGCCATATCCGTACTTCTGTGCCCCACCAGCTCACCAACAACCTGGCCTCTGGGGCGCTTGTTAGGGGCGGAGTAGGAGGCAAAGCAGGGAGACCACGGCTAAGCTCCTTGCCGAATGTGCGGATGGGGACAACGATGGGCTGGGTATCAATACCTAAACGTTTACATGTTAGACATGAGCTGTGAAGATGCGCATATGTACGTACCTCCTGTGACCACCACGCTAAGGTTGTTGCCCTCATATGTTGTCATGGCTTTAACGTCGTGTTCGTGGTACCTCTGGTGCGACACCTTTCGCCATTTTCCGCTCTGTCCTTGGGATTGTCCCTTCTTGCTCGTATAGAAACAGGTACGGCGATCCATGCCTGCACTGAAGATGCTGGTTCCGTCGCGGGTCACAGCGAGATCGAGCACATCGGCTTCGTGCCCAGATATCCTCTGGGTCTGACTGTAGTTCTTGCCGCTATAGATGCGGATGTCGCCAGTAGAGTCTCCTGACACGAAATCGCCGTTGGAAAGGCACTTGACCTTCCATACCAGGATTTCCTTAGGTCCACCGTGAGGACCGCTTCCCAAAGAAATGTTTCGAATCACATTTCCGTTCCTCGTATCGAAGACTCGAATCATGCTGTCGGCAAAACCTGCCAGAACCGTGTGCTGATCCTTGTATGCGATGCTGAGAGCACGCGCCTTCTTGTTTGTGGCGCGGGAGACGAAGCGCTCGAAAGTGAGATCGTTATCGTCGGTAGACAGAAGGACGATAGTACCGTCGGCGCAACCTGCAACAAGCTTCTGGCACGCACCGCTCGCGTTCTTCCTGGGCTGTGCAGCAAAGCACCAGACTTCGCTATGGTTACCGTCCGAGTGTCGCGCCGGAAGACCCGTGGTGAGATCCCATTCTGTGACACTGCTTGAGTATCCGATGCTGAACAGTCGCAGACGTCCGGGCACCACCTTGCCATGCGCATCGCGTGAATTTGGCTCTTGGGTCCAAGCCAGCCCTTCGACGCTCCGATCCTTGCCGCCATAGAAGACCTTCTCTTGAAGCCACGAGCCTCTTGCGGGGTTCCATATCTCAATGTTTCCATTTGCGCGTCCAATCGCCAGCCTCAGAGACTCAGGATCCTGCTGTCCATGTTCGGGTTCCGGGTGCGAGAAGGCGAGCGCGTTGATCGCAGACGGCGGGTAAGGCACGAAGCGGGATCGGTGGATATCCATGGTCGATAGTGGGATATTTATCTAGCGGTAGGATATGCGGAGCTGTGCGAACGTCTACGAGGCGAGCGCTAGCATTACAATACGACACTCATTGCTGCGGAAGAGCTCAGTCGCGAACTTCTCTCGAACTCTTGGCGAGCCGACTTTGACTTTTCGGTGGGTCCGTCGGAGCTCGGGGAATGTTTCTCCGATCTCAAGACGACCTCCGCATCACCTCCGCACCGTCTTGCAATGCTTCAGACAGAAATGGCATCTGCACGTTGGCAATGTCTCTCACCAAAGGCAGCTATCTGTTTGGATACTCACAAACACCCAGATGATATATTTTAAACCGTCCGATACTGCCCATTCTCCACGTCCTGCGCTCTCGTGTCCCTCGCTTCGATCCACCCCTTCGCAGACGCCAGAACCGGTCCGTCCAGTTATAAAGCACGATGAGGGTCACCGAGCAGTAAACATACATACAAGCGAACACGGTCGGATCTCTTAACCCAGGAGAGAGTCATGTTGGGCAACAAATTCCGCCTCTGCGTCCAAAGGGGCTTAGAGGTGTGAAGTGCACTGCTTCTTAATGACAAGGTGGACATACGTACAACTACTCGAATTCACCTCTACAAACTTGGAGCGAACAGTTCTCTAGAGTACCAGGCGGTCCTCTGAGAGACAGGTTTCTTGCATATGCTAGTATGAGGAAGGTCGTCATTCACAGTTGGACCCGCCTACTCGGGAAGCACTATGCATGTATACGTCGTGAGTTGCTTAACATGTGTCTTTGACGGAGCTCCAGAACGTACCGCGAGGATATATTTCGATGCTAGGTGCTGCAATCGACAGAATATTCACTACTTCATGCCCATGGACGCATTATAGTGCTTGCGCAGGCTGTGTACTTGCAAACATTTTAAAGTCCACAATACTGCAATTAGAATTCGCCAAGTTATCATGATGTGACCTTACGAAAAGGCAAAGTGATTACAGTCCTGTGCTCGAGGCGAGGTGTTGCGTCTAATTCGCTGACCGACCGTTGACTGACCTATTGTTCCGGTGGTCTAAATCCGCCTCGTCTTCTGACAAGCCACTTGTTGGAGAATGCTCCGGCAATACCGCGCGAGTCAAGACTAGCTTTGCTGGTCCACGTGCGGACCGAACTCAATGTTTCAATACTCACGTCATGAAGAAACTGTTTGCAGAAGCGTTGGCGAGTTAACGCTGATCGGGAAAATGCATCCCTTCGCACTCCGGCGGAGGGGGGGCTGCCAAATGTCATTGTTGCGCCGCAACGGTGTTGGGTTCTTTTTCGGTTGAGGGATTGGCAAAGCTTTGATAAGATGGTTTTGATTGAAATTCGAAATGTCCGTTGCGCAATAATAGCAACATGAGGATCTCCAGGGGCTGGCGAAGGATGTTGAATCCCGCATATGCCCAGGTATTGGATTAGACCGAGACGAGCTTCAGGCCTAGTCTTTTCAAAGGGTTTCATGGTACATGATGGTGGACTGCGAACCATAAGTCTGCGCGTACGCGGTGCGCGTCTTACGCGAACGCCCCAGGGGCCTTACAAGACCCAAGACGCGCTGAGAAGCAAATATCGGGATGATCTCGCAGTTGAAGCAGAGGTCGAACCTTGGAAATTTCAAAGCGAGAGCTTGGACCGTCAGGCGGGGTATGTTGTTATTGCGGCGGGCCTCATTGTCCGTGGAACGCAAGTCAGTGATGCCGTGCGAAAAGACTGGTTGCAACAGACTGGACCCGTTGCTGCTCACGGTGCTTGGTGCAGAAGCGCATGTTGAATATTGAAACATGCAGTGTGGTCCCGCGGCCACAGCCAGAGACGTTGAAAAGTTTGCTCATCGCCGTCGTGCAAGCATGCACAGATCTTCTGACAAGTGCATGCAGTGCCCAGGTAACGCCTTTAAGCGATGAAGCCGAAGATTAGCATGCTTCTATGACGAGTCGCATGTAGTACCGGGTCGCTGTCCTGCGGGCCTCGGCGCACCGTTGCTGAGGCAAGCAAGAGACCTTTGGTCATACCGACAATCTTTGTCTTCATCAGATCCGCTTGGTTAAGAAAATTCCGGAGCAAATTTGCTGACAATGAGCTGGTTGTGAAGATCGGCCCACTTGAAAGAAGTCCAGCGCCGTGAGAGCGTCCGACCGAGGCAGCTGTGCACGGAGTCAGATCAGAAAATAGCCTGGATCCTTTAAGTTTTGTCGCGTGCGCACAGCTCAAGTACTTTAAGACGCGTTTCCTCGCGACTGTGACATAATGCCTGGAACCCGGACGTGCTGAGGTGCATTGGTGGCTGGCGATGGTACAGTTGCGGATGTCGGGTGGCCACTAGCTGCAGCAGCGACGTGAAGCAAGATTGTTAGAGCAAGATTGAATGCGGAGTTGCCGGGTTAGCATCTTCCTTTTTTACTCAGATGATGAACGCGAAAGATCACGCTAGGATTCGTCGTCGCGAGAGACGATGGGCCCAGCCGCCTGTCAATATCCCAAGCCGAATCACATTGAGTCTGTTGAACAAGTTGCGAAACGCGTGCATGGCGATGCGGTTGGACGGGGAAGCTAGGTAGGTTTGGCAGGTGAACTATCGGCAACAGGATGATCTCGATAGACTTGGTCACTCACCACGATCTTCAATTTAGTTGTGGAGTTCGGCCGTATATGCTTGCACGACGTGGAGACGGTTGTTACTATCTGATGCGGCCGCGCAGAGCTGAGGCTCACTAGGTCGGAGGCGCACCTTCCTTACTCAAGATAACACACATGCATGAACGCGTCTCTACGCACAATGTTTGCGTCAACTTGCAACATCAAGCCGCTGTCAGAAGTGATTCCAAGGTTCGTTTGCATGCGGCACGACCGGACCTCGTAATAGAGGGATAGCTCATATAAGCAAACCCCGCCATAAATCCCGCCGGTCAGCAAGGGAAGGTCAACTCCGGAGTATGGCTGATTTCTAGAAACTATGCAGTGGAGGCTTGCCAGACTCACGGACTCGGCCACAGTAATTAGGAGAATTGGCAATCTTACCAACTATCTTAGGCTCCGACACACGCGTTGCTAGTCGACGCTACTAAACACGTGGATCATCGGGTCAAGGGCACTAGAAGCTACTATCGTCGAAACACCACGGGCATTGCGAAACGATGAGTCCAACGGTCGGCCTTGAGGCTTCAGTATGAGGTCTGTGTTGCACAGCGAATGTCGTGCCAGGGTCCCCTTTTTGAGTAATCTACCATGCAGACCAACGTGAGCAGAGCGCGTCCATGAGTCTCCAAAATTTACTCCTGAGTTTCTGAGATTTGCCATGTGGACCTCCGGGGAGCATGACGCCGTTGTCGAGGACGCGCGACCGGAGCGTACTTGGGCAGACTCGCAGACATGGCGGTGCGACGCGTTACCGGGATGCAACGTGCCGACAGGCGTCTTCTGCTGCTTTGTTCAGCTCCAACAAAGGAGGAGTAGTTCAGCCTCTCCTAAATCGTCTAATGATGACATGACCTCAGCTTCCTATAGCATGTCAGGGGAACCACGACTCTGGTGCAGGCATGGGTTTGAGATGCAAGCAGCGAGAGCGACGGGCACAATGCCATATGCAGGTCTTGGCCGTGTGCAAAGCAAGTTGTTTCCTGTGCGCAGGCGAGGGACACATTGGACAGCGATCGTAGGCCTATCCTGCAACCTTGTATAGCTGCATGAGTGGCCTCACCGGCGCCCTGGCAGGGCTCTAATTCGAGCGGGGCCAGGCGAATATTACAGCCACGGCGCGCTGCTCAGACCTTCATGCCGCGTTGAGAAAAGCAACTGCAGCAGGCAGTATTGGTGCGAGGCCGCTGAGGGCAGTCCTACGCTGCAGCAAGGCCGAGTGCCAAAGTCGCTGCTGTGTGTGAGGGCTGGGGCGGTGGCACAGCAGCGGGTGCGCGCGACGGCAACGGGAGCAGCTCAGCGCTGGGTCATGGTGGTGATGGTTGCGGAAGACACGGGACTAGGACGCGTTCAATGAGCGTGTTCCTGGCCGAAGCTTCTCAGACGCAAAAACGCCATGGTTGATCCACAATGGGGCACGACGGCGGCGGAATACGCATCGGTTGGCTGGGCGCTGTGGGCGTATCAAGTTCCCTGTTCCCATGCTGTACGAGTTGCCGTGTGTCAGATGCGGTTAGCGTCAACCTCCTAGGGCTTTGCTCGCCCAGTCGTTTTCTCCAAGCTACGTCCGTCTGTATCGTGCTCTCTTCTCACCTCCTCTCCCCTCTTCTCATATCCCTCTTTCACTACGGTCGAGCACGGAGAAACTTTGGATCTGATGTGGTGCTGAGTGTTTCGGCTCCTATCTTTCCATAAAACTCCCCAATCTCCTGCTCTCGGTCCCCTAAACCCGACCGCCGTCTCTCCTCGAATAGGATCGTGAAGAGTTCAGACTCCCTGCACCTTCACCCTACTTCATCCGCCGACCTCCTACCTCGTCTCTCGCTGGACGTAGAGATAGCTGAGAACACGTACTCGCTCTACTCTAGTCCTTCGCTCTCTACACAGTTGTCCATCCAGACTTCTGTATCATCAGCCTCGTGTGTGACGATTGAGCATCCATCTTGGTAGGTCACTTGTTCTTTGTTTCTTAACTCCGGGGGCTTCCAGCAATGCCGGTTCCGCTCACTCAACGACTGCCCAACGCCAAGGATTCCATCTGGAAGGGACGCCTAACGAACAACCTCGGTCCGACAACGAAGAACATGGCAACCATCCATTGGGAGTGCAGGTCAGGATGATTCGCAAGAGCGGCATGATATTGAAGTCAGTGGTCGTAGGAATCGGGCGGAGAAGAAGCTTCAGTTGAAGGATGTTCGGTTCGATAGCAGGCCCCGGACTGCGTTCTCCATCTACGACATGGATAAGAAACTCCCATGTCAACCGCACTGCACTCTCCCGTGATTGCATATCAGGATCGCACCGTCATCATATCGTTCGTGATATCTCCACCTCCACCAAAGCCGGACGAACGATGGTCTCACCACGGGAGGGGAACGATTGCTGAGAGGATATGGGCATGCTGTTCACGGGGCTGTCGTCTTTATACTGGCAACTATGGATCTCGCTATACGTGTCGTTCTACGCCGCTACAATCCTTCACCGACGTTCACCGCCTTCTTCCATCGTGGCCATGGCTTCATATCGACTAGCGGGTGGACCCTTACCCAGATGGGCCCGGATCCACTATCAAGGAACCGAGGAACGACTTCTTTTTCTGATCAATAGCTGACATGCTTTTCTCGCAGATTGTCTACTCCTAGCTGTACCTGCTTCCCCCAGCGCCGAAAAGGACTTGCACTGTTCGTACTCATCATCAACGCCATCTCCGACTCCGGGCTCACACTAGCCTAGATCTCAGTTGCCAGTACTGGAATCTCTTGATTCCATCTCTCGGCTCCATACCCCTAGCCCGGCGGACTCGTTAGCTCGTGCTCTGCCCTACGACCTCCCCTTTCACTAAGGGACCTACGAGACCGCGTCAACCAGTCTTCTGGATGCTATCAGTGCCTTCTTCGACTTCTTCCGCTGTCTTATTTGTGTTTTTGTACACTCCATTCGCTCACTAACATAATAGTATTAATTCTGCAAAGGTATGGACTTCGTTCGCATTGGTCTGTGTAATGATCGCTAACCGGACTGGTCCAGGTTCTGTCTACTGTAACACGATCGATCCTCAGTACTAAAGGATCACCGACAACAGACCTACCTTACATACCAGCTAATCACACTCTTTGTACCTGTTGCCTTTCAGGCTGCCACTCTCTAATCCGGCTCATCATTCGAAGCTGTCCACTCACTAAATACCCTTCACCCCAACCGACCACGTCTATCCCGGAGACCTGACGACTACATCATCAATATGGCGTACCACCAGCAACCGCAACAATCCCGCTACGGCCAGTGCGATTCGTACTTTGTCGAGTCTCATGATGATGGCATCTATGCCATGCGAGCAGAGGCCAGAGAACGCCATCGCGCTGTTTCCAAGATGCAACAACGAGCAATCGCTGAGGAACTCTCAAGGCAAACCGCCGATGAATACCAAGAAGACATTATGCAACACATGATCCACATGGAGTCACAGACTCTACCTGACGTCAACTCAATCGACATCCAGACAGAGATCCAGTGGTTCATGCGCCCATACCTCCTTGACTTCTTAGTCGAAGCTCATGCTGCTTTCCAGTTGTTGCCCGAGACCCTTTTCCTCGCCGTCAACCTTCTCGACCGCTACTGCTCTCGCCGTGTTGTCTACAAGCGTCACTACCAGCTCGTTGGCTGCGCAGCCCTGCTCATTGCCGCCAAGTACGGTGACAAGAAGGACCGTGTCCCGACTGTTCGGGAGCTCAAGTCCATGTGCTGCTCGCTGTACGACGATGAAATGTTCACCCAGATGGAGTGGCACGTTCTGCAAACTCTTAACTGGGTCATTGGTCACACCACGGTAGATGCCTTCCTCCAGATCGCCCTGTCGGAGGCCCCCTACGATGCTGAGGTTGAGCACATGACTCTTTACATCGCCGAGATCGCTCTCTTCCACAAGGAGTTCGTCTCTACTCGACCATCTGTCCTTGCCCGATCCGCCCTCGCCCTTGCGAGATGTGTCCTGTCCCGACCTCAAGCACGCAACACAGATTGGTCTGGTGCTTACGACCCCCAAACAGTCATTGGTCTGTCCAACCATCTCTACCAGCCATCTCCGGTACTTTCCCGCAAGTATGCCTCCATGCATCTGTCAACCGTATCCGCCACCGTCGAGGAGTTCCTCCAACGGCAAGCGCAGATTGCGCGACGACAAGCCGCCCCGCCCACACCGCCACCGACCGTCACCATCGAGGAGCCCAAGCCTGTCGTCACTGTGAACGCTTACGGACCCCAGACGCCCAACAAGAACCCATACGGCTCTGTCATGCACAATGGATGTCCCACACCGCCCATCACACCGGAGGGCGAGCACTTTACCTACGGCCACGTCGTCAAGTCGCAGCCCACTTCGATGTACCCCACGACTCCCACTCCGGATCATCCGGCGAACGCGCAACATCAAGGTCAATACTTCCACCAACAATACCTCCATCCCCAGCACGTCCAGTAAATTACCGCGCCGGGCAGTGGTTGTACACCATCACTGTCGAAAAAATTCAACTGCCATGGACTGTTATGATCACGTCCATGTGTGCTCCGTTGTACCAAAAATACTCGCGTATGAGCGTCATAGCATGGTCATTTCTTCCAGCATTTACAAGCGTCTGTTACTGTTATTTTGCGATATCAAAGACGTCACTTTTCTGTTTCGAGCATTTCTTTTGTTAGGTCCGACCAAAAATTAAACGGTCGTCCACTGTCATTTCCGCACGGCAGCCAGTCCTGTGGTTTTGGCGAGTGGAGCCCAGGTCAGGTCCGGCACCCTTTCTTCTTGGATTTAGCATCCATCTAATACGGGTTGTTTGATCTGGTCTGCAGCATGTGGGGAGGAAAAAGTGGCTACAGGCTGAAATTGGAATACACAAGCCAGCACAATCAGGCTCACTCGCAACTGTTGTTTGCTTAAGCGAGCAGAGATACCCTTCCTTTCTCAATCCAAAACTTTTATCGGACACCTTATTTGATCCATGGGCGTCTACTTTCCTTTTGCATAAGCGGCGGAACGGTGAAAAAATGTGTGAAGTGATGCTGGCATGTGGTTGCTTGGATTTGCAGGGCTCTCCAGATTGCTACTTTGACAGCGGGGCTGAAAGGGTCACGAAGAGCATCATTAATTATAGAACCGGTCGCCCAAAATTGAGGAATTGGTCTTCCATGCTCGCTTTTCGCCTGGTATACTGTTGTTTCTGCGTTTCATCATGCGATATTCCTGGTGATATATGTTGGGCGAGTGGATGCTATACAGTCCACGCCGCAGGGTACACCCACTCGCCGCATGTTTCAAAGCAAGCAATGCGATCTCAGTTCTTTAAGATTACCTTGTTCTGCTCTTTCAGGCATGTATACACTCCTTTCATGTTACTCAACTGCAAACGCTGGCGAGAATGCCTCTAGTGAGTATTATACAGTGGGCGCCTGTGTGAGCCTATCAGCGCCTCCACCTACTAACCGCTCAAGATCTCTATTACTACCGCGAACTCTGGTACAGCAGGCTATAGACTGCTCTCACCCTATACCGACGACGATACTACGTTTGCACATAACACGCTCTGTCCACGATATGCAGAGTCCGATCCTACATCCGCACCGCCGTCCCCTGCGTCTGTCGAGTCCTTTGAGATATTGGACAGCATACCTTGGCGCAGAGGCTACATATCCTTAGACCATCATGGAAGGCAAAGCACCAATACACTACAAAGTCGATGGGTAAGAAACAAGGTTCGCACTATGGTGCTGCTTTTGCTCTTCACCTTGCTTGTAGCTGGCTGCACGCTAGGCGGATACATGATGATCAAACACGGGAAAAGCAGCAGAAGCACAGACATGGCATGATTCTTGCATTGGAATAGACACGGCACATGGGCAAGTAATCATCGAGATTCAAGAACATGATGCTGTGGCGGATTGTTCCCAGCCTCGCATTTATGAGTCCACTGTCGCGAGGCCAGTGGACGTGGCGTTCTCCGGAGCACCCGAGAACGAATCCCCTACAGGGAAGGTCCCTTTAGACAGTCAGCCACGTCTGCGGGAAGAGGCAAATACAGCTTGGGCGACAAAGGAATTCGCGCTGCAAGGCGGGTCTGTTTTACGACAAGGGGTCAACGCGGTAAAATAGATACTGGGTGTTGAGGTAGATCGATACAACGCGACGCGATTTGGTCCCATCGCAAGATTGCGATGCGTTGGCGGCAGAAGAGGCTGGGATAGCCCTACTTCCACGGGATAAAGTCCGGAAATACATTCAAAAGGGCAATGCAACACTGCGATGCGGGACGAATTTGAAATATCAGAGAAGCGGAACCCAAGATGCAAGATGACATAAGAAGCTTCTAAGTTGATGCTTCCCCACAGTGTATCCTTTCGAGATCCCAAGGGTAACTGTCCTGTTCACGTGACCTTCGCCTTATCGTATCACGGCGATAAGACACGAAGTAGAACAACACCGATAGATAGTACCACGAAATACATACATGCTTGCTCTTGAATCAGTATTCAACCGGCTATGCTTTCTACATTATGACTTCGATTGAACCCTGAACGCGATGTCTAACATCGACAGCAGCGCACCCCTACTCACACGCCTCACAACAACATCTATGCCGTCAACTAGCAACCCATCTCCTATACTGTCTGCCTCCAGTAAACGCACAATATGGCCCTTGGTGCTTCTTCTCATCTTGGTGCAGCTTTCGTCGGTTCTATATACACTGCCTCTCAACCGAGTGATAGAGCTACGATTGTGTCAAGAGCACTATGAAGCGAATGATCCATCGGTGATACAGCCAGACGGGACGATACCGGAGATGCTATGTAAAGTCAAGGATGTTCAACGGGGGCTTGCATGGTTACAAGGGAGCATGGAGACGATGAGTGTTGTATGTGGTATGTGATTCGACCATTGTATTTTCAGGTAAGAGGTGGAGATGGAGGCTGATGCTGTATACATTCAGATTTTCTCGTCACGATCCCTTTCAGCTTCATGGCCAAGAGATGGGGTGTTAGGACAGTGCTGTGTTTCAATCTTGTTCCTAGGGTAGTCATGAGTGCCTGGGCTATTATTGTCGGTATGTGTCGATCCAAAAAATATACTCGCTCGACCTCTATCTAAACTACGTCAGGACACTTTCCACTACTCTTACCTACCAAGGCCATTCTTGCAAGTCCGATCTTCAACGTCTTGGGAGGTGAGTGTGTCTTCCAGTCAACAATATTTACACTTACTTCGGGCTTGACGAGTGAGTATGTTCAACGG
>Ga0058698_10000959_pt1 | contig 13966 bp, 12 predicted proteins | sample AgamicAsSfe_FD_67288 | JGI IMG/M metagenome (GOLD analysis project Ga0058698, IMG submission 67288) | Agave microbial communities from Guanajuato, Mexico - As.Sf.e | ecosystem: Host-associated > Plants > Phyllosphere > Phylloplane/Leaf | place: Guanajuato, Mexico | collected 2012-05-30
CCGAGTAAGAGCGACGCTGACTGCAGGATTCAGTGCCGAAGTATGTATTCTGGGTGGACAACTATCCCAAGACCGCTAGTGGAAAGATACAGAAGTTCAAATTAAAAGAGCAGGGTATCGCATTGTTACAGGAAGGGAAAGGACTGGTCTAATCTGCCATAAGCCTTACGCCCTGTAATGAATCGATTCGTACGATATAGCGGACCCGATGACTAATTCACAACAGAGACTTTCCTACAAGCTGCATGCTTTAATTTCAATACCTTCTTGGCCCCAAAGTCCGGCAAAAGTCCTCTAACTAAGCTCCTTCGGGTTTATCCAATCGACTAACGATATGGTACAGTACTTTATGCGAGTGAGATTAGGTAGGTGGGTCGGTTACACTGATGCATGTAGCCGAGGGCTTTGTGTAGCTTGGAATTACCTTCCTTTCCCAACATGGTCAAGAGTGCCTGCGAGAAAATTCGTTGCCGATACTGTGCATCACTGCGGGCACTTGTGTGGTGTCGGGCGAAGTTGGTCATTAATAAATGTACATGTTGCAGCTCGCCTCACATTCGAGTCTGTAGGTTGGTCGATCGCTAAAACTCAACGTCCTTTAGCGCGGATACGTCTAAATACGTTTTGTTTGACTCGTACAGTACTCCATCTCTATTACCAATCTGTCCGAAACGATCACCTCCTACTGGCGGATTGAGTCTCTCGTTTAAGTCACGCCAAAACAAACGCCAAGATGTCCCAACCAACCAACACAAAGACACCTACTCCCTCCAACCCCTCGTCTCTAAAGCCCCGCTATGAGATACGTAAACTGGAACCTAAACACATTCCCTGGGCCACAGCAATTCTGGCTCACAGCCATGCTTTCCATTCATCAGTCTGGCAGTACATTTGGCCAGACCGGGTACTCGGCCGCTGGGCCTTGAAAGGTGCTTCACAGATGGAATATCTCGTGGAACACCAAGTCAACTCTGGGCTCTCATACGGTGTCTTTGACACGGAATACAAGTTCAAAACCAAAGAGGCCGAAGAAGTTGGTGGGAAATTGTTCTGGGATGCGAATGAGCCAGAAGAAGCTAGTGTGGAGCAAACCCAAGGACGCAAAGCAGAAGGCATGCGATTGCTCCAACAGATGGATTTTCCACTGGTCAGTATAGCTCTATCGTATGATGGATTCAATGGGCTTGATCCCGCAAGGATGGGACCGCTGCTCAAATTGTGGCCTGAGTTTACTGTGTTATACGGTACTCTGGAGAAGCGCGACCCGAGAGATCCTTCGGAGTGGAAACCTACTGCACCGAGGCAGGTGTTGATGCGCAATGCCACGTCTACACGCCACGACTATGAGGGCGAGAAAATTGCGTCTGGTGCGGCGCGTTGGTTGAGGCGCGAGGCAAAGTTGATGGGCTTCCGAGGCATTCAGATCGAGTGTATGGCAAACGCTGTAACGTATCTCTGGAGTGATGGTGTTGAAGAGCCGTTCAAGGGAAGGGTGATTAGTGAGTTTGACACTGAGATTCTCGAGATCGAGAATGGGGACAAGCCGTTTGGGTTAGCGAAGCAGAGGGTTACCAAGTGTTGGGTCGACCTATAAACATGGTGGTGACTGAGACGGCAATTGAGAAACAATATGTGAAAAGTAGACGGGCAGTATATTATGTGATGGTTCTTATCAATCAATGATGTTGCCTTGGGATAGTTTTGGTGCGTATAACTATCGTAAAGTCATAAGATAGAACTGAACGAACTATGACCTTCAATGCTCTGGTACCGTCCATTGCTCAAGCAGCACATCAACGACGTCTCGGTCGCCTGGGTCAATAGGTTCTTCGATCTCGAATATCTGTTTTCTCTTCTTCTCCCTCTGTAACAAAGTACTGTATGCACCTTCGAGACCGACATCTAGAGTACTTCTTATACGTCGTATCTTGTTATCACGAGGACGGTCGGCTTCTTGCTCCAGTTTATCATCCGACGGAGGGCGCACCACTGGGGCACGCGTGTCGTCTGGAACCGATGGTGTCTCCTGGGCGTGAGTGTTCCTCTGACGAACGGCATCCGACACAATGGGACGCGACCGCTTCCGCTTCTGGGTGCTTCTCAATGATCTTGTCATTAGACTTCCGTCTTCAGGTAACCTTCCTCCATCAAACTCTTCAAATCGCGATCCCTCTTTTGCTTTTCGCCGGTTGGGTTTCACAATGGGGGACTGTCGTACGCGGCCGTTGGCATTTGCCCGTGGTACGTTCCTTTTGTTGGTACTCCGTAGACTCCTCCGTCCTTGCTCGTGTGGAACCATAGCAGGCTCACCCAACATATCCATATCTATATCAATAGGCGAATGTCCAGTGGAACTCCTAGACGTTGTGTTCCGCGACTGCTGATGTGCATACTGATGGCTCTGGGCATTGAGGGCGGGTGATGTAACTGGGCTGAAGTAGGCTCCCGGTACAGCGAAACCAGGGATCTGAAAGCGCGCATCACAAGAGGAAGCTGCTACGGAGTTCATGTTTGATACGGTGTGGTTAAAACCGAAATGAAATTCTTCTGGTCGCGGTTCGTTCAGGCGTTGTCGTGGTGGAAGCGGTGACATTGGTTGCTGCTGCTGAGGCACTACTGGAAATGGCGTGCTCTCAGACCCGACATGAAGAAAACTATCAAAGTCAAAGTTCTCTAGGGTGCCCTCTTCCATGTCACCCAAATAGAATGCAGGATTGCATTCGATCGAAGATCGTGTGGCCGGAGACCCATGCCTCGATGGTCCCGTGGCTTGAGTAACATTGATACCTGATTCAAACTTGTGGCAAAAGCGTTGGTAGATTTTGCGTACGCGTCGCTTCTGATGGGGCTTTTGGTTGTTTCCGAGGCTCTTTTGAAGCACTATAATGCGCCTGAGCAGTTTTCTAACGTGCTTCGCAGCTTTTGATAGTTCCTCTATAGATATATGCTCATCGTCTTCGTCCGTCATTGTGGCGTCGCTGTCGGAGGTATCGGAATCGTCTGTAGCAGAGATATCGATAGTGACAGTGTTTGTCTGGGACTCTATGTCTTTCTCCAGAGGTGGCAGTTTCATGGTTTGAGCCTTAGTCATGAGCTCCAGTGTTGGAACACGGGAGGCGTTGCTTGATCCTTGAAGAGTCTCTACGTCGTCGATTGCAACACCGCAAAATCTGCTTTCTAGAGCTTGTAGGCTTTTAATTGAGTCCTGCTGCCGTTGGTGAAGTTCACGGATTTTGTCGCGCTCTTCTTCCATGACGCTCTTTTCCATTTTGCTACGGCTGCTGTCAGCTGCATTTCATGCGTGGCGGTGGAATTCTTGACTCACCCTCGCGACTGACCTTGCGCCAATTGCAACACATGCAACAAGAGTACAAGACTGTTCTTTAAGCTTTCTAGCCTCTTCCGATGCAATTCAACCCGCTGTTCTTTCATCGGCCATGCCAATTTACCCATCATACTCAGGGTCTTCTTTCCGTCCTTTCCTGTCTTCCTTCTCTTCTCCACCATCTCCGATAGTTCGTCGAAAACGCCCTGGCACTTTTTGATTATGTTGTGGGCGTCCTGGACAGCCTTCGTCGAGATGATCGACTTTGCGTCTTCAGACTCAAACAGCTTTCCTACGCTTTCGAGCGCGTTGGACGTGAGCTCTACATCGTCGGCGATGTCCCTAATGTCTTGGTCTGCTCGGGCAGCTGAGCTCGTGAAGTTGTACAATGTGACGCTGAGTTTCGCTCCAGCACCCGCGATCTGAATGATGCTAGCTGCGAGGCCTACGACTTCGGCCATTGTAGGGTAATCGCTGCGCAAGCATTACTAGTGTGTTTAAAAGTATCGCGTCGTTGTACTGATCATATGGAGGGCGAGGATAAAGGTGGTCCAAGGTCAGGGTAGGATCCACAAACAGGCTGAGCCCCTGCTGCGGCTGAGGCGCATGCTGCATACCTTGCATGGCTTGCCATGGGGGCCGAAGCGAGTAACTGCATGATCCTACGAGATGTGTAGAGGCGCCAGCATTCCAACTGTAGTTGATTACCGCATGCTTCAAGTGCGATGAGGCCAAGCGTCACTAGGTAGGCAATAGTGTAGATGCTCTCATTATGTGTGCTTGCTGGTCTAGATTCTCGAGGGTGCACTTCACCGGGCAACACTGATATTGGGCCGCCTCGGCCAATCTAGCAAGACGAGCTTCTCTTGATAGAGGACAATTAACACTTTCGCAATTTTTTCTGGCGATGTATAGAACGCATGTCACGTCCCTTGGGTTGGATAATTGTAAATCGTGCAGAATGGTTGAAGAGTGGTTCTGGAAGTAAAAGACACAAAGGGTGTAGACATTACGTTCCAGAGCTAGGTTTTGGGTATATGGTGGAACAATATCGTGGTATAGAAAGAAAACACATCAGCGGCACAGCACTTGTGCCCCTTCGTCCATCATTTTCTCATCTAACATGTACGAGTTCCGGCGTTTGCTGGTAGTAATCCTGCTGGCCATTGCCATAGGCGTACGTCGCTTGCTGCTGCATAACAGGCACATATACTGGCTCGGTCTTCTCGATCGTCTGGCTCCAGGAGATGTGTTTGGCGATGCACATCAGAGTCACAAAAGTCAGGATTTGTGACAATGCCGAGATGAATGACAGGGCAATCATTGCCTCATTCGAAACAGAAGATTCATAAGGCCAGAAGTAGAAGGACGAGAAGACGATCCCTAATACGGAGTAGACGAATAAGGTGATATAAAGAGCCGTTACCCAGCCGATGAGGTCCTACAAATTTGTTAGTGGATGCAATAGTAGATCGTATTTGCCGTCAACTTACGCCTCCGGGTAGGCGTCGCGATCTCAATGCAGAGACATTCGACAGCGAAAAGGCCGCAGAGATGATGACGCTAATCAACCATAAGATATCGACTGTGAGGGAGAAGGCTCGTGCAGTGATCATCGTGAGAGCAAAGTCGAAGTTCCAGTACTTGCTGCTTATCGAAACGTAGCTGGAAAGTGCCAAGTCCGCAATCATGACAGCGGCCATGACCCCAATGATGATCCAAGACACGGTCTTCGATCCGGAAGATGTAGTTTCGAGTTGCTTAAGCAGCATCGAGTTTAGGATGTAGACGAAGATGACGAGCAGCATCCAATTAGCCAGGCGGGACATGACGTTGGACGCTACCGATAAATTCAGATAGTCGTCGACGCTCAGGTCACTGCACTGATACATGAGCTCGCCTATGAGAACCAAAAGCCGCGAGCTTAGAACAGTCAGCATTTATGGAGTATGTGATGCAGGAGTCAGACTTACAGAACTTGGAAGAAAAGTGCGACGACGAAGGGTACGCCAACCAATTTCTTTCCGCCCTCGCTCTTCCTGCGAACGAAGAAAGTCGCGATGGAGAGCCCCAGGAAAAGGACAAGGAATACCACATCGTATGCGAGGCTGGCTTGGGCAAGTGGTGACATGAAAGCTCCCGAACATGTTGAAGTCATATATCCGGCGCCACTACCACCCCCGCGTCTTGGTGCCATGATGAACGTTGTGTGGTGATGCAAGCGCAAATCTGGAGGTTCAACTGTCGTTGCGGTCGCTGGTTGGAGGCTCCGGGAATATAGGGTCACAGTTAGATGCTCAAGAGATGATGAAGCGCAACTTTCGCAAAACACGGTTCACGGCACTTGAGAGTATTTCAGCATTATCGTCTGCATGCTATGTTCGTGCTGCGCCTCTTAACAGCCTGCATCGTTCCCGTAATTCTCATTTTGCGAATAGGATCAGGGGCATTCGAGGCGTCGCTAAGCCATTCAAAGCACTTGTTGGCCGCCTTGACTGGTCCCACAAGGGTGGAAGCGAAGGTGCGCGACATTCGATGGACGCCTTAAATGGGACCTGCAGCCTCGGCGCGTAGGGTCGCAGCGTGTCAGTCCATGATCCCAGTGGTTCTGATGAAGTAGATACTGAGGGCACGGCGATTCTTTGTCGCACCGCTAAGTTCTGAAATGCGAAGGGGAGAGCTGATTAAAGAGACCCCGGGCAAGAGTTTATTCCGACCCCGATCCCGAAACGGCCGGGCTGTGTTGAAGCTAGCAGCGGTGTGCGGGTAGTCGGAGGTTTGCGTGCGGCGGCTTAAATATCGAAGGCACGGTAGGTAACAAAGTGGGACGATGGGTGGGACAATGCGACGAAGCCAAGGCGCCCCCCCCCCAGGGACGGCGAGGTGGCTGGAGAAACACGTGACGTGGCGGACACGCGAGCGGATGAGCTTCCGCGACGCAGGGCTCGGCATTACATCATGTACATCTTCATCTTTGATTAAAGTATGAAAGCCACTTCCCAGCAGCTGCTATTGACGGGCACCGGTTCTCTCGGAGACAATCTGTCAGCTGTCTTGATTTATCTCACCAAAACCTGCCTGTCGTCTTACATCTGGTCGTGAATTCGCAAAGTCCGCCCGTTCCGATGATTCCGTTACAAGGGACCCGTGCCACAGCTTCGTTTTGACAGCCACGAACGTCCAGATCGACATCAGCCAGACAGTATATATCGCCAGGCTTCCGTTCATCAATAAGCCAACCATCGAACCATCTGACACCGCAGACGCATGAGGGATCGGCAATGACACACGTACTGCAGGGACTCTCGACGCGACCGCCACTCAGCAGTCAGGATACGTGGACGGCCAACGCTGCATCGGAAACCTTGGACGTGGATGGCGCAACGAATTTAAAATCTCAAGATGATGAGCACGCAGGAGAGTCACGAAGTCAAAGCACCACAGCTATTCCATCTGATGACAGCGGCTCAGAAACGCAGTTGGTCGAAAAGCCAGGAAGCAGGAGAAAGAGTATCCAAGTTGTGCTAGAGCAATCAGGCAAAAAGGGCGAGTATACCTTCACGGCAAAAGATCCAGTTTTCCAAGAGGTTTTGCAGTCCGGGCTGCGTCGAGAGGCCGAGAAACTGAGCGGAAAACTCAAGGGCAAGCCAAGAGATCTCGTCTTTACGCAACAGTTTACCACATTCGACCGTCAAAATGCTTCCGCTGCGCATTCTCCATTCCATGGGTTTTTCACGTTATTCTGGATCGCGATGGCTCTGCTGCTTGCGCGAATAGCAGCAAAAAACTACAGGACCAAGGGCTCCGTATTTGGGGATGCAGAGATTCTGCATTTGATGATCGACAAAGATTTGTTTGTCATGTTGACAACGGATGTGGTAATGTGTGTGGCGACCAGCTTCGGCTTCTTTCTGCACAAGGCCATAGCCAAAGACTATTTGACGTGGAACGGCTCAGGCTGGCTTATACAGTCTCTGTGGCAAACATTCTTCACATGCACCATTATTTGGGTCACCTTCTGGCGAGATTGGCCTTGGACCCACACCGTCTTCATCGTTTTACACGTCTTCGTACTACTGATGAAGCAGCACGCCTACTCTTTCTACAACGGTTACTGTATGTCATGTGGTCAAACTTGGCAAGTCTTGAGCTAACTATCAACAGTATCACGGGTGTATAGACGACGCAACCTGTTGCGCGAAAAGCTACACCAGCTCGATGACATCAAAGCGAAAGAGGGCCCAACCCAAACTTTTCCTCCGCCTGAGGCGCTGACAGCCTCTGGTGTCAACAGCCCTGACCAAGGCGAGTTGACACAGCGAAGAAGTGTTGGCCCGAAGTACTCGACGAATCTCTCAAAGGAAGAATCGGAGATTGCATCTATTGGGCAAGCTATTGAAGCTGGAAGCCCACTCGATCCAGAACAAATTGAAGCCTTCCGACGCGTGCTCAACACTGAGATCACAATCCTTGACGAGGAACTTCGCGGAAAGTGTACCACGACGGACAACGTCTATCCAAATAACTTGACGTTCTATAACTTCGCGGAGTGGACGTGTCTCCCAACGCTTGTCTACGATCTAGAATATCCTCGCCAGGAGCGCATAAATTGGTGGTATGTCGCCGAAAAGTCGGCTGCCACTTTGGGAGTCATCTGGGTCATGATTGTCATCTCGCAAGCATACATCTACCCTGTGGTCGTTGAGACTGTGCGGCACAGAGACGCTGGCATGTCACTGGACGAGCGGTGGAAGGAGTTCCCGTGGGTTGGTAAGTGTTGCACTATCAAGAAATGATGAAGTCTTAACTAACTAGTCTGCCTAACAGTATCCGATATGCTCTTCCCCCTCCTCATCGAACAACTTCTCAGTTGGTACGTAATATGGGAATGTCTACTCAACGTACTGGCAGAAGTCACCAGGTTTGCTGATCGAGGTTTCTACGGCGCATGGTGGAACTCCGTGTCTTTCGATCAATACGCTCGCGACTGGAACCGACCCGTTCACAACTTCCTGCTTCGACATGTTTACCACTCTTCAATCTCTTTCTTCCATCTGTCCAAGATGCAGGCGACGTTCTTTACCTTCCTGCTGAGCGCTATCGTGCATGAGGTCCTTATGTTCTGTCTGTTCAAGAAGGTCAGAGGGTATCTGTTTACATTCCAGTTGACACAACTACCATTGGCGGCGTTTAGCAAGACGAAGTTTATGAAGGGACGGGATACGTTGGGGAACATCGTCTTTTGGTTTGGTCTCTTCATTGGACCCAGTGTCATCACCAGCCTGTACCTAATCGTTTAGAAGTACTAGTACGTGGTAGATTTAGAGGTCTCTTCATTGATTATTACGCAATTTGCCTAGCGCTGACTTGTGTTTCTCTGATTGGGACTGAGTTATTCAATCTTCTGAAGTACTCGCACCCTTGTTCTTTCCCTCTCTTAATACTTCCAACACCCGTCGCGTCAGCCTGTCGCGCTGACTGACATCTATAGTGCCGTATGCATCCTGAGATTGCCGGAAGATCTTGTTCTCCCACCCATCCCCGACGTTCGGCTTCCCAGAATCTTGCCAGCAATCTTGCACGGTACCTCCGATATTCTTGAAGAAGCCTTCCAACCCAGCCGGTCCGCCGCCAGCATGATAGCTCTTGAAAGGCCCAGCAATCGCCCATCGCGGCCCCATACTACTCTCCACAATGCTATCCAGTTCCTCTACTGAGACGACTCCCTCGTCGACAAGATGAACTGCTTCGCGTAAGAGTGCAAACGCCAGTCTGTTCGCCACAAAGCCCGTTGTTTCTTTCTTGATATGTATTGGCACTCTTCCACGGAGAGTCCAGAACTCCTGCGTTCGTTGGATGACCTCTTTTGATGTATCTGGCGATGGAACAAGTTCCAGCAATGGCATAATGTGCGGTGGGTTATACGGGTGCACTACCAATAATCTCGATTTGTCCTGCATGTCTTGTGCTTGCTCTGACGCCGGTATTCCGGACGTGCTACTCCAGAATAGAGAATGCTCAGGCGCGTGTTTCTCTACATTGGCCCATAGTTCTTTTTTGAAGGCTAGATTCTCTGGACCTGATTCCTGGATGATATGTGCGTCTTCCACGGCTGATTCGAGGGATGTAGCGATGCGAATGTTGGATATAGCGGCTGCTGAAGGCTCTTCTGCGAAGAATTTAGGTAGGTTCTCCTTGACGTATTCATCGACATTTGACCGGGTATCATAGATGGTGAGCTGAGAAGGGCCAAGTAGGTGTGACAGGTGGAACGCGGCGAAAGATAGACCAATAGTTCCGGTGCCAATGAGAGTGATCCTGAGGTCTTTGTTGCTTTCTACCTTCAGGATAGGGTCGTGTTGCGATTCTTCTGCCTCGGACATTTTGGTCGTATAAGTAATGTTTCGCTCTGTCGGGTCGTAGTACGATGTGTGCAAGCTGCAGCGGCCACAAGAAGCTACTGCATCTAGACTTTATGTGCAAACGATTCCGGTACTCCGACCGAGTCTCGAGACTGTAACGATCTGCTGTGTGACAATGATGCGGCTCTTACCTACCCTGGCTTGGATGTTACCCGGGAGAACGTCAGAGGGCGTGCCGATCTTTGCTGTTTTCGGATGGCTCGGTTGCTGCTATAACCCCGCCTTGTACCTATCCCCGCTCCACGATCGACTCGAGTGGTGCGAATCCGATAGGAATGGGCGCGCCGAGGAAGGATGATAACGGTCACCTATTAGAAGACATGGACGCAGGATTTCCGCTTGTAAGTCGTCCCTTGTCCTGATCCGTTGCGACTTAGGCATTTGCTTCCTCGTATCCACATCACCGATCATAAGGCGCGCCTTGCTTTGTAGCTGTTGACGAGCTGATTGTATCAACATGGTGATCTTCAAGTCAAGACAGCCGCCCATCGACTGTTCGTTTCCACTAGTCGCCACGAGACCGCATTGCTAACACTGATAGTGCCCACCGAGCTAACAGATTGGGACTGGCTATTCGATTCCGCCTACTCACCCATCAACAAATATGCACCAAATGAACTTGCTGGATTTCAAAATGCGATTACGAAAGAACGTGTGAACTGGGCTGATGTCAAGAAATACTCGACGTACATCTCTACGGCGCTTGTCAAGAAGTATGGTCTTAAAGAGGGCGAAACGGTGGCGCTCTTCAGCCAGAACACTGTGTGGTACCCAGTAGCCATGTTCGCGGGACTCCGTGTGGGAGCAAAGATTAGCGGTGCTAGCCCGGCATACAATATCGAAGAAATGACTTTTGCGTTGAAGACTGCGGATGCAAAGTTTCTTATGACGACGCCAGGTAGTATGGAAATTGCTGCGGCAAGTGCAAAGGCTGCAGGTCTACCGCAATCGAATGTTTTCTTGCTAGAGGGCGAATTGCCGGGATATACCACCGTTCAAGATCTGATCCGTATGGGAGAGTCGTATGGCGAGTCTGGGCAGACACCAGCTTTCAAACTACCGCCCGGTAAAAAGAACAAAGACGTCTGCGGATTTCTGTCCTTCTCGTCAGGAACGACCGGATTACCAAAAGCTGTTATGATCAGCCATCAGAATGTCATAGCGCAATGTCTTCAAGTTCAGCAGATTACGCCAACAAACCAAAAGAAGATCATGGCCGTACTGCCGCTTTTTCATATCACCGGACTGGTCCACCAGATGCATCTCCCTGTTCTTCTGAATGCAGAGGTCGTCATGCTCCCGCAGTTCACGATGGAGAAGATGCTCGATGTCATTGTTGAGTATAAGCTGAGCGAGCTGCTGCTAGTTCCACCGATCCTCATCAGACTAGTGCGCGATCCTTTGGTCGACAAGTACGACCTTAGCCATGTCACACGCTTTTCTTCTGGCGCAGCTCCGCTCTCAGAAGAGATTATCCAGCAGCTCCAGAAGAAGTTTCCCAACACAGGCTTTAAGCAAGGATATGGCATGACGGAATCGTGCTCGTGCATCACTGCGCATCCACCGGAGAAGTTCTCATACAAGTACGCGCACTCTGGTGGTGCAATCGTAGCCTCCACCGAGGTCAAGATTATCAAAGACGATGGTACTGAGGGCAATGTTGGCGAAGATGGCGAAGTGCTGGCTCGTGGTCCGCAGGTCGTCATGGGCTATCTCAATAACGAGAAGGCTACTCGCGACACTTTCGATGCCGACGGTTTCCTCCATACCGGTGACCGAGGCGCTATCGATGAAGAGGGTATGATTCACATCTCTGATCGCATCAAAGAACTCATCAAAGTAAAGGGCATTGGTGTCGCGCCGGCTGAGCTCGAGGACTTGCTTCTAGGCCACCCGAAGGTCGAAGACGTTGCAGTGATGAGCGTGAAGGACGATTACTCTGGTGAGCTTCCGAAGGCTTATGTTGTCTTGAAGCCAGGAACGGAGGAGAGTACAGCTATAGGAAAGGAAATCATTGAGTATGTCAAGGAGAAGAAGGTGAGGTACAAATGGGTAAAGGAAGTGGAGTTCATCAGCGAGATACCGAAGAGTCCTTCTGGTAAAATACTAAGAAGAATTCTAAGGGACAAGGAGAAGAGTGGGAAATTTGGGCTTGTTGTCAAGGATGCGACAAGGGCAAGGCTTTGAAGACCGAAGACTGCGCCACAAGTAGTAAAGATAGGCTGGTTCTTCACGTTGTAGTATAATACAACACAAAGCAAACGGTACCGTTTTTCTATATCTTTGGAAGTCGTGACGTTTGGTTATACCGCAAAGGAGATGGTGGTGGTGAAGATGACAGATGACGTGTGAGGGGTCGGCGTTGTGCCCCTCCGACGGGGTTTTGGGCAAAAAAAGTTCCTCCCGAAGGTGCAATTCGACATTTCTAAGCAATACACTACGAGGACTCATATAACATCGCGCATACTGCAGTGCGCATTTTGTACACGTCCTGTACCTACTATTCCCCCTGCAAAAATCGTTATCGAGCAAGCCCACAACATGTCAAGCACAAACCCCACGTCGAACCAGCCTCAACACGACGAGGACGACATCGATGTACACGATGTAGACAACACACTTGATGCCGAGGAGGCCGACGAAATCGTAGAGGACGATGGCGACGTTCCCATGGACTCAGACGACGAAGGCGACGAGGGTCGTCAAGAAATGCAGATGGAGATCAACTTACAAAACGACTCGGTCGCGCATTTTGACCAACACAAGGACAGCATCTTCTGCATAGCGCAACATCCAGTGCACCACGAGATCATTGCCACAGGAGGCGGCGACGATGTCGGCTACATTATCGACGTGTCTTCGGCGGCAGCAGTGCAACCGAGCAGCGACGGACAACCCACCGAGCGCGACGGCCTGAAGAGCATCTTCACACTAGACGGACACAAGGACTCGGTCAACGCCATTACATTCACTCAGCCAAAGGGACAATTCGTAGCGACAGCTGGCCTGGACGGCAAATTGCGTGTTTGGCAGGGCGTTCCTGACGGCAAGAAGTGGAAGTTCCTAGCAGAGGCGCAGGAGGTTGAGGAGATCAACTGGGTCGCCCCGAACCCGTCGCCCGACCACCCCAACGTTATTGCGCTTGGCGCGAACGACGGCTCGGTATGGGTGTACCAGATCAGCACAGAGAAGAACAACGAGCTACAGGTGCTACAAGCTTACTACCTCCACACTGAGACCTGCACTGCCGGCACATGGTCGCCCGACGGTTCCCTCCTCGCTACCATCTCCGAAGACTCGAGTCTGTACGTGTGGGATGTATTCGGCGATGCTGCCTCCCAGGGTCTCACAGCGACTACCGACTCGCAAGCTGTGGTTGGTCTGACAGGCCTAGACGAGCGTTTCCGTGTTGAGGGCGGACTATACTCTGTCGGCATCCCGCCATCTGGCGCATTCGTCGCAGTCGGTGGCCCCGAAGGTCAAATCCGAATCGTCGGTCTACCGCGCCTTTCCCTCGCCGCGCCCGCCCAAGCATCAACATCGTCGAGTGGTGGAGGCGCAAAGAATAAAGCTGGCGGAGGCAAGCAGGCTGGTGCCAAGGGCGGTGCGTCATCAGCCGGTCAAGCTGGACAGATCCTGGCCAGTCTCCAGGCAGGAAGCGACAACGTCGAGTGCATGAGCTTCTCGTCCGCGCCCCTCACCCTCATGGCCGCCGGCAACGTCGACGGCTCCATCACCCTCTTCGACACCGCACATCGCTTTGCCGTCCGAAGGCGGATAGAAGATGCGCACGCCGACGAAGAGTCCCCACAGGCTGTTGTCAAGCTCGAGTTTGTCGCCAAGGAAGGTCCAGGAGGTTGGTTGCTGACGAGCGCGGGATACGACGGTGTCCTGAAGCGATGGGATGCACGAGGCGGAACAGCTGCGGCTGGAAAGGGCCTCGTGGGCGAATGGAAGGGACACAGGGGAGGCGGTGAAGGAGGAGGTATCATGGCCTTTGTACAAGGAGCTGGTGAGGCAGTTGTCACAGCTGGCGACGACCACGTCGCGCTAGTCTTCAAGACGCCCATCTCACAGTAGACACTTTTCCAGCTCAATGTTCAGGAAACACTATCTGACCTGGTATACACGAACATCTCACTCACCCATACCGTTCCGTGTGCACGTTATCGGTTCCTGGCTACCACATACAACACAACGCCGAAAACCCGAATCAAAC
>Ga0058698_10000960_pt1 | contig 13961 bp, 14 predicted proteins | sample AgamicAsSfe_FD_67288 | JGI IMG/M metagenome (GOLD analysis project Ga0058698, IMG submission 67288) | Agave microbial communities from Guanajuato, Mexico - As.Sf.e | ecosystem: Host-associated > Plants > Phyllosphere > Phylloplane/Leaf | place: Guanajuato, Mexico | collected 2012-05-30
AGGAGAAAGCGCATACCTGGTGCGGGAGCAGGTTTCTTCGTCGCTGAACGGGCATGTGCGGAAGCAAGTATGTCGCGGGCGTGTGTGCTGAAAATACCCGTGTGTGCTGAACCGCGCCCGCATAGATAGCGACAGCGCGCATTCGTTACTGAAGTATTGCTGGAAGAGAAACGTTAGGAAGGTGGACTTCCAGGGTCTAATAATGACGGAGCCGGATCCGCCTTTGCGTAGTCACTGCGGCTGACGGTGAGCTCCAGGACTCGCTTGACCATCTGTGTCCTCTGTAGTATCACAAACCGACCATGGCCCACTCCAACCACATCCACAATATCTGTATAGTCGGCGTAAGGCTAGGGCCCTCACCACAGCTTCTAATGCTAATCTCGCAAGACAGGCAAGCGGCCAAGTAGGCAGCTCCATCCTCACCCACCTCCTCGAATCTCCACACCCCTTCAAGATCAGCGTCGTAACCCGCACCGACTCCTCCGCGACCTTGCCTTCCTCCGTGACCGTCCACAAAGGTGCCTACACCGACGCCTCGTTTCTGGGTACCGCGTTCAAGAGTCAAGATGTAGTAATATTCGCCCTGCACTTCATGGCGCAGGGGGCGCAGAATGGCATGATAGATGCCGCCGCAAAGGCAGGCGTGCAGTGGATAATACCGAATGAATATGCTGGCGACGGATTGAATGCGGATATGATGAATGCATCTGTTGTGTTTGGGCAGAAGGTGCAGTCGAGGAGGCATGTTGAGGAATTGAGTAAGACGCATGAGGGGTTGAGGTGGATTGGAGTTGCGACGAATCCTTTCTTTGAATCTGTATGTCCAATGCTGCTATACTACTAGCCAGCTCATTGCTGCTGTATCGCTGACTCTCATGCCCTGCTAGTTCCTCGTCGGCAGCAGTAAGGTCTTCGGGATCGACCAGGCAGCTCACACAGCAACTATCTACCCCGATGCAGGAACCTTCAACACATCGACACTCTCTCGAATCGGGCTTTCCGTCTCGAAATTGCTCAGTCTCCCCCTTACCAACCCTTCCAGCCCTCGGGCGTCATTACAGCACTATGCGAACAACTTCCTTTACGTCTCCTCCTACTGTATCACGCAGACCCAGCTATTGCAGGCGATACAGAAGGCTAAGAATGAGAGCGATGCAGACTGGAAGATCAGCAGGGAGAAGACTGTTAAATCATGGATTGAGCAATGTGAGGAGGGGGTTAAGGCCGGGAATATGCAGCTGGGGATGGGGTTGGTTGTGTGTCGGTATATCGGTGAGGGGCTGGGAGGGAACTATGAGAGTAAGGCCAGGGAAAATGCGAAGGTGCTTGGGTTGCCGCAGGAGGAAGCTTTCGAGGATGCTGTCAAGCGGGCTTTGAAGGTGTGAGCGGTGTGTTGTGGCCGATCTGTGATGAGCTTTGATGATACCAATCGCGATTTTCCTCTGCTACCTCGCTCGGCGCTTCTTCTAACCTGTGTGTCGGATGCGATCGCTACACACACGCTCATCGTCGCTCCGCCGTGGGCTCCCGCGCTGGAGGAATCTGCTGTGTTGTAAGACATTTCAGGGTCATGGTTGTACGATGCTCTCACGATGAGTGCGCATATCTGCTAATACGATAACTGGTAACATGGATGCATGACTTCAGCCATATCTCATGTTATCCAGTGAGCACTCTGCGTAGTATTGCACAGATAAAGTGAGCGAACAAGCGTAAGGCCTGGCAGCCGACTCTCTTTTTCGCGTTCATTCTAGCTGTATATACTTTTACACCTCATATCGATCCAGCTTGTCATGTTCCGGCCTGTAGATGAAGTAGTCAAATGTTGCCTTTGCCTCAGTTCCATTCAGGTCGCTCGCGGCCATGCCGACAAAAGCACCGGTGAAGCTTCCATGCTGCTTGTGTCCGCCACACTCGTCCGACAAAATGCTGGCATCAAACACCGGTCCAATATTCGTCAACTTCTCATCCTTGCCCTCACCCATCAGGGCATACGAAAATTGTAACTTCCTCCCCCTTACCGACAGCGCAAGCTTGACCTTCCCCTTCTCCGGGATCCTCACCGCCTCCGGAAACGACGTCTCCAGATTCCCATCCGGATAGCTCGCCTCGCTCCTCAATATCAGCAATTCCCTCTGGCCATCCGCATCCGCCGTGACAGTGAGATAGAAGAAGTTGTACCGGCAATAATACGCCGTCAACCCAGCAAACTGTCTCTCGTCCTCCGGGTTAAAGTCCAGCACCGTCTCCGCGTCATACGAGAAATGCGTTTGCCTGCGCGCAACCAGCGCCTGCTCGAACCAGGAGCCGACTGATTCGCGGCCTGTGAGGACGAGAGCGCCGTCGGTCAGGGTGAAGATGCGTTCAGGTTCGGGAGTGCGCAACCATTGGAAGTCTTTGTGCAGGGAACCGCTGGAGAAGTCATAGCGTTGTTCGGCCCAATAAGCGGCTTCGTCACGAGTGCCGGGGACGTTGACGTGGAGTGAAGGGACGTTACCCGCGTTGCCGGAACCGTTGGAGAGGTACAGCCAGTCGTCTCTCCAGTGGCATTCCTGCAAGCTCGTTTCGCGGCCGAGGACACAGCGGCGGAGTTGCGTTGTCGGGCGACCCATGAGGTGGACGAGATACCAAGTTCTGCCGTCCGGGGTGTCGACGATGCTGGCGTGGCCTGCACGTTGGAGAGGGGCAAGCGGGCTGTCTTTGGAGGTCACGACGTGCGTGTCTGGGTGGTCCTCGTAGGGCCCCCAGATGTCAGTGGCGCGCCCGAGCGTTGCGGCGTGGTCGTACCCGGTGCCGCCTTCGGCTGTGAGGAGGTAGTAGTATTTCTGGCCATTCTGCCCCGTCCTTTGGTACAGGTGCGGGCCTTCCACGAGGTCGAGCTCGGAGCCGTGGAAGATTGTTTTGCGAGGGCCGATGAGCTTGCCGGCTGTGGGGTCGTATTCTTGGAGGCGGATTCCTGCAAAGGCACGGGGACGCTTGCGGTGGTCCCAGAGCATGTTCACGAACCACTTTTTGCCGTCGTCGTCGTGGAAGAGGCTGGGGTCGAAGCCGCTGGAGTTTACGTAGACGGGGTCGCTCCAGGGGCCGGTGATGGCGGGGGCTGTGACGATCAGGTTGGGTGTGTCCTGGGTTTGTTGTTAATTATTCCTGTCTTCTGAAGCCTCGTCTCTTAGATTTACCTTGAAACTGCCGTCCTTTCGCTTGACATCAGTATACACAAGCCTGAACATACTGTCAGCACATAATCGCGACCGACATGACTCAGTAGACGAACCTAAGCAGGACATTAGCATGATAAGCCAAGCCAATATCAACTTGATATATACACGCACCAGAACTCCCCATCACTATAGCTCAAATCAGGCGCCCAGACACCACAACTATCCGGCTCTCCTCGCATATCCAGCTGCGCCCTCCGCGTCAAAGGCCTGCATACCAGGTCCCAATTGGCTAGATCCTTGGAATGGTGAATCTGTACTCCGGGATACCACTCAAAGGTCGATGTGGCAATATAGTAGTCATCGCCGACACGGAGAATGGAAGGGTCTGGGTTGAACCCGGGGAGGATGGGGTTGGTGATTTTTGGCATGGTATACTATGAAGCAAAAGGACTGATGTTGCTATACTGATGATATTGATGGTCGTTGTTGTCACGAAGAGGTTACTCTCGCAAATAGCCTGCGGAAGGACCTGGCGCCGAGAAAGAGAAAGGCGGGGTCACGTGGGGTGAATGGAACAGGAAGGTTAATCAATTCAGGCTATATTGCTTGCTTCGCTTTATTTGCCACCATACATGATCCCGTGACTTCGTCTCGGCTTGGGTGTCGTCTCGTCTCGTCTCGTCTTGTCCCGTGCTCACAAAACTCGTGATTCGTCATCGTGCTCTTGCTCCGACAAAATCTCCTCACACTCAAGATTCGGCGGTGATGGTTGCAGCTGCAGCCGCAGTCGCTGGCACCTGAGCAAGAACAGCTGTGGTCACTGCCGTCGGTGCAGCTGCAACCTGGCCCCAATATCCACCTCCACCCACTTGTCCAGCAGCGACAGGAATCCTCGTCGCCTGCGGGAAGCCCCCTGGTTGTGTTGTGGACCATCCAATCGTTGGTGCAACAGATGTGGATGATTGGGCAATGGTCTGCTGTTGGTAGACCGCGACGTAGTTGACTGTAGTTTTGTATCATTATACATACTGCTGCGATTGACCGCAGTTCCGACGTACCAAGCCAGTAGGCGTCCTTGAAGGCATGAGGATGCTCAGCGACATAGTCGTGGCATGTTGCAGCCTTCTTGGTGCATTGGGGATAGTTGGCCTAGAAGGAAACGTGAGCGGAGTGTGGAGTCCTGAAACAGGTCATTGTACGAACCCATGCTGGCCCAGCCCAGTCTCCGCAGAAGGTGGTATCAAAGACAATCTGATGGTTGAAGAAGTGCGAAGGAATGTTACAGCTTCCCTGGAAGTTGTATGTGGGTTCCTGTCGATAGTATCAGCATTATCCACGTCAAATAGAGTGAAGCTTCACACACCCCACAGAGCAGGGTTGGGTTGCTCAGCCTAGATATCTTCAGGAATCGATGAGCGAGGGAAGAGCCAGATTCGGATGAACTGGTCGGTCCTGAAACGGCGTCATCAGTAAGAGCGCACGCATGCGATGTTGCAATGGAGCTTACCATTGAGTAGCATAGACACCACCTTGGGAGGCGTTGAATCCTTTTCCGTACGAGCTGGTACGCTCATCTACGACACTGCATCCATTGCCGTCTACCACCTGCACATAGAGTATCAGCATGCTTGATTACATATTGACAGCGACGAGGAGTCGACCCACTGCACAGTCTGTAGTCAACAAGGTTCCTGTCTCCCACTCTCCGGTGATACTGCAGTTGGGTCCAGGTGAAGGGTCTAGGATAGTGTCAACTTCATCATAAGATCTAGATAGGATACAAGACACTCACAGCTTGGTTGTTGGTGTTGGTATGGATCCCCTCGATGATGTCAATCTCACCACCGAGCGGCCAGTCGACGGTAGCTGAGAAAGACCAGCTGGTGGCAGTCAACAGCCTGTCATACTATTCGGGCGTCGACAACTTACAAAGCTGGCCATGTTCCACAAATACCACCTGGCATATGCAAGAAGCCGCCAATGATCAGACTCTCGTTGTAGAGTCTGTTACTGGAGATGCGAACACTCTGCCTGCCGGTGCTATTGGCCTTGAGCTTGCTCGTATAGTCACTGTCGTTATTAGCCGTTTCCTCACTTCCGAGTGGCGAAAGGACTGCGACGCACACTCCAGTGTACGCTGGGCCGTTACTACCATTGATGAGACCATTGTTCGCAGCTGTGGATTCGTTGACATATTGTACACTGATGCTTGTAAGTAGCTGTTTCAGAAGGAACTGGTGTCGAAACTAGAAGAGGGAGGTTGCTTCGAGATGCAGTGGCCAGCAACCGGGGCTATCGAGCTGTGCAGAGCGATTGAGCATACTTACAAGCCATGGGTAGGGTCTGTGCCATCGAAGCAGTTCCAGCCATCAAAGAAGTTAGGTCCGGAACAAAGCTCCTCGAGGACATACTTCTGGGCAGGAAGCAAGGCCGCCTCGGAGAAGGATGGCGTCAATGCAAGCAAAGGGAGCACTTGAAGGATTGATGAGAACATCTTAATGTAGTGAGATAGATTGAAGTTGAGGATTTGACATAGGATAGAAGATCAGAAAGAGGGCCAGCATGACCTACTTATATGGCCTTCGTAGCACCGTCGTAACGAGGCGAATGTCACCATACACTTTCTCGTTTCAGCAGAAGTCTGAAACCCCGTCTTCGCATCGATTACGCCTGAAACGAAGCAGCTGACGGCTGGACTAGCGCATTTTGCATGCCTATCATCGGCGCCACCTTGTGTTTCTCGAAGTTCGCGATCAAAGTCTAGCCATTTAGCAGATCTACACATCGGTAGAATGCCTGCCATCCAATCGCTCGGGCATCTGGAGTATCCAGGGTATTACTTGGCCTTGTCATTCTGTACCCCATACTACCTGCAGTAGCTTGCGCTGTCGTACGCCTTAGCGGTCTGATCCCTCACTATCGCTGCCAGCCCTGCATGATTGTCGTACTGTAGCGTAGCGTAGTACAGTGGCCTCGGGACATCGGGTGTGAGTACTCCCGACATTGCGGCGGTTCTTCTAGAACAAGCACTAGAAGTAGGCCAGAAGTGAGGGGTGACCTGAAACTTGCGTTAGTCATACATGGTGTTCTTGATGGCGATACTTCACGTGGTGTAGTCTCCGGTGGCGGTGTGACGACTGCCAAATGGAGACTGCACCTTCTCTCGTTCGTGGGAAACAGGCTGAACTGCGAGAAGCATACTACTGTGGTGTATCGAGTTTTGATGGCGGTGTCTGCAGTGCCGCAGCGAATCCTTCGTTACAACTGCCATAAGGTGTCACGATGTCACAATGTTTCACTAGACTATATGGTACGGGCACGAATTGATTAAAGAGCTTTTAGATGACGTCAAATACTGGCGAGATGTTGGAGAAGATGTTGGCATTGAGAGAGGCAGGGAAGAGGTGTAAGTAAGGTAAGCAGGCAAGCGCACCACGACAGGGTAGATAACAGGGAGTGAGTGCCTTACCACACTCCGATGTCGCTCGAGCATCAGTCACGTACCCTGGTAGCGACATCGCTTGGCCTCGACGACACGATATGACTCTAAGCACGATACTGAAATATAAGTAGATCAGGACTACAGTGCTGATTGATGTAATGAATTGCACCTAAGGGCATCTCTACGATGGGAAAGTACTACCAGGAACTCACGCCTGACCTGATATCATGGATCAAGGAGCAGCATTGCTTTTGGGTTGCAAGTGCACCATTATCTCCCGAAGGCCATGTCAATGTATCTCCCAAAGGCACGCAAGATGGCCGTGTGTTTCATATCGTGGATAATCGGTCCTGCTACTGTATGTCATCGATGCTTTCTCCCCATTATCGTCCTTCACAACGAACCACAATCTGACCATCACCAGACCTCGACCTCACCGGCTCCGGTGTAGAGACTATCTCCCACATCTACCAAAACTCCCGCCTGACAATCTGCTTCGCCGCCTTTACCGGTCCGCCACAAATTGTGCGTCTCTGGGGCCGCGGTCGCGTGCTCGAGCGTGGCACTCCAGCTTACGAAGCGCTGATACCACTTGGCGGAGATCGTGAGCGTGAACTCGACTTCCCAGGCCTGCGCGCACTCATCTGGCTGGACATTGAGCAGGTAGGGACGAGTTGTGGGTTTAGCGTGCCATATTACGACTTCCGCGAGTTTCGATACACGCTGGATAAGTTTTCGCAGACGAAGGACAGGAAGCATAAGCGGACGGGCAAATTTGAGGATGGCAACGAGTGGTATTGGGCGTATAAAAATGCGAGGAGTGTGGACGGGCTGCCGGGATTAAGGAGGGGAGTCGAGGCTGCGAAGAGAGAAGGTATGGAGGTCGCGCCAATGGAGAAGTTTGTCGGGCTGAAGGAGGCGTATGCAGGAAGAGATGGTACGGGCGTGGTACGTGATTGGATTGATAGACCATTGCTCGTTTTGGCTCATTGGGTTTGTGCTTGGAATTCTGACTGCTTTGCTCATGCAGCACGGTGATCAGCTTCCACTACATCGCTCACGACTGTTCGTACCGAATGCATGAAACCGGACGAGAGGCAGATATTCTTTTGTGCTTCGTGTGATACTTCATTGGAACGAGTGAGCTCGGACAGATCTCTTCGAGATCAGTGTAGCAGCATCGGAAGCATGTAGCACCTCATTGAAGACTGTCTTGAGAAATGGGTCGCCTGGAAGTGCAAGATTCCATCCTCCAGGGACTTGGAATGGTGATGGAATCGTTCCGCACCGACCACGATGAGTCCTTCGTCAGAACTGGTGGTTCTTGATGCAACTATTCCTACTTATCAGGACTCGATGTATACTAAGATCTGTCATCCACTCGCTGCTCAATACTTGCCATTAATGCAGCAATGAGTGCTGAAACTTAGATCTTTATTGTGAAACAGCATTGAAGTTCAGGGGCGTTGTGGCGGATCGGGTCCAGACCTGGCAAATGCTTAAACACAGGCTAATCGGGAGGATCTGGCGATCAACTCTGAAACTCCGAGATCATTGCACCACCACCACCACCACCACCCGCACGCTACGCGTATTGTCACCTGCAGCCAACAATTATCGTAGTCTCGCTATTGTTCTGGATCCAATGCTCTCGCTGCCTCGATAACAGTCTCGGAAGGGTCTGTTGGCTCGCAATACGTGATGGCCACATCGATCAGCGACACTACGCGTGATCGTGAATTCTACAAGTACATCGCACCATCTTGGACGATATCGAGCTTCGCGGACTGACGAATTGCTACTCAAAGATATTTCCTACTACCCCTACGCACGGCGTCGTCTAGCAATGGAGACTCTATTAATCATGTACCTCAATCCTCCCACGATCCAACCCTCACCGCGCTGGCGCAACTGGGATGCTTGAGGGTTAATACGAAGCGCGCAATGATCTCTATGTTCAACAGCAAACACCAATTCATCCTTGCCGAGGCCACCAGGACTCTCTCGTTACAATCGGACAAGGTTCATGACCATGACGATGCATTACGATGGGGCCAAGCTGTACTTCATAGGGGAAATGGACCTTGCGAGCATACATTTGTCCTTCCCGATGAGACTTTCTCAACAGAACAAGAAGAAAACATCACAGAGCCTGTCCATTTCATGTCCCAAGATTTGAGCGCAGATGAGCGATTCAAGCACCAAGCATATCCGATCAATGAGTCCAGAATGCGATTTTTCTGTGGCGTGCCGATACGCAGTCCAAGAGGCATAAATATTGGTACCTATGTGGTGATTGACGACAAGCCGAGAGACTCGATAGAGAAGAACCTGGTTGTGTTCATGACCGATGTCGCCAAGACTATCACACAACATCTTGAGACGAGCAGGTTCATGGCAAGTCGTCGGCGCGGGGAACGGATGGTAAGAGGTCTTGGTTCGTTCGTCGATGGTAGGGCGACTACAAGAGGGGGTGTTGCAGGAAGTAACTCGGCTCAACAAGAAGGTGCACGTGGTGTAGATGAGAATGAAGGACTATTGCATGCCAGTCTGCAGAGTACGGAAGCGGAAAAGCCTCCCAATGAGAATCGGAGCCCGCCAAAGCCTTCGGTTATCCCTAGGAGCGCCACGCCATCCCACACATCTCCCAAGACCTCGACGGCTACACAAAGGCGAGCGTCGAATCAAGAGTTCGCTGCGAAACCTCCTCCGGATGAGCCTACAAACCCACATGTAATCGAGGACGACATGGATCGAATGCTATCTCGTGCAACGAATATCGTCCGAGAAGCACTCGAGGTCGAGGGAGCTGTGCTATTAGATGCAAGCGCGTCAACCTTCGGAAGTCTCTTAGAAGATTCAAATTCTTCTTCTAATCCTTCTGCGTCGCGTTCCGAGAGTGCTCAATCAGACAGCTCGGACCATAGCATTGTATCTATATCGACCAACCGTGGGAGGAGGGACGATGATGATCTCTGTAGTATCCTTGGCTTCTCTACGACACATACTTCCTCTATCAGTGGTGGGCACTCTTCCATTCCACCCTCTACTCCTCAGCTGACCATCTGCTTAGGCGATGATGCTCCAGAAGCTCTGCTTGCGATGAAGCAGTCAGCATTGAAAAGCCTACTTCGAAGACATCCTAATGGCAAGATTTTCCATTTCAATGACGAGGGTCTCTACACCTCCACTGACGCGAGTGGCGGAAGCGATGGCGACGGCGGCAATGCAGGCAACACCGCTCAGCGCTCTGCTAGGCCTGGATCCGCAATGCCACGTCGGAGGGCGAACGCCTCGAAAGGACGGACGGCGCAGAAGGCTCAAAGCTCTGCCGAAGCTATCGCCGTGCTATGTCCTGGTTGCCGTAGTGTGGCTATAATGCCATTGTGGGATGCTGGACAAGAAGGATGGTTTGCTGGCCTAGTAATATGGACCAAGGTACGTTGACAAGCTGAAAACAGTTTAACATCGACTGACACCATACAAGTCGCCTCACAGAGTGTTCACATCCAATGAAGACCTAAGCTTTCTTGCGGCTTTTGGCAACAGTATCATGGCTGAAGCTGAACGCCTGACCGCTACCAAGCGCGAAAAGGCGAAGTCGGATCTTATATCGAGCATCAGCCATGAATTCAGGTCACCTTTACAAGGTACTTCAGCACACAGATTCCGATTGCCCTCCAACTAACATCATACTCCAGGTATCCTGGGTAGTCTTGAGGTCATGTCAGAATCAAATATGACTGGCTTACAGAGCAACATGCTGTATACGATAGAAACATGTGGCAGGACACTGCGGGATGTGATTGACCATGTAAGTTCCAGAAAGGTCTGAGTTATTGGTTACTTTATACTGACAGATCTCCTGATAGCTTCTCGACTACGCGAAGATTAACTCCTTTGAAAAGACGAAGAAGGACAAACGCAGTGCAAAGAACAGCCTGCTTCGATCCGTTAACGCAGTCCGAGTCTCCGAGAATGCTGCCCTTCGCAATCTCACGTCGGCCGTCGATATAGGTCTGCTGACTGAAGAGGTTGTCGAAGCAGTATACGCTGGACAAGAACGTAGTCGAACGCCCCTGGACGACCACCTGAACCACACGTTACAGCAAAGTATGCGACGAGTCAATGTGGTAATCGACATACAGCAAGTACACGATGTTTTCTTTATGACCACGGGTGGAGCTTGGCGTCGCGTCGTCATGAATCTAATTGGCAACGCGATCAAGTACACCAAATCTGGCTTCATTGCTGTTGCCTTGCGCGTGGAAGGCATGTCTGGCGAACAAAAGACGATTCGTCTAACGGTGAATGACTCCGGCAAGGGCATATCTCCAGCCTTTTTGTCCAAGCGTGCGTTTAGTGCTTTTTCCCAGGAAGATACTCTTAGTCCCGGCACCGGTTTGGGCCTGAGTATGGTCAAGAAGATCGTGACGGCATTTCATGGACACGTCAATATTGATTCTGAAGTAGAGTCTCATACCAACGTCACTGTTACGATCCCTATGACTCATGCTGCCACTCCCTCGGACACTGTCGATCAGCTAATGCTTTCTTCACTGCTTGAGCGTGTTTCGGGGTTGACTGTTTGCCTTGTTGGATTTGATTCCGCAATACAGGAGGAGGACGCATCCACTATGCGGTCCAAATCTTCCACCGAAGCGCTAAGAGTTTTCCAGGGCGCACTCCAGCATCTTTGTGGTGACGTACTACAGATGAAGATTGTACATTGTGCATCACTTGACGAAATCGGTGAGGCATCAAAGGCAGCAGATTTGTTCATTGTGCATCACATGATGACTATGTCATATCACATTGACGGGAGGAATATCAGGCAAGAGAAGAAACTGTCAGGCGTTTCAAGTCCGATCATCTTCTTGTGCGAAGCTCTTGCAAACGCCGTGTCATTGGATATTGCCTTTTCCAAGAGCTTCCGTGCAGTCGAATACATTGCGCTGCCATGTGGTCCGCGCAAGCTCGTACGTGCACTGACGGCAGTGCTGGATAGACATGAAAACCTGGTTGAGGATTCAAATTCGCCGACAGCTGGGTTATCCAAGCTTGCGAGCATCGATGAAAATGACACAAGCAGCGGCCCCGACAGTTCAAACCTCGCTCCGATCAGTCCAGCTGTGATTTCCGGAATTGAACAAAGACTTGGAATAGCATCTCCTCCTAGTCTCTCTTCAGCGCTGACCACATCCTCGTTGTCTGATGGTCAAGCGAGGCTTCTACTTGTCGATGACAACTCTATCAACCTCCGAGTATGTTTTGCTCAGTCATCCCAAACGTGCGACAAGCTAACCACCATACTTTAGCTACTCGAAACTTTCGCAAAAAAGAACGAATTCGCTTCCGGATCAGCCACGAACGGTCTTGAAGCTTTCGAACTGTTCAAGCTGAATCCATTGACTTTCCGGATCATCTTGATGGGTGAGTGTGGCTATTGCTGCAAGTTACTCACTTCATATCTTACAAATCGCTGATCATCACCATAGATATCAGCATGCCCGTAATGAATGGCCTCGAGTCCACGCGCGCTATCCGATCACACGAGAGCGCTATACACGCCCTAGAGCCAGCCTTGATAATCGTGCTCACCGGAGTCGGCAGCGAAGCCGTGCAGAAAGAAGCCTTTGCCTCCGGCGTAGATCTGTTTCTCACAAAACCGGTCCGCTTTGGAGAGCTGCTTTCCGTCATCAAGAGCTCGGTGTATGGGAAGAGATTTATGGATGTGGATGAGGATGAGAGTGAGGAGACATGATATCGTGCTGGACCAACGATACGAACAACACTAAACCGAGTACGGTCTCATTTGCGAGTATATGCCTGCAGCCTTCTCATATGGGGCATTAGTTCCTGCGTTGTCTGTCTGGCTGCCAGTCTTTGTACGACAAACCTTATCAGAACAAAATTCTGTCGTGGGCATGGAACGAGAATCATACCAGTCCGGCTCGAGAGATTGGGGTTCGTGACGGGGAAGAGAAGCTCATGGCAAGGCTAGGCTGGTAAGAAGCGCAGCGTCCCTCGATAGCTCGAGGCTGTATTGGGACCCCGGTGCGAAGAGCAGATATGATGGCGAAGTGCTAGGGATGCATTTAAGGGACGAAAGAAGGGCCCAGGCGATGAGATGCGTTGCGGTTTATCTGGTCAAGACACGGAACACCGGAAGCGCTCGTCGAGCGGACGGGGAACGACAATATTGCTGATGTGACTGGCTTCGGGTATGAGCAAAGAGAGCGTGGCAAGAATTCGAATAATGGTAATGAGTCTAATGAAATGTATCTGGAATCGGCTAAGGATACTAAGAAAATGCAGGAAGAAGTACGAGCATAGCATAGCATAGTACGAGCATTGTGTTGGGGCAAGGGCAAGGGCAAGGGCAAGCCTTGTCGCATCACTGTATAGTGTATAGATATAGAAGCATATAGAGCCAGGCGGTGTCCGTTGATGGGAAAGAATCAAGGTGTTGGGTGCGAGGCTGAATAGCACAATGGTGCATGCCTCTTGCTTCCCGGCAGGTATACAGTATGATTTACTGGTCACCTCTGCGCGGCGTGATTCACAGGTCGCACCAATCTCGAGCTAAGCATCCCGTCTCTGCCCCGCCAGCTCCCATCATGACTTTTTCCGCACCCTCTGCTCGTATCGCACGTTCTTATCGAACTGAGCAGTACAAGGGCACCCACATATATACACAACACACACACACACACACACACACACGCGCGCGCGCGTTTTGGAATATGCGCGCACATATTTGAGACTCCCCTTTTGCCGGCTAGGAGGCATGGCATGGAGCGTGTATGGGAATGTTGCCGTGGAGACGTGGTGTACAACGATCGCATGTTTTGCACACGTTCCACACGTTCCACACGCACGCACGCACCAAGGTACGACTGACACCCTTCAGCTCCCCGACCGGCGAGCCATGAGCTCGTAAGGCCTGCGAGATGGACGCGCGGAGAAACCAAGTGTCTTTCTCGTCAGCTAGACTCGGACGTGGTGGTAGTGGTAGTGGCGGCGGCTGGTTGGCGATGATCGTTCGGGACGGGAATTCAGTCGCTGATTGACAAGCTGGCCAGGACGAGCGCTGGGGGGTTGAGTGGGACAGTCATGGAGTGCGATCTCCGTTGCGTGTGATGGGGGTTCTGGTCTTGACTTGGACGTTCATGGGAGGAGTATGTGTTGATGATGGTGGATTTGCTGCTTGGGTGGGGTTTTGCACGAGGCTAAAAGCTGCCGCGGATGTTGATGGAGATCTGAGTTGCGGAGTGGAGGAGATGGGAAGGCAAGCTGTTCGGTGCGTAGAGTAGACTGTCCTGGAGCATAGGCATAGTTGACAGAGTGGTAGG
>Ga0058698_10000968_pt1 | contig 13905 bp, 12 predicted proteins | sample AgamicAsSfe_FD_67288 | JGI IMG/M metagenome (GOLD analysis project Ga0058698, IMG submission 67288) | Agave microbial communities from Guanajuato, Mexico - As.Sf.e | ecosystem: Host-associated > Plants > Phyllosphere > Phylloplane/Leaf | place: Guanajuato, Mexico | collected 2012-05-30
AAATGCAACTGTACAACTCCTGTACATCCTTCTCCCCTTGGCTGTGCTAAGGAGATGCATCGACATCCTCGTGATAGTGTCTTCATACACTCCACAACCCGTACAGTATGCTCTTGTAGGTTAGTATAGATATCAAATCAGGAAATCCTATCGAGCAATGTCAACAAACCAAGCAAAGCAAGGGCTTGTCGTCAACGAATCAAGCAAGGTAAAGGATTCTTGTCAGCCAAGTCAAGTAAGAGGATCGTGTTTTAGTTTACTTGGTTGATAGACGCACTGATATTACTTGCCAGCAGACATTTAGAGATGAGCTCACCAGATGTTTTAGAACACTAAACTGCTTCCATGCGCGAATCATGCGTGTCTAGAGGTTAGAATTGTTATGATCGCCTAACTCACAAAGCCACACATGCAGCGACTCAGCGAACGGATAACCTTACTGTGACCATTGCGAGAGCCAATATTACCATTACTGCATACTTTCCCGCACCATCTAATTCTTCTCACTTCGACCCATGCACAATAACCTGTTTCTCCTTCTTCAACTCCAACACCACGTCCACCGGAATCTTGATCACACTCGCCACAATATCCGCCGGGGTGAGCGCAAGCCACTGCGTGAGCGAGACATCCGCCACGCGGTCGGATTTGTAGATCTCGATGAACGTAAGATTCTGCGTCGCGGACGTGTTTTCAATATAATGGCCTACGCGAGATGCGTTAGTATCAGTTTGAGGAGTAAAAGTTAACGTAGTGGTGATTACCGGCGTTATCAGGAAAAACGGCCGTGTCACCAGCTTTGAAGTCGAACGTGCGCGCGTTGCTGTTTCCGGTGAAGACGGTGGCGCGCGCAGTGCCTGAGTGGAAGTACAGCCACTCTTCGCTCTGGAGGACGGAAAGTCAGCTCTATGCCCCTCTCACATGATTCCATTGAAAACTTACGGTCGGATGCCAGTGCAACTCCCTCACGCCCTTCGGCTCGATAGTGACATACGTCGACGCAATCGTCTTCGCAATCGGGAAGTTCGTGCTGTCGATCTTCCACCACTGGCCGCCGCCGCCGGGCGCAGGCTCGGGCGCGTGTTGGAATGTGCGGTACACGTACGACGCGTCGCCAGTGAGTTCTCCGTTGCCGCCGGTCACGTTGGCGTATTTTGTGGTGGTGCCGTTCTGGATATACGGGTTGGGAGACGGGAGAGAAGCGAAGACGGATTCGGGGAGGCCGAAAGACTTGGCAAGGAGTGCGCGCGGGGTTTTGACGAGCCAGTCTGCCAGATTGAACGTTGTGCTGCGTACTTTATCAGCGACGTTTCAGAGATGGGGGGAGGTAAAAGTTACCCAGCTCTGTCAAAATCTGCATCATCAAATGCGAGAAGATATTCGTTCTCGTCGTCCAAGCCTTGCACTGTGTGCGCCTGCCCCTTGGGGAAATACCAGATGTCGCCAAATCCAAGTTCGGTTACTTGGTGTCGACCATTTTCATCAACGGCGGAGACAAGGACGCGACCGAAGAGGACCTGGCCCCATTCTGCCTACAATACCATCAGCATAGCACCTCTCAATTAAATTGCGACACATACCACGCGATGCCAGTGCAACTCGCGAATCGCACCCTTTTTAAGATGCTGTTGCGCAGCGGCAATGTCGTGACTTGCAGGTAAGTCGTTGTCAACTTGCTCACGCACCCATCCACCTGGAAAGATTCGCGTTTTGGAGTCGCCGAAGCGCCATTTGAGGTTGGGCACTGTGCCCGAGTCGGTGCTTTGTTCGCCCAAGTTTGATGGGTTGTCGAGATCGATTTGGCGATCAGTCCCTCCTATCAGTTGTTAGATTTGCTCATCTATACAAAAAGTTCCGCGCACCTAAGATTGGAGCGCCTTTGCCCTTGTCGTCAATGGGCTGGCCTTTACTGAACTGTTCGCGCTTGATGACTGCGCCCAGAGTAGAAGACGCGAATAGAACGCTGGCAGCGAGGCACTGGAACTTCATCGTTGGTCAAGAAGTCAGTTGCGAAGCGTATCTCGGAAACTCAAGGCTGCGAGATTGAGGCTCATATATGTTCCGCACGCCGGCTCCTTGGGTCAAACCAACATCGATCCCGATATGCACATCGTACATGCAAGCCACTTTCGCCCATAAAGCAGCTATGTCGCGACTGCTGGACAGGAATTGCGCGAGGGCGATCATTCGGTCCTTGTTTGCGCATCGCATTGGAGTAGGTCGTGCAGTGCAGCCCGTCCCGCTGCAGCCAAGAGACCCCAAGAGGTAGACTTACCGGTAAGGTGCTAAGTCTTACCGTTACTCGACAAGGTTCAGCCTTTCCAAATCTTCAATGTGCGCAAATATTGGACGATATGTCGCTATCCTTGGCGTGGTGGTATAGATGTTGTAGATCTGCCCCGCAATGGGCTCGCGTCAATGGTACCATTCGTGCGCCGAATTGCGGAGAGGGCTTGGCGTTGTAGTCAGCCCTGTCCTCCGCGGGAGAAGCTCCGACTTCATGTGAGATTTGGCTGGGTACTCCAAACCCATACATATTGTTTGATGAGGATGTGTAAGACGGCTGAGACATACAATCTTTGCGGAAGGTCAATATGCATATGCTGAATCATTGCCAACTTCTGTGCATTGAGGAATCACACCAGTCTTTTTTTATGTTTGTGTACCTCTTCTGGGTCGACTTCTTGCTGTCCTAGCCTAGTCCGCGGACAGTGGAATTCTCTGAACGTAACATCTAAGAGCGTTAACCTGTGCATAGCTTCAAGAAGCGTCGAGGGCCGAGGACGATCTTGAAGCTTCTTGTCAACCCCTGCTCGTCCTCTTCTTCTCGGCCGTAGTGTCGTCCAGGATTGGTGAACACTGTGCATCGAGTGAAAAGAAAACTGAATAGAATTCTGCTCCTGTGATATGAAGCACAGATCAGGCAACTCTCTAGTCACGGCAACTATCTCTGCCGTGCTCACATGGTTCCTATAGCGACGATCTACGTGCTCTTTCTCAGCTTCCACACCCAAAGTGTATGCTCTCCTGACGATCAGATAGTGAGTTGGAGATGCATTCGAGGTTCGTCGTCAGGGCCGGGCTGGATGGTGCCATCTACGCAGGCGAGATGAGAGATGAGGATAGGACCGTAGCGGGATGGCAGCATGGCGATGAGCAAAAGAATTGTGCACGAAAGAGACATCAGTGAAGTATAAATATGGTCATTGTAGCCGTGACAAAGGAATCAGCTCACAACTTGCTCTAAATCTCTCAACAGCTCCACAGCCTTCATCCTCTCAACCAATACTCTCTAAAACATGCTCTCTCGTGCCCTTTTAGGTTCGCTGCTTGCGAGCACAGCAAGTGCCATCTCGCTACCACCCCTGATCCCCAGTATCCCTGGTGTCACTGAGCCTCTTTCCGAGAACGCTCCACCTCTGCCCATTCTCCAAGTTCCGACTCCGCCTTTGGAGAGCCCACCTCACTCGGTGAACTCCCAGATCCGTCCCAAGAAGATCGGATACTTCTGGACTGCGGCAGGTGACAACAAGCACAAGGACTTCCTTGCTACGTACTCGCTCGACGATGAGACATTTGGCATTCTGATTGCTATCACAGACGTACCGTCCTCTGGCAACTCGCCGCATCACTTGGGCCCGTCCATCGATGGCAAGACGCTCGTCGGTGGCGGTCTTTTGTCGCTGCTAAAGACTCAAGTAAGTATGTCCAACCCCCAGTGTAATCACGCACTTATACCCCGTAGGACACGGCATACTACTTCGACACCACGAACCCATACCAGCCCAAGTTTAAGAAGTCAAACCGTGCTCTACTCTCCTCCATCACCGATGAGATTCGAGCCAAACCTGATGGCGGCTTTCTCATCACCTACATGGGCTCCGCCGTCGGTACTTCTCCCGGCCGCCTCATTGAGACTGATGCCGAGTTCAACATCATCCACGAGTGGCCCGAGGATGTTCCCTCGACCCTCAACATCCTCGGCGAGCAGTTCAGCCCGCATGGCCTGTCCATCGACTTCAAGAACAACATCATCTTGACATCCGACTTCGTCGTGCCCGTCACGATCCTCAAGCCAGCGAGCATTACCGGCATCCAGAAAGCCAATACGCTTCGCCTCTGGGAACTCAGCTCGCGCAAGATCATCTCCACGATTACCATCCCGAATGGCGCTGGGATCCAGGACGTCAAGTTCATCCCCAACAATCCTGAATCCGCTGCTCTTGCTACCGCCGTCGGACCAGGACAGGTCTGGATCATCTACCCCTTCCGCAAGAATGCGCAGGGCAAACAGGGCGTCGCAGAACTTCTCTTTGATCTTGGTCCCCGCGCGCGCAACAACCTCGCCATCTACTCCGACATCACCGACGACGGCCACTTCGCATACTTCACGCTCACGCTCGGAAATCATATCGCAGCGCTGGACATCCGTGATTTGAACAACGTAAAGCGCCTGGACAACCCTGACGAGAACCAGGACATCGTCGGACCGCATTACATCAAGATCAGCCCAGACAAGAAGAACCTGCTTGTTACTGATTACTTTGTGCAGACGGGCGATATCGGCATCGTAAACACCCCGGCGGACTTCAAGGCGCAGTGGATTGATATTTTGCCAGATGGTAGCTTGAGCTTCAACCGCAGCATTGACTTCTTAAGCCAGTTTCCGGAGAGAGGTGGAGCATGGCCTCACAGTGCGGTTATCTTCGATTTGACGGACCCAGCAAAGCCTTACTACTACTAGATGATTGAGGAGGGGAAACGGCGTAAAGATAGATTAATCTGCAAGTTCTGCTTAGTTTAATGTTTTCTTAGTCTTTCTTTCTATAGCTGTTAGTGAAAGCGGGAATACTTACGTTCGCTCTGCACGCTCCTTAGATTAAGTAAGCGATTTTTAAGATATTGTAGTCTTAAAGCTAGTTACTATAGTTTCTACAGCGCTAATATATTCTAAAATAATAATAAAACTTAATTCTTCCCCCCTGTAAGAGGCTGCGCTCCGTAGAGCAATCGCGAGGTATACAAGAGGTTGTATTCAATAGAGAGCTAAACTCCCAAGCTACGTAGCTAACTATATATAAGCTGGTTACCCGAGTAACAATCAGGCCGGCAAGGTCTAGGTGCACGAGGCAGCCCCTAGGTCCTGCGGCTGTTGTCTGAACGTCGTTCAGGCGGTCCGAGGAGAATCCGGGTGCTCGAGGTAGCACCCGGATTCTACAAGTAGACCAAGATTCCATCAAGGAGCTATCCAAAGGGCGTTTAGCCCGTTACAACTATCACGAGGATGCCAATGCATCTCCTTAGCACAGCCAAGGTGAGAAGGATGTATAGGTGTTGTACCGTTGTATTCAAAAGCTAAAGGAGTGTAGTAGTGCCTATGTAGGCTGCTAGTATACAGAATAAAGTTTAAAAAGCAGAGATTGCATAAAGTGTGTAGGTTATAGCTGTTAAGGGTTCGTTGTCGACAACAAGTGCATCCGAAACACTAAAGATATACTCTTCAGCAATAACTAAGCACTTATTGCACTGGCACACTATAAAACTACTAAACTTATAAAACTACTACACCTATAAAACTACGTTAAAATTCTACTAGAACTACTAAATTTTTCTAAAACTACTGTGCCGGTGCATAGAGTGATTAGTTAGTATAAGGGAGTATATCTTTCGTGCTGGGTGTGCACTTGCTGGGGGCATCGAAGAATCCTTATCCTATCGATCAACTTGTTACACTTAAACAATATCAACACACTTCATGCTATCTTTTGCTTTTTAAACTTCGTCTTGTATACTAGTAGCTAACTTAGGCACTACTACACCCATTTCGCTCTCAAATACAGCTGTACAACACCTGTACACCCCTCTCCTCCTTAGCTGCACAGAAGAGATGCTTCGACGTCCTCGTGATAGTGTCTTCATACACTCCAACACCTGTACACTACTAGACTTTGTAGATTTCTTGTAACGAGGACTTAAGGTACATGTCCCTCGAGGGAACAGAGTACGCGCTAAACCTGCTTATAAGGCGCGCCTCGCTCTACAGAGAGAGGCAAGGATTATTCTCTTTACAACCTACACCTGTAGTCTGAATATACGAGCTATCTCCCACTATCCTTAGTAACGTGAAGCAAGCACTATTGCCTACAGTTACGCCTTACATTTCCAGAGACTTTGCTAAAAATACGTACTTAAGAACGCTCTAAATTTAAAAAGATAGAGCTTTTTTATTATTAAAGTAAGATAAAAGAGTTATTTTTAATATATATATTCTGTAAAGCCTTTTATAAAACAGAAGTGTTGCTAAGCTTCTCTTGCCTCTTGATTGCCTTACATTCGTAGACATAGCGCTGCATTAAGTAACGCACTTGTTAGTATGTATAGTGTAACAAAAGAAACTACAAGACTGATATAGTTGCTCTAACTAACGTTACTACTGTAACCCAGCACTTCTACCAGTACATTAACAGTGGTACTTAGTGACCACAACGCGACCAAACCCCATCCAATAGCCTTGTCCATTCTCCACCTGCGCACTGGTACGGCAACAAGAAGTCCAGCGAGTGTTGCAAGCAAAGTAGCTCCTGATATTACCAAGGTCGTGCTTACGGCGATGTGGTAGGGCCTGAAGTGGACAGACTGATCTGGGTGTTTTTCATGACGATGCTCGCCCTTGGTAATAATCATGTAGCATCCGCTCAGCCCTACGCCGAGTAAGATGTTCAGCATTGGGCCGCCAAAGCAGGCTGAGAGGGCCATGATGGGGAATCCGAGCCGTGCAACAGTTATGTCGGCGACGAGATCACCAAGTGAGTTGCCAACCGCAAAAATAGTCAACCCGAGGATGGCGTCGGACATGTTGAGGATAACACCCAAGGTCCGCAGAACACCAACGACCTCGTTGGCAATAGTGCTGATCCAAGCAATGGCGACGGCAAACCCAACAAAGCAAAGTGCTGAGCGCCAATTCGGCGGGCGATTCGGCGTGGTGGTGAAGAGGATGAATGCAAGAACGCTGAGAGAACCGACCAAACCGTAGAGCGTATGACGAAGCAAGATACGTGGGTTGTCGGGTTCAATGTTCGCCCATAGGACGAGGACAAGGAAGAAGGGAGCTGTAAACACCTGCACGATTACGAGCCAGCGGTTCCATTGTTTTGGCTCGATAGGTGTAGGGATCGTCGGAAGCTGCTCGGGTGACTGTGCTACAGTGTCTGAATCCGTGATATACACCTGCGGTGGTGGTTGACTGGTGGTCGTGCTGAACGATCCACCATTAGGTTGTCGGGAAGAAAGATTCGCTGGCGATTTGGACTTCGATAAGCCCATGTTTGCAGGTGTTTCCGGTGGCAGCACCAGTGATATGCTACGGGTGTGGGAGTCCCCGCTCCCGCTATGCGGCGTGGCTGCGGGTGGTAGACCGAAGTCTAGAGAAAGCTCTGCGTGGCCTCCATCGTTCTCATCTTTCTGCGGCTCGACAACTGGGAGCGTGATGGTGAGTAAGAAGACGGGTAGACTTGCGACGAGGCCCAAGATTTTGTCAAATATGTTCTTGTCTGACCAACTGGTCAACGTCGGGAATAGGGTGGAGATCAGGACGTGTGGGGTTGGTATGATCCCTGAAGGCCACCATTTTGGTATCTTGGCTGCTTCGATATGACCGAACGGATCTCTTGGGAAGAAACTTGACTCAGGTGATGCGCTAGGCGAGGGTAGACGAAGACTCTGGGGTCTAGAAGTGGATTGCGCCGACCAAGGATAATCAGTATAGGCAGGGAATGGTATTGGAGGAGAAGCGGCATCCGGTACGGTCAACTTCAGACTAGGGGGCTGGGATCGAGAATCACTTTCTGTTAGCGGAGTCGAACGAGGGCTCAGTGATGGTGAGATTGTACGGAGGGGTGCTTGATCCTCAGGACCCGGAGGCGCCAGCCTGTTAGGGGAAGGAAGTCGGTCTCTCGGTGCGACAGGACTTGGTGCTCTGGAAGAGCGGGAGGCTGGCGGAGACAACGAGATGGTCGGCGATGGAGGCGCATCCAGCATTCTGCTTGGTTCATTGGGGGTGGCGGATATGAAGGTAATGTCAGGCACGCCTTGTCCCTGCAGCGTGCTCGGGTGTAGGCGGACATTGTCGATGTCATTTGTGGAAACGGCTCGCGCTCGGTTGCCTAGACTCTGCTGGATGTCGAGATTCGGTCGGATCACATGCAGTGATGCATTGGACGCAGTTGGGTTCACATCAAATGGAGGCCGATCCGCTGGGCCTGCTGTTGAGATGTAGTTTTGCTGCTGGGCAGTCGTATAAGTAGGGTCGTCCGAATACCGCCGCAAACTGATTGGCATCGACTGAATGTTGCGCGACTTTTGCAGGGAGGAGAGTACCGCTCTGAACTCCAAAGCTCCGACCAAACTCGGTCGGATGGGGGTATGAGTGTTGCGTCGGGACATGTTCGGGCGATTGACGCGCATGTTATTTGTCAGCTCGCCCATCCAGCGTTCGCGCTCTTCTTCGTTGTCATCGTCGTCCATGGTATTGTCGCCGCCAGCGCGTTCGAGCATAGAAAAGTCGTCGATGGATACGCCGTGGCCCGGGGTCCTGCTACCAGCACTGATTTCATCGTCATGGTACTCTGGAAATTCTTCTTCTTCGCCACCGGGGGTAACATAATGACTCCTGATGGCGGCTGCCCTCGCTCGTCGCGCCTTCCTCAAATTGAGCCACCAGTGCCAGGCGACGACAAAGGCGACGTAGAAGAGATAAAAGGCCACCATAGTGACCGACTCCCACAGATGCAGTTTCCCGTCAACGATGAAGCCCATGCTGAAGGCAGCCGCGACGAGAAAGAAGCCGACGTCGCGAACGAAGCTCTTGCGCGCGACCTGGAATGGGCGAATCAGAGCCATGGAGCCCGAGACAACGGCCGTGATGAAACATGCAGCACCGATAAGCTCGCCTACAGCCAAACTCGCAGCGTGAGTGCGGAAGGCGGCAAAGGTAGAGAAGACATCGGGACTGCCATTGCCAAAGGCAAGCAGTGTCACGCCAGCCAAGCTCTCGCTCATGCCCAGCATGCGCGCAATTGTATTGAGGTTGACGCAGAAGAAGTCGCTCGCGGCGATGCCAATGGTGCTGAAGAGAAGGGCGAGCCAAAGCGTCATGAGGACGAAGGCAAAGGGCTTCGCATGCGGGAGGCGACAGTAATAGAGGGTCAGGTAGGATATGACGCCGGCTTCTTCATCGGGGCAGTTTGCGCGCACAAAGGCGCATTGGTCTCTGGCGTGGTGAACGAGGCGACACTCCTCGTCCTTGATGGACAGGTCCCTCTTCTGCAATGCGCCAACTATGGCGTTGCCGTCTGCAGCTTGCGACTTGGCCCATGCTAACAGCGATATGAGGGAGATGGCGAGGATGGTGAGGGCGAAGGGTCGTGCCGAGTAACGTGAGCGGCGCAATCGCTGGGCGTGCTTGAGTATGGTGGAGTCGTCCATGGTCACGACATGTTCTTGCGTGAGTCGGAGGGGCCGCGCAAGGGGGGACGAGGGCCGGTTTTAGGTGGAGGGGAGCGTGAAGGCGGCGACGTGCGATAGCGTAACAGATAGCGGAGGACGGTGCGCGAAGCGTTTGGACTGGATCGGCTGATGCGCGACAGCAATGCGTACGTGTGTGGCAGTGTTGGCGATTTGCGAAATAACGAACGTCATCGTAGCATGATAGCGATATGGGGAGAGAAGCCCGGATCTTGGAAGTTGGAAAGAAGGGCGACGCGGAGCGATAGAAGCACAGGGTTTCTGGATGACGGTGTTCGTCGCGCTAATAGAGATGGCAAAAGTGTGGCGCAGGCATGTGGCTGAGTCTTTTTGTGGGTCGTTGGATCTTCACAGTCTTCCGCCTTGTGCTGTCACACATGAACTCTTCTTTTCGTTTCTCACTTCCAACACCTCAAAACGCCCTGCGTTTTTGGAGAAGCGAGAACAGTGTATTGATGTTGCAGCTGATCCGGTTTGTGCGCGTCTACTTTTTCCTTTTCTTTCCTTAACTCCACAAGACACTTCGACGCGGCTCCTGGCTTCTTACCGTTCATCTCCGCCACTCAGGTCATCGCTCAAGGCGCCAGTCAAGTAACCACTGCATACATCTCTCGTATATTATTGGCACACTGAGATCTTGAGAGGCTCGATGGTCTATATACCAGGCAATACTAGCTTCGTTAATGCCACCTGGTAGGCTATGTCTCTGTTACTTGTGGACTCCTGACTTTATTCTTCTCGATCGAGAGATCACCAGACTTCTCAACATATGCTTGCTAATGCAGAAATTTCAATCCGTTGACGTTATCACCACATACAAGACAAGAATAAAGCGGGCATAGAGACAGTATACCTCACCATCAAGCCTACATTAACTTCTGAAACAAAGCTCCATAGAGACTGAATGAACTCTAAGCTTCTAGATGCTTTATGTCTACATTGCAACGCTTAACACATACTTGTACTAGGGCCAGGTATGATATATTCCAATGAATATCTACCTTTTCCTCCTCATAGGGCGCATGGCGACCTTCGTTTCATCTCGCTACTGCTCAAAATTCTTTGAGGTACCCGGATAGCCAGCCCCACCTTCAACACACATCCCTTTCCAGATCTGTATTAGCTCTTGTGGAAGTATAGCCATATCAAGGTCTCTCTCACTCGCACTCGCTAGAGCCTTCCAACCCTCCACATGCTCTGCACTCGTACTATCGACGACATAGGTATAGTTGTCGAACTTGTCAGACCCGACAGCAAGCATGGCATCCATGCCGCTGGCAAATCCGAAGACAGCGAGGAGTTGTTTGTACTTGGCCCAGTTGGCGTCTGTCATGGGGATACCAATTGTGTCTAGACGTAGGTGGGAGAAGTCAATGGGCGTTCCATACGCAAGTCATACAGGCCACTTACAGACAACGTTCGGAAGAATGCCATCGTGTTCTACAACCGTGTGCAGAGATTCCGCCATATAGCTATCAATAAAGGTTAAGAGCCTTTCGCGGTCATCTAGACAGAGAGCAGACCCTGTTTCGCGGATTATCCGGAGAGGGCCGAGAAAGATATGACGCTCCTTGGCCTTGAGGGCAATTAGTTGCGCAGCTTGAGAAATAAAGAGATTGGTTGAGGCTTACATCAGATCCAGGCGTAACTGCACGACAAGGCGGAGCTCATTCAGAATTAGGATCCATCCCGTCAAACACTGGTGTATCTCGAGTCGCACGATTGTGAGCTACTGCCATGCTGCCTGACCCAGTGAAAGGAGTCATACCGTCGGGTGAAGCATACGGGGGTAGTCTATCAGAGGCTGTGCATTTGTCTCCGCCTGAGTAGCCGACGATACGATAGTCAAAAGGTGATCTGTATGATCCCTTTTCCCACCCATGTTTTGGCGCGCCAGGCGGAATCAACGCGGCCTGACGCATTGAGTGTGCAACTTCTGACGCAATCGAGCCTGCTGCTGTTCTTTGCTCTTGATAAGTGACAACAGGGGTAAGAGGTGCTTGCGTGTGCATGAGGTTACGCGCTTCGGAGAGCCGGTTGCCAAAATCAGGGTCCACAAACCGTGTATACTTGAAATGCTCCACCCACTGCGGAACCGTTGACGAAGATGGAGATGACGAAGCCTCGTCAATGCGATGAGTTATATTCATGTTCTTTGGCTGAACGCGATTGAGAAAATTGAAGAATTGCGCTAGAAATCTGGGGTATAATATGAGATGTCTTAGGAGGAGTAGTGGGTGAAGCGAACGAACACTGAAAGCTCCCAGCTACCTTACATTCGCTTGAGAAAGAGCACTGTTTCTGATTCGCCACTGTTAGTGAAAGAACCCAACGACCCAAATCAGCCATAGTGTCAAGCAGGAACTCACATTCACCGCCAGTCTCTAGGAAATCTCGGTTGTTTCTCTATTTTCATTATCAACTAACGAGGGTATGCATACGCGTGCGAGCCAACCTCGCCATAGTGTAATCCATGTACTGGTTCCTCTACCCACTGACGAATCCAATACACTCACATTATTCTCCAAAGTAAAACACCAAGAACACTCACGGACCTGGCGCCCTTGCTGCGGCGTACAGCATGCATTGGCGTCACATCAAATGGCGGGCGCCATGGCAGAAGCGCCATCTCTGAGTACTAGAGAGGTTCCAGGCGGAAGACGCAGCTAAGGAAAAGGCTGAAGCTGTTCAGAGGCGTCGAGATAAGACTGCTGGTGTATGTCTCAAGACAATCCAAAACATCGACCAGACTGGCTGCACTAACATCCAACAGCGTGTCACACTTGAGCGTCTTGAGAAAGCTGAGAGCATGTGGAATCGCTGCAAGCGCTCGATACGCTGCTCTCGTGATGGAACGTGGTTGGAAATACACATCAAGCACGGGTCATTGATCAGTGGCGGATAGACTGCTGAGATAACTAAAGATGGAAACATAGGTGATCAAGACAGATGGAATGTCAACAATATATTTGAGGACTGGGAAGGCGACTACACGAACGTACTGGCAGAATACGAAATCTTCTAACGGCAATTAAGAATAGGAATAGTAACCCCTGTAGCAGATGCTGTCACGATGTGTATGTGGTTGTATCTTCGTGCAACTCGCATTCTACGACGACAGGAATCAGACGCCACTCGTTCCTGGAGTTGCAACTGCATCACAATGAAGTTTGAAAGAGTTCTACCTGTAGTATGGAGTTGAAAGCAGGCGAGGTATCAAGTGTATACCATTGACTATCGAGATTCTTGCTTAGTGTCACATGCGCGTGTCGCTAATTGAATTGTCTCATTCACGAAACATGACCACTTTCTAGCAAATGAAAGCTTTTCGATAGCCTTCGATGGTCGATGAGTCAGCTAAGAATACGCAGTAGTGGTGTGGGCGTGGCGGATCCACGAGCGACATGATTCTCGTGCTCTGTAGCAAAGGCCATTCCACAAACAATCTTTAACACAAAACGGGCGAGCGTGCCTCTCTCTCTGGTCATGATAGAATGGCTCGATCCATCGTCAACGATGAATTACCTTTCTTCCTCATCCCGGTAGCCTCAGGCGTGCGCTCGCGGCGCCATCTCGTCTTGATTCGACGTGTTGAGGCGCATAAAGACATTTCAAGAATATATCCAGTCTGCAGTCGGCGCTAATCAGGAAGATTGGACTACAATCGACTGGGCATATGTCTCTGAGAAGGCTTCGCTCGTCCAGCAAGCAGTGGATGAACTGCTTGTCTACGTTACCCGCCGTCCGAGGTCAAGGATCGCCTGCCGATTATCAGTCGTCATCAGGCAGTTGCGGATCTTAAAAGTGTTTCTCGAAGGAGAGGTAAGTTCTGAGTAAGCTTGCTGCATGGATTCACATTTCTTGAATTGACTCATTCAGGGCTGCATAGGCTACGTCCAGTCACTAGAGGTGATGGCGAAAGGGATGAGACGCGCATCGACTATTCTTTGGACTCAAATTTCTTTTAGCCCCTTCGGTGAGGGGCTCGATATAGGAAGCGTAGTCGCGAAAGATTGTGCTTCGCAGCGGTGCTCTATAGGTTGGGAGAAGTTCACATTGCAATTTGACCGGATCTAGAATTACTAAGCTAGTCTGGTCACTCGTCGTGGATGTGGGCGATCGGCCTGCTCAAGGCCATCAGTTAGTCATTTTTCCTTGTTTAGCAAAACGAAATCGGTGTTTGAACAACGAGCTGGCCTCAATACCTTGTACGTGATGTGCGATTGCGCAGGAGAGAAGAGGTGGGTTGTTTGGCGATCGTGGCGCCTAACAGCGTTTCCAACGGGACGTAATACTGTACGGTTGAAGCTATCGTGAGGTACGTACGGGTCGATTTCTGGTGTTGTACGTACTGTATGTCCAAAAAAAGCTCTAAGTACG
>Ga0058698_10000969_pt1 | contig 13890 bp, 3 predicted proteins | sample AgamicAsSfe_FD_67288 | JGI IMG/M metagenome (GOLD analysis project Ga0058698, IMG submission 67288) | Agave microbial communities from Guanajuato, Mexico - As.Sf.e | ecosystem: Host-associated > Plants > Phyllosphere > Phylloplane/Leaf | place: Guanajuato, Mexico | collected 2012-05-30
CCTAAGGTAATAGATATAGATTCTCCGTAGAGAGGAGAAGCCGAGCAATAAGTAGATAGCCGCTATTACTATACTCGAACCTTAGAAGAAAGAGTAGCCGGCTTATACTATATTAGACCTTGATAGATATATCGCTTAAAACAAGCGAGCACGCTAAGTATCTATAGAGACCGACGAGGAGGATAATCTTAGTAGAGGGGCGAATTATATTCCGCCTATACGTATACGGAGCCAGAATTTAATAGAGGAGACAATCGAGGGTATATTACAACCGACTCCTAAATCTAGGCAGACTCGGAAGACAGTTAAGGTTCCGAATACTAAGATAGTAAAGCACCCTCTACCTATTAAGTTATTAGGAAGACAGCAGCTATTTACTATTAATAACGGATTTAAGATAAGCCTAGATAGAGGACCTATAATTACCTAGAAGCAACTCTTTAATGCTTTACTAATCTTACGACGGGATATGGGTGCACTTCTCTAGTCGTTAATAACTAGGCGTAGGGCAAAGAAGGTGATATTTGAGGCCTACGTAGTAGCGCCCCCAACTCTAAAGAAATACCCGCTAGCTCTAAGAATTACTTCAGAGCATCCGAGGGATGAAGTAAGGTTAAAGAATATAATAGTAGTTTTTATCGAGGTATAGATTAGAGAAACTCGTCTCTAAAATATAATTATAGATAGTAGAGCCATTATAGAGTTGATCCCTAAGAGAGTGGTGCTAATAGCTAATATCTAGATCTACCGTTGCCTACCTATTAGTCTAAGACTTGCTAATCAGTAGCTAGAGATGATCAAGGAGTACTATTAGATTAGGGTTAATATTTAAGGGGTAGTTGCAGTATATAAGGCATATATTATTAAAGGAATTTCAGGGTACGATTTACTGCTAAGTTGTTCGTAGATATCCCAGGTAGATTGTGTCTAAGACTATAGGATAGGGGTTATTACTATTTATAAGGCAAACGGGACTCCTAAAGTTATCTATAGAAGGGAGATACTAGTAGAAGTCTCGTCTAATAGCCTAAAAGAGACCAAGCAATATTAGGATATAGAATATTAGGTAGACCAGGAACTTGCGTATCTAATAGCTAAGTTAGATAGCTATACTTCTAAAGAATGGTCCGATATAGATCTATTAGAGTATATAACTGAAGAGGATGCCGGGTATGATCTAGATATCTATAATTTCGATAATTTAAAATAGAGGGGCTACGCTAAAAGAGCTAGGTTCAGCCCTCTTTAAAGGCATTCGATAGGACAGGGGTAGGGACTTTAGAGAATAAGAAACTAAAAGAGGAGAACGATGGTCCTCTATAATATAGTAGTATAGATAAGTTTGAGGTCCTCGATGGCAGAGGACTAAAGATCCTATAGGATCTAGGAGAATATTAGATTAAGGGAGATCTAAATATAGAGGTACTTTCTGCTATAGCGGTAACGCTAGAATTTAGTTAAGGACGACAGTTTAATCTAATAGCGAAGGAGGAGAGAGTAATCATAAATAATCGTAATTAGATAAGAAGATAAGCCGAGTATAGAAACGAGCGGTATCTCTTAATAGAGTCTATTCCAGCCATAGTAGCGATGACTTAGAGAATAGCGGGCGGCTTCCCAACTACACGTAGGCCGATGAAGAGACAGCTAACGAAGGCGCCTATTTAAGAGGTTAATATATAGGTAGAGTCTTCTAAGATCACTATTAGGAGCATTACCGATACAGTAGAGAGGAGGGAGTATACTAAGCGGATCCTTTTTACCTAGAAGGATTGCTTTATTATAAAGCTTAGCGAACTAAGAGCCACCGATCTTATCGAGTATATAATCGTGATTTAGGGAGATCCGACGCCGCTAAAGATAAGGCTAGGAAAATATACTCTACTAGAAATTGTATTCGCAGATAAGATGTTTCTATTAATAATTAAGGCCGGTATCCTATCACCAGGGATTAGTGAATAGGGTATAAGGACTTAGTTTATTCCTAAGAAGCCTAGTATAACGGACTTACGGATTGTATATAACTTTAAACCGGGTATCAACAAGTATACGATCAAGCCAGCCTATCCGATATATAATCTGGATGTGGTGGTCACTATAGTAGTTAAAGCCAAGTTTAGCGTATTCTTTTGTGCAGATGCCGCAAATAGATACTAGGTAGTACTAATAGCAGAAGCTAATAAGTTCAAGTTAGCGATCATATTTAATTATCGTTAGTTATTCTATAACAGGATGGCGTAAGGACTTACTAGAGCACTATATACTTATTACGTATTTATAGACATGACCTTTGGTTTCTTACCATCCACGTAGAGTATAGTAGCAATGCTATCGATGATTAGAGATAATAGGAAAACCGCTTTCAGTCCCTTTATTAACCACTATAACGGAGCCGCTATAGACTTTAATAGTATGGCTAAACTTCTATACGAACAATATTTCCTAAGGGTAGCATAGGCGCTAATCTTTCTAACGGGACGAAAGTCTTCGTTCTTTATACTAGACCTCTCATTTATCGGATTTATAGGCGATGTTAGAGGTTTAAGACTATTAATTCGTTATAGGGAGCGGGTCCTATAGTAGCCTCGGCTAGAGTCTTAATAGGACGTAGAAGTATTCTACTACTTACTACCGTTCCCAAGGAAATATATTCCTAGTAGAGTAGAGCTGACTCTAATTATAAAAAGTGCCTATCGAGAGGAGTAGAGAGTTACGCTTAAGTCTAGATACCTTTCTAAGAGGAAGAGATAGGTGGATATCGATATATTTACTTAGGGCGAAGACCAAGATGCTATATTCAAGTTAGCTAAGACCTATATCTATAATAACGTGACCTCGGGCGGTAACCCTGACTTAGCGTATTACCTATTAACGGATACCAGTCTCGAAGCAGTAGGAGGGACCCTTTTTTAGATTCTAGGATCCTTACCTAATCACCTTACTATAGATAAGGACATAGATAATATTACAATTATCTATTTCATGTTATTCGGATTCTAGGAGAGGGAATAAAGGTACCCTATTATAGAACGGGAGTTCCTTACTACACTAAAGTGCGTCGAGGAGGTTAAGTAGATTATTAGTAGAAGTAAGTACCAAACTTATCTATATACTAACTATAAAGTATTAGTGAGCATCCTTAACATGTTAGAGACGAAAGTAACGCCACGGATTATTAGCTAGTAAGATAAAATAAACGAATTCGATATTTAAGTATATCATCGAGCCGGTAAGAGCACTATTATAGGTATTACTAATAGTCTATTACGTATGCCGTTAAGATATCGCTAATCGTGCTACGCGAAACTGGGAGAGCGAGCGTATAGATTATAGGCAAACGTTATGATAGGCGGTTAGAATAACTTTAAAGCTGCTTAATCCAGTATAGAAGTTTCCCCGTCGAGGCGGAAGGTTTTACCGGCACACTCGATCTTTAAGGACTACAGTCCCCAAACTAATTTAGGAAGGATCGACGTATTATTAAAGCGAGCATTTCAGCGTCTAGTCGCGCTAAATACTATGATAGAACGCTCGGAGACCGGGGTGGGGGTATATATAGACGTATATATAGGAATAGAGGAGGACAGTACTATCGAGGAAGAAGGAGAGGAGGGTTTTCTAGATATTTCGCCCGAGGTCGATATAGAGACTCGACGAATTTAGGAAGAAATAATAGAGGAGGATAAATTAGGGAGAAGTACTACTAAATATAAGGGCTAATTCGAAAAATAGACTTCTTTAAAGGAGTATAGCGATATTGCTCGCTATTTACTAAAAGGTAAAGCTGGATTGGAAAATCTAGATAGGAATAGGAGTCGTGCAGTTCGAAATTAGGCAAAGAAGTTTTAACTACGGAGTTTCGCATTAGTTAGGAAGGAGTACGATGGATAGTAGGTAAGATATATACTAAAGCAGGATGTAGTAGTAAGGTTAAAGTACTACTATAAGTATCTTAGACACTTTACGGATGCAATCACGATGTAACGGTTAAAGGGATAATAGTAGTAGTCTATAAGAGCGGAAGATGTACAGAATTAGTATACTAGCTATAAGAGTTGTTAGAGGAATAGTTATAAGAGAACTAGTATGAACCCAAGGTTAAGGCAAGAATTTAGGCCGATATTAGTGATCGCGATAGACTTTATTAGACCGATTACGCCGAGATGTAAGGTTACTAGGTTCTACTATATCCTAGTTATAGTAGACTACTTCTCGAGGTTCTGCTGGTTACTAGGGTGTGCATTACCGTCTTTAGAGGTAGCGGTTCGGATGCTAAGGGACGTGATTATACTAGTATTTAGGCTACTAGAGGTAATATATTTAGACTAGGCTACCTCATTCATGTCTTATAAGTACCACAATTATTACAAAACGGAGAAGATCCGGATAATATAGACTCCTATCTATTACGTACAATCAAATGGACTTCCTACGAGAATAGTATAAATGGTAGTTAGTATCCTAAGGAAGATATACGTTGATTATAGAGGTATACTCGATAGGTAGGAACCTTTACTACCGAAAATCATGCTCTCCCTTAACACAAGATTTATTAAATTATACGGCTTTATACCTATAGAGATCATACTAGGTTTTCTTCCGGTAGCTACTAATCTGGAACTAAGCACCGAGTAGGCATAAGACGTAATCAACTTCGATAGATCCCCAGTTAGTCTAGAAACGATGTCGAAAGTAATTAAGCTACGAGAGTAGAGAAGGGAGGAAGTAGTAATAGCGATCGCTAATAGTAACGATATAAAAGAGCGGAAGTATACTAATACTCCGTAGATACCCCCGAAGGCAGGAGACCTAGTTCTTAAGAAAATAGGGAAATACAATACGTCTAAGAATAAGAAGTCAAACTCGAGGTATATAAAGCCGTGATTACTAGTCAGAGTTGCAAGAAATAGAGTTATAGGCTATATTCAGCGCATCTATAGGGACATCGGAGAGGACCCAGAGGGAGAAGAAGAGAAAGTTCGCTATAATCTATCGATTATAGTGAGATTAGTACACCTTAATATATTGAAAGTATACTATAGGCGACGGCCACTTATAGTATTTACTACTAACAGGGTTGATTCTCAAAACCTATTAGTATTTATAATAGTTCCACCGGAGTACATCTCTTAGGCGGCTACAACAGAGTACCAGAATTGGATATATAGAATAAGATATATCTTTCTAGATATTAAGAGACATCTAATAAGGGATATAATACATTAGTCTATAAGACTAACTAAGTAGGCATTCAACATTCCTGTATATTAGACCTACATTCAACATGAGGTTCACGGCAACATATTTTCTATTGTTTTATACCGGCTATTAGTGCTTTTCTTTATTCGTTTCAGATAAGAGCTAAGCGCTAAACTAAGAATCCTTTGTCTATATAAGAGAGACGTACATTATGTAAATATAAAATAGATTTAGTCTTAGTTTCACCTTTATCTTACTTCTTTGTTTGGGTTCATTCACAAATAATAGGAAGTTAGGTAATTATTCGATAAGTAGTAATTCACTATTTAGATTCATCTTTATAGTGTATAATGTTAGAAGGACTATAGTATATAAGAAGACTTATCCTTATTATAGATTTAGTATCTCGACGTCTACCTTTTAATATATACTATAAACCTCCTACTCTTTATAACTATATACTCCCTAGTCGATTTCAACTATTACTCGTTATATATTCATATATATTCTTCCTACTCGCCATAATATAACCTCTCCCTATTATTAAGAATGGCTAGACTACCCTCTTAATCCCTTCTAAAAACTCCTCCTTCTAAGATTCTAGTTATAGCTAAGAATATTCATCGTAATACTCCTCTAGAAGATGATCGCCTTTCGAAAGTTAGAGTCTCTAAGAGAAGTCGAGAGGAGAGAAGAGTAGAGTTCGAAGATAAGGCCGACTTTTAGTTATACGAAGAGATATAGTAGGTATTAGTAACATCGACCGAATTAGCAATAGCCGGTTAGGATATATATATACTATCTTACTAGAATACTGGTATCTAGTAGGGGCAGTACCTCTAGATTATCTTATATAGGGGCCCGTAGAGAGTGGTGCCTATCTCGGTAGTATCCAGTGTCCTAGGAGCAGAGACTTGGAACCGTTTTAATATAGTTAATAGGGAAGATATGCTTATTAATAGGGCTACTCTAAACGTGGCCTTCTTGAACTATCAGAATGAATTATATAGTTTTAGTTTATTAGAAGAAATCTTTATATACCGAGATACCCTAAGTGACGAGACTAGCCTCTGGGCATTCGACTAAATAATATTAGAGCACTCAATAGAGGTCCTTAAGAAGACTATTTCCTAGTTCGGACTATATATCCTGAAGATCCGGAGAGACAAGACTTAGCGTATAGATAAGAACATCATTTCAGATCCTTTCGACACGGACTATATAGAAGTGTATAGCACCGTTATTAATGTCGCTACTATTAACAATAAATTAGCTGCGGCTATCGATATAGTATATACTACCTTACCGCGTTACGGACGATGGGTAGCTACGTAAGTAACAGCTATAAATATAGCCAAAGGTCTCCGTAAGTTGATGAACAAGATCGTAACGGCACGCCTTTAGGAAAGAGAGTTAGGGATTGTTCGTAAGATAGTTATTTGCTTGAACTTTAGTCTATATAAGAGGTTCAAGATAGTAAGGTCTAAGAAGTAGGGTATCCGTTACTAAAAGGACTAGACCTAAATAGATATTAATCGTGCCAGTGCTGAGTGCGACGTAAGACTTATAGATCCTAGTCGTCTACTTCCCTAGTTTGATCCCAAGATCCTAGATGATGTTGGATTAAGGATAGGAAATCTAGATATCTTAACCGACGTAAAGGATCTACTTAAGACTTAGAGGGTTATTAATAATATTTTAGCTATTCTGCCTCCTACACCCCTAGTAATTGCACTAGTAGTAGAGGTTCAATTATCTCCGGTATAGGTAGGGGCCTAAGTATCTATATAACTATCGTTAGTTAGTCGCTTAGTAGGATCTTAATAAAGACAATCTTCTACTACTAGGCAACAGCTGCCTTAGATAGAACTACGCTAAACACGTTCATAAACCCTTGCAACGAATCGGAGACAACTATCTATAGAAACCTATGTCTTAATCAACAATAACACATAAGAAGAGACGACGACGACTATCTAAAAGACTTAGTCCTATACATGCACCTATAGTCTAGGAAAGGGTTACCTAAATAATATACCTAGAACAGCCTCTGGAAGACTATTCAACCTGCAGAAAACCAATATTAGACGACTAACTAGGATACTAGAGCAGTACGTATCGAAGGCGGAGTATAAGGATATAGTCTATTTCAAGCATACCAGACTTCTAGCTAGCTATACTGGTCTCTAGTAGGGAGGGGGTCCTATCACTTCGGAGATAGTATTATATCGACTATTCTTAATTACACAAAACTAGGATCGAATCGGAGACATTAGTATCTATATACTAGTCCTACTAGAGACTACTAAAGACACCCTAAACTACCTCTGGTTCAAGTAGAAGGGTCGAGCACCTATTCCGTTAGTCGATAATCTCGGAGTAATAGCGTACTAACCTATACCACTTGGGTCCACAGTGGAGGAGATCCTCGATAGGCAAGATCTATAAGCAATACTAGCAGTCTTGGATAATACTAGCGATTACGATTAGTCTATACTTTTAGAGAGGATTAGACTTCCACCAACTACTTTTCAGGACTTCTAGATAAATGGCACTATTAATCTAGACCTATTCCCCTGGCTCTGGGATCACGGTCTACCTATAGGTTAAACTAAGACCATTAGTGAGTTGCTATACGAGGAAGCCGAGTGCTATAAGTATTATATAAGAAAGATATACCGGACGGATTATCTTAGCTAGCTTCGCGGAGCAGTATATACTATTAGCTAATAGATTATACGTACTTCCATAGAGTACTTCCTGGTATATATAGTATTAAGACCTAACTATTACTACCGACTGATCTCGTATCCATACTACGAGAAGCTGGCTAGGTTTTCTATATATTCGAAGACCGCTTTCCGTTATATTAATATTAACATCAATCGCCTGGCGGACGACAATAGAGGTAGAAACATAATTTAAGGGTCCTTGTCGCTAACAAACGAGACGGCTAATATAGCTACTATTATTCTACCAAAGATGCACCACCATATCGACGAATAGTTTTAACGTATATAGGCCAGAGGTACTCCAGTGAAAGGCCTTATTTAAGTAATTAAAGAAGTTTACTTTACCACGGTTAGTTCCGATAGCGACAAGACGCATTTCTCTACCGATTAGACTCCTGTTCCTTGCAAGAGAGGAGAGGTTAGAGTAATAATACCTTATCTACCTTATAGAGCGTAGAGTACTAATATAGGAGATCTAGATCGTTTCACTATACTACTATAGTTCATTGCAGTGCAGAAAGATAGTGATAGCCTAGAGATCCTAAATATAGGTACTTAGTTAATGCTTTCGGAGTCCTACCGAGATTAGATAGCCCTACTAGCAATACCCTTAGGCTATACGAATATATATAGCAAAATTCCCTTTATATTTCTAGCTGGACCTTAATTGCTTACCGATAGTGCTATTTCAGCAACTCTAGTTGGCCGTATGCGATATAGTAACCCGGCCTTTATCTATAAGCTAAGACTGGTTCTTCTAGCTACTACGACGGACTTGCGTTATAACATTCAATAACGCTACGCAAGTATTATCTACTCCGTATATATTACTTTCGATCAGCTTGTTCGTGTAGAGAAAGAGTTCTATAGGGGAGCATTATACTTCATAATAAGAGAGAATAGTAGTCAATCGTTACTAGATAAGGATAGAGCAGGACCTATAGAAGACTAGGGAGCGTTACTAGAGGAGGAAGGCTAGGAGGTATAGAATAAGGTGATAGATATACTGATAGATAATAAATTACAAGCAAGATCGTCTTTAAAGACTATAGTCCTAAAGGATAATAGATAGAAATATAGATTTGAGTTTTCTTTAGAGTTGGGTTTACGCATGCTTAGTCGGCTATAATATACATTTATTATAGTCATTATAGTCATTATAATCAGTAGTGGTTTTATCGGGAGACAAAACTTCCTTTTTCCCCGGGTATATAGAGTAGGAAACTGGTACAGTATCCGATAGACGCTAAAACAACCCAAGATTATTAACTAGCAGTACACGAGTATATAAGGCTATCCGGGTAAAAGTCCTATGCATGGGTCTATCAGATATATAGTACCAAGTGAGCCCTTTCTATATAGCCTAGCTAGTCCCCGTCCATAGTAAATTGAGCGTTCTAGTAATTCTTGAGACGGACCTTTTAATTTGTTATCTCGAGTTCACATTTGTGCCTGGCTCTAGCACACTATCTACTTATCTTTTCAATACTCGATAAGATCGGTGGCCCTTAGTTTACTAAGCTTTATAATAAAGCAATCCTTCTAGGTAAAAAGGATCCGCTTAGTATACTCCCTCCTCTCCGCCGTATCGGTAATACTCCTAATAGTAATCTTAGAAGACTCTACCTATATATTAACCTCTTAAATAGGCGCCTTCGTTAGCTATCTCTTTATCGGCCTACGTATAGTCGGGAAGTCGCCTACTATTCTCTAAGTTATCGCTACTATAGCTGGAATAGACTCTATTAAGAGATACCGCTCGTTTCTATACTCGGCTTGTCTTCTTATCTAATTACGATTATTTATAATTACTCTCTCCTCCTTCGCTATTAGATTAAACTGTCGTCCTTAACTAAATTCTAGCGTTACCGATATAGTAGAAAGAACCTCTATATTTAGATCTCTCTTAATCTAATATTCTCCTAGATCCTATAGGATCTTTAGTCCTCTGCTATCGAGGACCTCAAACTCATCTATACTACTATACTATAGAGGACTATTATTCTCCTCTTTTAGTTTCTTATTTTCTAAAGTCTCTACTCCTATCCTATCCAATGCCTTTAAAGAGGGCTGAACCTAGCTCTCTTAGCGCAGCCCCTCTATTTTGAATTATCGAAATTATAGATATCTAGATTATACCCGGTATCCTCTTTAGTTATATACTCTAATAGATCTACTTCAGACTATTCTTCAGAAGTATAGGTATCTAATTTAGCTATTGAAATAGAGATTAGGTTTTCCCTCTCCTTTCTAAAGGGAGAAGGCGTGCCTAACCACTACGCTATAAAGGCAAAAGAGGTATCCCCGGAGATACTTTCTACCTCTACTAAGCCTTACTATATACCCTTCTATAATATGCCCCCTCGGTGCCGGCGCACAGCGAGAAACTACAAAAAATCCTTGATTTTTCAGCCCTAAGGTACCGGGACCTACCCTGCCGTACCCCGCTACAATAGCATGTATAGAAGGGATTCGCACGCCGGCGGGAATCGAACCCGCGACCTTCGGCGCATATATCCGAAAAGTTCAGGGCGGGGTAGGCGAAACGCGCCAGACGCCCCCGCCATCGGGTATAGTTCACTATAAAATAGAGATTAGGTTTTCCCTCTCCTTTCTAAAGGGAGAAGGCGTGCCTAACTACTACGCTATAAAGGCCAAAGAGGTATCCCCGGAGATACTTTCTACCTCTACTAAGCCTTACTATATACCCTTCTATAATACTATTAGATACGTAAGTTCCTAGTCTACCTAATATTCTATATCCTAATATTGCTTAGTCTCTTCTAGGCTATTAGACGAGACTTCTACCAGTATCTCCCTTCTATAGATAACTTTAGGAGTCCCGTTTGCCTTATAAATAGTAATAACTCCTATCCTATAGTCTTAGACACAATCTATTACTATATACCCTTCCACAATACTATTAGATACGTAAGTTCCTAGTCTACCTAATATTCTATATCCTAATATTGCTTGGTCTCTTCTAGGCTATTAGACGAGACTTCTACCAGTATCTCCCTTCTATAGATAACTTTAGGAGTCCCGTTTGCCTTATAAATAGTAATAACTCCTATCCTATAGTCTTGGACACAATCTACCTGAGATATCTACGAACAACTTAGTAGTAAATCGTACCCTGAAATTCCTTTAATAATATATGCCTTATATACTGCAACTACCCCTTAAATATTAACCCTAATCTAATAGTACTCCTTGATCATCTCTAGCTACTAATTAGCAAGTCTTAGACCAATAGGTAGGCAACGGTAGATCTAGATATTAGCTATTAGCACTACTCTCTTAGGGATTAACTCTATAATAGCTCTACTATCTATAATTATATTTTAGAGACGAGTTTCTCTAATCTATACCTCGATAAAAACTACTATTATATTCTTTAACCTTACTTTATCTCTCGGATGCTCTAAAGTAATTTTTAGAGCTAGCGGGTATTTCTTTAGAATTAGGGGCGCTGCTACGTAGGTATTAAATATCACCTTCTTCGCCCTACGCCTAGTTATTAACGACTAGAGAAGTGCACCTATATCCTATCGTAAGATTAGTAAAGCATTGAAGAGTTACTCCTAGGTAATTATAGGTCCTCTATCTAGGCTTATCTTAAATCTATTATTAATAGTAAATGGCTGCTATCTTCCTAATAACTTAATAGATAGAGGGTGCTTTACTATCTTAGTATTTAGAACCTTAACTATTTCCGAGTCTGCCTAGATTTAGTAGTCGATTATATCATACCCTTAATTATCTCCTCTATTAAATTCTAGCTCCGTATACGTATAGGCGGAATATAATTTACCTCTCTACTAAGATTATCCTCCTTATCGGTCTCTATAGATGCTTAGCGTACTCGCTTATTTTATGCGGCATATCTATCGAGGTCTAATATAGTATAAGCCGGCTACTCTTTCTTCTAAGGTTCGAGTATAGTAATAGCGGCTATCTACTTATTACTCGGCTTCTCCGCTCTACTGAGAATCTATATCTATTACCTTAGGGAATTATCGTCTACCTCTCTAAGAATATAGCCGGATGCGGCTTAAGAATAGTTAATAAAGGCTATATATCCTAGTAATCCTGATTCCTGATTAGCTAGATTCCTTAAAGACTATAGTCTTAAAGGATAAACTAGCATATAATTAGCTCCTATTACCGGCGTGCTCTACGGCGGATCTACGGTAACTACGGATAGCGTTCCGGAGGTTCCTATATACCCCTTATCCCGAAGAGGAGGTCGAACTCCAGCTTACTCCTCCCTTAATACTGGAGGATTTAAGTAATTATTAGTAGTATAACCCCGTATATAACACCTATAGTAGATCACCTAACGTCTCTATCCTATATTTAGGATATTACGTCGATTTTCTCTACTCGGCTCTAGTGCTAACTACTCTTCCCGAGTCTGCTAATAGGATCGCTAATGTTACTATACCGGCTAAGAGTACCCTTATATCGCCCTAGCCTCTTTCATTAGTCTATTAGCCGCATAATTAATTTCGGCTAAATATATAGCTGAATAGGCAGCGGTAGCTATTACGATTAATACTTCCCCCTCTCCTAGCGCTATAGCTTTTATTACTAGATCCTTAACTATAACGAAGTCCTAGGTCTCTCTATCCGGTAGATTCATCCTTAGACTAGGTATAATTAATTAGTCCCTTAATCCTATAATCTACTTAGCAGTCATTAACTTACGGTTAGTCGAGTCTAATCGATACTATAATCTCTGTCCTCTAACGATATACTACTTAAGGGATTTACTCTGCTCTTACTAGAGCTTAATAATCTTATTTATTATTAACTAGATATTATCCTTTCTATTAAACCTCTTCCGGAATGCTTTCGTAAGATCCTCCCATATTAGTTTATTAGTTAGCTTATATTTACCCTAATACTATTCGGCTGCGATAGATCCTCTTACTAGACTATACTTAAAGAGGTATACTATACTCCTTTTATCTTCTACCGGGTCGATACGGTAAGCTCTTTTTTAGAACTCTACCGACTTAATATATATCTCTATATCGTAAGATGTTATATTATTACCGCTAAAATGGGCCGGCACTAATCCCGGAAACATTATATATACTATTAGAACGGTAGACTGTATTATAGAGGTACTTTAAGTACTTCTAGACTTCGTCTATAAGAGATCGGGTGTCGGTATCTAATCTACCGATCCTATACCGTCCTCTAACTATAGCTAAGATCGACGATATACTTACTTAGAGGATATTACCTCTTCTAATATAAAGGGTAGTTCTTTCTAAATATACTGTCGAATAATAGTTTTAGAACTTGAAGTTAGTACCTTTATAGTTATAACCTAAGAAAAGGCTGCTTATACTATAAATTAACGCTAGAGCGCTATCGCTGAAATAATCAAGAAAATCGGGTGTGGTTTACTATAAAAAGATAAGTAGACAGTGTGCTAGAGCTAGGCATAAATATGAACTCGAGATTACAAATTAAAAGGTCCGTCTTAAGAATCACTAGAACGCTTAATTTACTATAAAAGGGGACTAGCTAGGCTATATAGAAAGGGCTTACTTGTGTCATAGGACAACATGGTCTAATCTTAATACGCGCCTCCCGTATTAGGAAGTACATGATAGGCTAGGAAAGGAAGGTTGAACCGCGGGTTTAACCTTATCTATCGCCGCCGCTATTAGCAACGTAGCTCTTCAAGCTACGTCCTTGTTATATAGCCTAACCTATACTAATAGATAAGACCTCTATAGCTGACTGAATCTGAACCGTTTGCCCGTATTTACGCCAACTACCTGCCGCCGCGAGACCGACCGTAATATTACGTAGCTTCTTACCTTTGGTGTGACTACGTTCGAAATAGCTATCCGCCCGAACCCCCCCCTTAGGACTAACTCCCCTAACGAACTCGCCGAACACGTTACTTAGTTCCGCGACGACTAGCTCGTCTACCTTC
>Ga0058698_10000973_pt1 | contig 13861 bp, 9 predicted proteins | sample AgamicAsSfe_FD_67288 | JGI IMG/M metagenome (GOLD analysis project Ga0058698, IMG submission 67288) | Agave microbial communities from Guanajuato, Mexico - As.Sf.e | ecosystem: Host-associated > Plants > Phyllosphere > Phylloplane/Leaf | place: Guanajuato, Mexico | collected 2012-05-30
TTGTGCATTTTCAGGCAACACTGAGAACATAGAGAAGACAGCACAACAACATCTAGTTTTGTTTGACTCATGCTTTCAAGATAAGTCTTATATATTGTGCGTAAAAGCTGAGCGGTGCATGGACAAACAAGACTACAAATATCTCAATACTTTCTCAAGTTCAGCTATCAGCTACTATGCGCCTACATGCCTTCATACTTCTTTTCTTCTCCATCTTGCCCATCGGCCTAGCCCTACAACTTGCTCCAACCCGCCCTAGGCCGTGGATACCAAGTGATCCGTGTCCCACTTCAATCACTGCTAAGATTATTGCCAATCCCTGTGCGGACGACATCTGCGTTCCCGACTACTTCGATTTCACAACGCTGGAATCCGTCCATTCGGCACTCCTTACATGCCCTAATATGTCCTCCCTTGATCTCAGTATTGATGGATTCTGTAGTACATGGCCAGACCGGCGGAACCTCCCATTCAATCACCTGGGCGGAGAAAGATACGTTGACCTCAAAGTTCTAAAGCTGGATCGCTATAGCTGGGACTGGCGGAGTGAAAAAGACGTTTGGACTGGCCCGGAGTGCCGTTTGAGAGGCAAGTTGGATTGCTTCATGGATACACTGTACTGGTTCTACAAGGGTCATTGGAAGAGCTGGCTCAAGTGGCGCAAGCAACCAAAAGCGCAGCGCGAGAAGACCAACGTCGAATTGTGGCTTGACGCAATGGACTGGACGGCTATCGAGGAACTATCAGTGGAGAGTGTTCCAGACAGCGTGCGCAAAGTTCTCTCGCAATCGCGAGCACTACGGATGCTAAAAACGACGGACATCGAATTGATCACGAATCTGCCAAACAACACGCTTACGCATCTGTCGTTCTGTAATGGCTTCCATATGCGAGATTACTTACCCGATATTCTTAATCATCAAGGAGAGTCATTACAAAGCCTCGAGCTTCGTTGGCATGATGACTTTATTCCGACGCAGCATTTCGGCGGCTTGGATGGAGACTTCGATGTGCTGGCAAGCCACACAAGCAACCTTTCACATCTCAGTGTCAATGTACTATACAATGATACTACATGGCCTTTCGAGACGATCGAGAAGATTGCCACCATTCCTACATTACGAAAAGTAGACTTGTGGATGGACTCGCTTAGCAAATGCTCGTGGCCATATGATCCTCAATTAGGTGTACCTGAAGCGGAGATATTAGGATTCAGTGACGGGAACGACAGTGGCTGTGAAAGCAAAGAAGCATTTCATAAAATACACCTCGATAGTACAAGTGCATCTAAGATGTTCAAGCACATGAAAGAGAAGAAGCAGGGGGACGAATTAGAAGAAGCTACGTTCTGGGAGGGTAATTGGTCGACAGAATGGGACGGGGAGACCTCGAGAGTTAAGGTGGTATGTAAAGCGAAGACGGATCTTAATATGGAAGAATGGTGTATGGTAGAACAGGAGAGTGATGATGTTTCGCAAGAGTCATTCTTTTGGGATGAATCAGTCTTTACTTCTGTGTAACCAAAACAGAGACTCATATGACCGATATATTAGGGTATGGCCCTTAAACTAGCCCCAATTTGATTCCTTAGTATCAGTTGTTGGTTGGAATCCATCGTTATATGCTTTCATGCTTTCATGACCTTAATCACGGCTGACTGTGGGGTCCCATGCACAGACTTCATAAACCCCAGTATCTAAACTCTTCATGTCCTCAGCTGATAGTTCGAAGTCATAGATCTGAGCATTCTCCTCGATACGGGACTTGGTAACCGATTTGGGCAGTGGTACGAATCCCTAAACAATGTCAGCATGGTACGCCATATCAGGGAAGGATCGCATATATGCTAACCATTTGTAAACTCCATCTCAACAGTACTTGTGACGGCGTCTTTTTATATTTCTCCGCAAGCGGTTTCAGTAGAGGGTCTTCATTCCTCGTCGCACGAACGAGCGGACAGTATGCTTCACACAGCACACCCCGTTGCTTGCACCAGTTGACGATGTCTGGACGCGCAAGCCAGGGGTGAAGCTCGATCTGATTGATGCTGATAACTCCACCCTTACCCTTGCCCTCTCTGGCTTCAGTCTCTTTGATCCACGCTTCCAGTTCGTCCAGATGGTGCACACCGTAGTTCGATACACCGATTGATCGAATCTTACCGTCTTGCACACCCTCAACGAGCGCTTTCCAGGCCCCGAGTCGGTTCTCTTTGCCGCCGTAGGGACTATGTAGGAGGTAGAGATCCACGTAATCAAAACCGGTGATATTGAGTGTATTGTCGATGTGTTGTTTCGAGTTTTCGTAGCTCATGTCTTTTGGGGGTATCTTCGTTGTAAAAAATAGCTCCTCTCTCGGTATTCCTGACTTCTTCATCCCTTCCGCGGATGGTTGCTCATTCCGGTAGGCTACCGCGGAGTCCACGTGGCGATAGCCGACCTTGATTGCATGCTGAACTACTTCAGACGCAACGTCTGCTGGTGTTTGGTATACGCCATATCCAAGAACGGGGATTTTGTACCCTGATGGCATGGCATATTGCGAGTTGATGGTAAGACCTGCCATGATAGCTGATGACGTATGGAAGGATCGGGGTGACTTTGGGAGGGGAATTTGAGAACGAAGATGTGACAATCTTGTGAGAGCAGTACGCATAGCGCGATTGCAACAGAAGTGATGGAGATGGCAATGTCTCGGGCGTGTGTTGCTTATAACATGGGATGGATGTACGTTTGTACGAGGCTGTCGTGGGGAGACCTGGAAATAACGGAGATAAATTGCGGAAGCCGATGACTAAAGAAGCGGTAGTAACGAGTTCACCACCGAACAGGGAGCGACCACCTTATCATCGTCACTCCATCGGCTTTTGGTGGACTTTCGTACTTCTCACGAAGCTCCTCAATGCTAAACGGATTGAGCGCGCATAACAGCCATATTACTTGGTATGTCCCAGATTGGCAATATTAACACTAATTCACATTGGGGTAAAAACACTCAATGCGGAAGAACATAACCGGGTTAATTTCTACTCATCATCATCACTCTGCATATGTTTTACCCAGCGAGCACTGCCTTTATTACGCTCTCTTACGCTCAACACTTATAGGCAGAGGAAGACAGGCATCACGCCTCTAGCTTTCATGCCTACCCTAGGCGGCTGCGCGGGCCTCAGCTGCACAGTATCCGAGAAGACGGGTCCCTTGTAAGCGCTAGAAGGGCCGAAGAAGATCTGGAGAAGGTACTGGCGAAAGCTGGTGGGGCGAACGCACGTGAATAGCCGCCTGATCACTATGGATAATTACATACCACGTTGCGCATGCGAGCCCACGGATCCTGAAACGTCCCGACCCCCTCCTTTTTGGACCTCTGGGTCGCGTAAAGAGGATGTGATTTCTGCAAGAGGATAGCAGCTTGCAGGCCTGAACCGTGTTTCCGACTCACCGATAGACTGGCCCGTGGTTCGGTACCCCGGCAGCAGCTCAGGAGTCGATTTACGTTTCTGGACTCTATGGAGTGTAGTACGACAGCTGTCCAATATTAGCCGAAGACTCTTTGTACGACTCATTCTCGATGAATGCCGATCGCATCATCGGAATGAAGATCGATCTCTACCGTAGCTTTGAGGCTTGTCCGACCATCAGCGTGCGAACGAGTGGTTCAGCAAGTCTGCAGTGCCACCGGTGAACCGCGAAGGGGATGTGCGCTTACAGGCACGTGCATGGTGACCTCATGGGGTCTAGCATCTGGTCGCTTTGTGCCACTTATAGAACCCCATACGATGCGGCTAAAACATGTGCAGTTCAACAATATTTTCCTCCATCGACCAAATCTATCGTCGAGGTCGTAGAGACAGGGAATACTCTTCGCTTCCATTAACATGCTGATGTGGGGCGTAGATCATGAAACACTAACCCGGTCAAGTCCAAATGCACCTTCTCTGTCATGATCGCACAAGTTTCCTTTCCGTCTACATCATGACCCAGTCACAATGTTTCCCCATGTGTTTGGTTCCCTCGAAGCAAGCCTCAACCGTCGCTCAATGCGTCATCTTTTATTACAGGGTTCCGTTCCTACTGACTCTTGTCTTATCTTGTGCTCGGCAATGCGGAGGAGATTCCGAATAATCGAACAATGTTACCTACTACGACTGTACTAGTCTGCGTCCCGCGTCTGGGTCTTGCCGCTATTAGGTGCCTATCCTCGGAGACAGAACATGGAATGCTATTGTCAGCAGTCAAACGACCAGCCAAGTGAGAACAGCGGCAGATTCCGAGCAGCTACGTGATGCGAAACGACGCAGGAACGTGGGGGGTTGCACCACACGTGGTCGACAAAGCTTGTGACTGGTCACAGCACAACCTCGAAGGCTGGGTCGCAAACAACAAGCAGCCCATGGGGACTTCCAGAAGGGCTCGCGTGCGCTAAATCATCACTCTGAATAGCACTCCTATTGGGAGTTCTAGGCGGAAAGCCGCTACCAGCCGTTGTTCACCTCGACCGTAGGGCCGTTCGGGCCGCTGGTGACATCGACGAGAGGTAAGCTGCGTACATGCGCAGCGAACCGGTCTTCGACGCGGTCCGCGACAGCATTGACGAGCGGATGTAAGCTTACTGGGGCTTGTGACCTAAAAGTTCCCTCCTTCCGAGCAAGCCACTGGCAGTCACCAGGCGAACCGCAAATCGCCATCCACTAGATTTCGAAACGGGCTGACCAGTCAAAACCACCAGACGCATGATTATACACCGCGCCGGTCAACTAGCACCGTGCCCATGCAACTTCGTTCCATGTTCAAACTGAATCTGGCAGATTTGGTGATACACGTCAGACCGTATTCAAAAACTACTGTCAACGCGTCGATCCAGACTGCCGCGACAGTCTCGACAGTATCATGCGAAAACTCTGATCTTCTCATGGCTGTGCTTACAGCTAGCAGCTAGATTCCAATGACCTGTCACCCCTCTGGGACGCACAGAGGGCCTTTCGGTGCAAAGGATGTTGCATGATTACAAGCTAAGGACAGCGTGACAGCTGCTCTCGCCATGCATACCGGCGCCACCCGTACCGTTCAGAGAGCGACTGAGAGCTTAAGGGGAGCTCAGGATTGCGGGGCCTTTGATTGACGAATGTCTTCACGGCACATGTGAACCGAATTCGTGCGTAGCTCTCAACGCAATGTGGAGGTATACCATTACAATCTTCGTTATGCCTACGTCAACCTCACCGAAAGAGCTCCTTTCCTCCGCAACTCCGGGCTGATCTCAGCGTGTGAGGTTCTTCATGCGACTACATCACACAAGCTTGGTCAGTATAGTGGGCGTTATGTAAGGACTGCTCATCTTGCTGATCTGCTTGGTCTACTCCCTAGGCACCTGCGCAGTAGCCGTGCTTTTCGATCACTCTGGTCCAAGCGGTCCGCCAGTGCTTGAAGCATTTGCAGAAGAGTGGTCTCGACCAGAGCCACCGAGAATGTGAAACTACCATAGTCAAGCAGTGGAGGATACAGGGATATATCACAAAGTTAGGTACGGTGTGAGTGTCTGAGACTCCCTAGCATACTTGTTTGTGGGTCCCTGCACGTTACGACGGTGGACGTAAGTTGTACGGTCCTCGCGTGGAATAGGAACTGTACGACCTAGCTCACACATAGGGCTGACTATGCTGACCAGTCACGAGTTGCACATGGGAAATACAAGGGATGCTGGCGTCGATCATGCTTTCTTACTCTTGACATTTCTTACACATGTACCAGTGTGGTTGGAGAAGCGGGAGTGTGAAGGCACATGACATATGTACAACGTACCGGCCAAGCGATAGGCATGCCCAGAGATGACAGATCCTATCATGGTAGAAGATCGAGCAGTGCCGTACGTAACGGCCGATACGTAACGGTTCCAGATATGTGACGTGCGTCTAGGTACCTACGCATGCATTGGCATTTGTCGCGAAGCACGTCATATTGCACCGTACTGTAAGACAACCCGTGCCCTTTGACAGGCTTTGCACGAACGCAATGTTACGTGTCTGTCTTTCCGCATAGCGGCAGCTCCAGGCAAGAAAGGCCCGATTGCGGCGCTGTCCATCTCTAAACCTTCTGGGTAAGGTATCGCACCACCACCGTGCCGCCCTCAAGACACGCGAGCCGCGCGGGTGAAAGCCAAATTCTGCCGCAAAAGTGTGTATTGCCACATGGCTGGCAACTGAATCGCTTTAACTTGACTACAAGCGAGCCTCTCATAGCTATCGATATTGACACCTCTGAAACAGTCGCGAGAAATCGATACAACCGTGATTGCGGCACAACTGTATCTGCATATTGCGGCGCAGTCAACGTCGGCATAAGTGGGTAACGGAGAAGCCTGCCCCGTTGGAGAAGGAGGGAGGGACCAGACAAAAAAGGCCCCACAGGGCGGCATAAGGTTAGTAAGGCTGTGCGAAAAATGCAGATTGCGACCGAAATGGAAAGCAAAAGGGTGGTGAGTATGACAGAATGCGCGACGCGGTTGTTCATTCCATGGTAGTAAACGCCTATACTGTGCTTTAAGAATACGACTGAGAAGACCTGCAGCAGGGGTAATGATATGCGCAATAGAGAAGGGGCCGTCCAGCTAGCCTGGGGCAAAAGTCGATGACGATCGTTATAGAATTTGAAACAGTGAAGTTAAGCAAGGGTATCGAACGAAGAAGACAAGATAGAATGTGAACGTGAGGCGTTGCGCGCTGCTGCCTCAATGTTGCTGAGCCCCAAATCCCTATGCAAGCCGCCCGATTTTGCTAAACGCCATGTGTCTGTGCCGCATCGCGAGAGCGTTTGAACAGTGTCCATATGTGACAATCCCCAGTTGAAAGAACAAGAAGAAGACGATACAGGATGATTCACTCGCATCCCTCAGCCGTACGCGAGGCTGACTAGGTGTGCAGGAAGTAGTTGCTATGCGACGGCTCGATGGGGCTCATCGCGTAGGGAGCGAAGCCCTGCTGGATGTGGTGCTCAAATTGGGCATATGGAATGGGCGCAGGATCGACCTCCTGCCATTTGCGTGAGCATTGTCGTGCTGTCCATTTCTCTGTAGCACCAAAGTCTTGCATCTAACAAAGTCAGTTCATATACTCGAGAGTCTTTGGGTGATGCATACCTTTTGTGCGATGATATCGAACTTGCTTGATGCCCAGTAATCATGTGCCTTGCGCAGTGCCTGAACGTCTGCATCGGCCCATATGCGCATGCGCTCTTTCAGTCGCTTGATACGCATCTGCAATGCTGGTATTTGATAATTCTTATTGAGATCTGTCAGAAAGCGCGCTGCGATGTCCTTCCACGGCATGTTTTCATCTTCTTTGAGCCGTAGCAGTAGTCTGTCTTCCTCACTGAGCTCGAACTGCGTTGACATCTGCGAGTCTGATCGCTTTCTTCGCTTAGGCTCATCTTCTTCGTCGTCTTCCCGGTACCTCTTGGTTGCATGCGACCGAGGTGTCTCAAGGGGTAGAGGGGCGATTGGTGTGTACAAGCGTCGCGGTTGTGGTGAGGTCATCTGGTTAGATGATAGTTCTGTTGACGGTTCACTCAACTGTGGACTGTGAGTCGGGAATGCTGAGTAGTATGCATCGTGGCTTGAGTGGATGCCTAGTGCGTTCATCCATGGGCCGTCTACTGCTGCTGAAGGCAGTGAGTCTAAGTTACTGTGAGACCGGTCCATGAGGCGGGACTGTCTCCTAAAACGAGACGTGGACTGACGAGGCACACTTCTTGCGTCAGACTGAGGCTCTTCTGAAGGACGTGTAGACTCTGGTACTACTGAGTCCCGGGAGTAGACCGTGCCTGGAGAGATGGCTGCTGATGGCTGCGTAGCGGAAACTGGAGCCCTCGTTGAGTATTGAAGCGTAGGGGCGGGCTGCGATAGGTTGATAGTTGATGTATGCGGAGGCACATAGTGGGGATACGAGACATAGCTGGTCTAGACAACCATATATGAGCAGCCGATCTCGCAACAAGGGTGAAGTACAAACCTCGCTATGGTACTCTGGGGCTGAAATCGAGGGGCACCAGCCAGGAGTCGGCTGACTATTCAGCTCTTGAGAAGGAAGAGGACTTTCTGGTAGGTGTGGCATGTACGAGTGATGCGACTGTGGAGACATTGAGGGAGGTGAGGAGCCGGGCGCGGGGTAGTACTGAGGGTAATAGGGACTTGGCCACGAGGCTGGCTTGTCTTGGAGAAGATGCGGAGGGAGGATAGCACCTTCAAGTATAATAGACATGACAACAACGTCTGCCAGCTGGGTAAGAAGGGCCTTTTGTTGCTGCGCCTCTACTGTTGTGGTCGCTAATGTAGCAAGAAATGCAATCAAGACGGGCGGTAGCAGGAAGGAAGACGCGGCGCACGGTGGTGATATCCAGGCTTGAGCTGGATGACTAGGCTAGGGGAACGCCTCAGTCATATTTATCAAGATGGTAACGGTATAGCGGCCTCGAGTGCAGGTCACTTCTAGTGCGTCGACTCTATCGTGCCACCCCCCCAGTAGGCTTTGAAGGATGCTGCTGCTGCTGCGCACTGACTGTCAGGCCTGCACGTTAGCGCCCCGAGCTTTCACCCTGCTCTTCTCTTGTCTCCTCGCGGTTTGGCGGCCTCGACCCCGGCATGCCATGTCTTGCGCTTGAGCCGCGATTTGGCCAGGCATGCATGGTTGCTCACGGTTGTGTCCGGCCCATTTGCTGACCCGGAACGCTGTGCTGGGTTTCTAGGTGGTGTCCTGCAACGGCGGTGATCATGACCGTGTGGGCGTCGGTGCAGCCTTGCTATCGGAATCCGCTATACATCTGGCCAGCAAGGGTGTGTCCGCTACACTACATAGTAGCTAGTGCGCCTAGAGGTGGTTTTTGGAGGTGAAAGTCGAATGTAACCTTCAGTAAGGCGGCCACCCTTGACGTCGGCCCTGACGTCTGAGACTGCTCCCACAATCGCTACCCAGCAGGATAATCTCTTTTCGATGCAGCGTGATATTGGAGAACTTGTCCGTGCTGGCGGCGCCATGGGATGCCGTTAACAAGGGTCGCACTCCATCGCGCAGCAACGAGGAAATTTGGCCAGCCGTGTCTTCCCATTCGGTGCGCCTGGATGGCTGTGCCGTTGACGTACCTTAAAGCCAGTAAATTGCCCCGCGTGTAGTGGGTAAGCTGAGAGCGAAGGACTCAAAGGCGCTTAAATGCATGTTTGAGGTAATTCTTATTGGCCGCTAATATACGCTTCGGCTGGGTAAAGACCGCTAATTCGCTTCTTCCGTCCCCTTCCAACTCACCTCCTCTTCTTCGCACCTCTCAAGTAGCACCTATCCACGATATCGGCGAAGATCACTGCCACCACTACTATCGACAACACGTCGCTAGCTAGCGTATAGACATGCCATGTCGCTTTCGCCCCACACCACGGGACTTGTTCCGTGGAGAACCGCCGACAAAGACCTTCCGCACAACGCTCAGTGGGTGTCACACCCCACCACCACGGTCCCATCCTACTAGTCAATCTGGGCTGTGCGTTGTTGAACGGCTAAAAGACATTGTCTTGCAGCGGTCCAATCCCGAAAACCCCGCTCCGCTGTTGTCCTTCAACGGTAATCTTTGCTCATCACATTGGTAGCTGCGTTTGATCAACGGCTCATTCCGGTAGAATGCTTGCGACATCATTTGTGTCGAAAAGCTACCCAGAAGGGAATTCTGTAGAGCGGAGCGTTGGTTGTTGTTCGACGGCTGCGCACTGAACCTGCGACCGCAGCATACGGCGGCTCCAAACCTTGAAGCACTGCCTTTTGACACTTGATATAGCTACATTCTTGTCGCCATTCACCTTGTCCTTCAATTCTGAGGCCGCATGCGTTCTGCTGGACTCAAAATCTGCCTTGTTCAGTTTGGCTCACGCATTTGATAACTAAAACGAACCAGCTGTACACGAACAAGCACAGCGATAGTGTACGGACTAGCGATACCATAAGTATCATCAAAGGCTACGTCGTGTATGCTCCTGCTGCACACTTCCTGGGGTCTCCATACACCTTTGTGCCTAAGGTATTGCGAAGTGTCGAAGTTGGCCACTCACATCCCGGCTACTGCAAGTCTCACTGACTTCGGCGGCATGTTCACCAGCCGAGATACGGAACACATGTTACCTTCTCGAAGTATGCATTGGAGGATCTTGTACCTGGCCCAAGGATGGTGCCATCCGTTCCGTGTGCGCCACGTTGGAGGCCTTGGAGTCCTGATTCAAGCCTCCATGATCTTCGCCGCCAAATGCACCGACGCTCATACGGCACTGTAGTTCATTTACTGACCGCCTTAGTGCATCCGAGGCTCGCGATGAAGCTTGGGAAGTGGTTACCAGGAGTTGCGAGCTTTGCGTTCTGGAATAGACCCGGGCGTAATTCGAGCCACGATCTCTGCTCGGCTCGTTCGCTGCGCCTCACACCGCCCGACTCTTATTGTGTCATACACTGCGGTACAGTGCTGTTCTTGTAGCACGAATAGAGCCAGTCTCTTGATCTCCTATGAATCAATAAATATCGCGTACAAGCGCAGGACTGGGACAATCGTATGTATGATGCACTGGAGCGACTGCCAGATGTTGAAGTGTCTCCTGCGGCCCCAGCGATGTACGTGATATACGCGCTAGATTCATATCACTTTCATGTCGATTAGAAGACATAGTGCATGAAGAAGAAATGTGTTATCGGTGGTCTGCAAGGCTACGATGAGAATTCGACCAAGCGGTCGGGAGTCTATATCCAGGTGGTGCATGGACCACCAACCTGTCAAGATACACAAGTAGGTAAGCGTGCGGGGGACACGTTCCACAGTAGCATCTAGGCACTGGCTAAGATGGCTGGGTAGTCTCTGATACCTAAAAGCTAGAGCACAGCTTTCCAGACTGGATTTGCAGTCCTCAGCCTTGCGTACCCATTCTCCATACTAGCTTGGCCACTAAGCTGCTTCTGGCGCACTAGCATGGACCCTTGGGAATGGATTGCCAAGCACGTTACATGTAGCGTGGTAGCTTGCGTCAAACCCGGGGAAGACATTACGCATCACCATCCAACAGACGCCATCAACTACGCGTTCTTTCCTAACTTCGACACCAGCTCCTGCCGGAACTGGTGCTGGATATATCGGCATCGGTATCTCTTTATCGACTACCCTCACACAGGCACAGAGTGCCGGAAGCGCGCTTTGAGCCCCAACACGCCGGCGACAGGCGGCTGGCCTAGTGCTGTGTAGCCGTCGCATAGCATTATTCGTCCCTAAGATGGGGTTCAACCTCTTTCACATCCTCGGCGACGTCTCGCATACGTCATCAAAGCTCATACTGATATGGGCGATACACTCAAACAGCAGTGCTGAGGGTGAGCTGGCCTCAATCTCCACTTGAAGCATGTAACATGAGCTGACGTATGCAGGTGTCTCTCTCATCACTCAAGTCCTCTATGCGCTTGTCTTCGGCACGCGATATCTCGATATCTTCACTTCTTCGGCGACCAAGGATGGCTGGCATACGTGGAACTTCTCGTTGAAGGTGCGCAGAGCTGGCATACGTCAACGCGGACGCGGCTAACCCGTCAGATCTTCTACACACTGTCATCACTGTACATCATCTTTTTGATGACGAGCGTATACGCACGCACACGCGAACGCGAGAAGGCATGGAAGTTTGGCATGTACTGTCTGTTGGGTAGCGTACTCATGACTCCGTTCTGGTACCTCATCGTCAAGGATACCCTTCTTGGGCATAACGCCTTCCTCAAGGTAACATCTGGTCCCGCTCCTCCACAAATTGACCACTAACATTCGCAGGTCCTCTGGGTCTTCTCCGAAATCCTCGAGTCCGTCTGCGTTATCCCACAACTCCTCCTCCTCCGACAAACTACTGTGCCCACCGTCCTCGACTCTTTCTATCTCGTCACACTCGGTACATACCGCTTCCTCTATGTCTTGAATTGGATCATGCGTGGCGCCAAAGAACCCGGCTATCGCGACCCTACGTCTTGGGTGTGGGGTACCATACAGACAGCACTCATAATCGATTTTGCGTGGGTGTACTGGACGCGACAGCGCGTGAAGCTTCGCCATGGCGGCGTGGTAGATTCGGATGACCTCGGTCGCGGATGGATTGTTGGACGCTTCGTGAGCAGGAAGAGCATGGATTTCGACTACGACGAGGAGACTGCTGGACAGCGCAACGACACCACACAGCCCAAGAACAAGTGGGGCCGGAGAGGCATCTCTGTGTCAGCAGACGAAGGTGTGGAAGGTGCGCCGAAGCGAACGACTCCAGAAAGAGCCAACGTGGACCCAGAAAGCCAACCGTTGGCCGACCCTGCCGCGTTCGAAGATGAGAGCGATGATGATGCGCCACCACCTGGTACTGCTACTTCAGTCGCTGAGCAGAGCGGTGTCAGGAGGGATGAATGGGACGACGATTTGGACGAGGATGCTACCGAACATGATGCAACCTCGAAAGCCATCAGATAAGTCTACTGGCATGTTTCTTGAGTAGAGGTACTGGGGTCATCCTATTTCAGATACAACATCGTCACCGCTTTGCCTCATTGCATTGATCACAATTCTACAGCGATTTACAATATCAGTCTCACCGCGCGTGCATGTATAGAATGCGTATAACAAAGATACATCAGGCTGCGCTCAACCGATCTCTCTGTGTAGAACTGCATTATTGCCCATGCACTTACTTCTTTAGACACGGAGTCCATCACCGCGTCTAACCCCTCAAAGCCCCAAACCTGGTATCAGGGCCCGACTAGCATACCTGCCTGTGGGTAAACCCACGTGCATACCATGCCAGCGCACTACAAAGTTGCGGTACATGAACCAGGGACGTGGGGGCGGGAAAAGACGCCATGATAGGCGTTTAGCAAGGCCCCAACTGCCGAACTCACGCTGACTTTCACACGTGGGGTCCGATATGCACGGTTCCCGATGATATGCTAGTTCATACACTCTTTACCGGTTTTGCCTGACACAATGACGGATCTACAGCGCTGTGCTAGCCTGGCTTAGCGCTTGAGTTCGGATACCGAGGATGTGGTATGCTGCATTGGGGCTGAATGGAGCTGAGGAACCGATGGCGCAGGTGTGGACGTTAATCACGTTGATTATTGGCTGCAACTCCTGGAAAGAGACGGAGCGAAAAGGAGATTGAGGCGTCGATAGAAGAACTTGATTAATCATTAAGAAAAGAAGCACATTGTGCCTATGAACGCCACCCAATGCAGGTATCATCATCGTCAAGATCTCGCCACATGCAAAACTCCGCTCAATGCTCTCTGCCACGCAGACATCATCACTCTTGATAGTAAAATCAACACCATCCACGTGTCAAAAAAAGGCAATCCCGACGTCTAGTACTTCAGGTCGACAGGCTGAACGCGCCTCTTGTGCAGCTTAGTAGTTGAGTTTCCAGCGCCGCAGACACCCTCAGGAATGTCGAAGCTGTTCGTCCTTCCTGTGGGCGCATATACCGCACCCTCGCCCAGACCTCTCTTGGCAAATCCACTCCAGATCTCGCAAAGGTTGTTGCCGCCCGTAAGCGCTTTGTCCGCATCCACAATGGCATCGCGAGCAGAAACGAAAGTAGGGTTGCAAGGCTGAAGTGCCATGCCGTCCATGACGACTTTCATAGCGAGGTACTTGCCATCAGTCGGCACACCGTTGTCGTCAAAGGTAGGTAGCCAGTCGTCGTTCTTGCCATGCTTATCAATGAGGTTCCAGAGGACCTCGTACAACATAGACGCCCAAATGTTACCGATGGGGTGGACCTTCTCGTACGAGTCTGCGTCGGAGTATACCTGAGGGTTTTGGTTCAG
>Ga0058698_10000974_pt1 | contig 13855 bp, 14 predicted proteins | sample AgamicAsSfe_FD_67288 | JGI IMG/M metagenome (GOLD analysis project Ga0058698, IMG submission 67288) | Agave microbial communities from Guanajuato, Mexico - As.Sf.e | ecosystem: Host-associated > Plants > Phyllosphere > Phylloplane/Leaf | place: Guanajuato, Mexico | collected 2012-05-30
AAAATGCACTCGCAGCGATGTACTACAGAGTGACCAATATCTCTCGAAACAAGGATTGCGAGCATGCGCCGGTCACTGTCAATCACTCCTTCCACAGTGTTCTCCCAGACCTCCAAGATATCGCGCAACGCTCCGTCAACAGTATTGCAAGTCGCGTCCATATTCAGTAGGTGGTCGAGACAGTATTTCTCGATGATTACTTCTATCGAGTGTCGCGCCTTGATGTCTTCTGAATAGGATCTTGATAAGATGGACCCAGTGGTGATGTCAGGGTCAACCCAAACGAATGCATTCCTTGTCTGCACTTCATCTAAACACAAATTCTGAGCAGCGATATAGATCTCCTTGATCGAAGTCATTCGTTTGTCACTTGGCCAATCTCGCATCTTGGTCTGGAACTCAAGCCTCAGCTGCGGAAATACGTGTGTGGATGCTTTAACGGCAGTACAAAATCCATGTAGCTCGAGCAGTAGACGTAGCCAAGCAGGGGTGGTGACCTGCTCTCGTATGACAAGTTGGCATTCGCGGAAGCATTCCTCAAAGCCGTGAAGGAACCAATCGTGGAGGAAAAGTTCGCGGAAAGTTGTCGCTTTAGGTTCCTCGAGAATAATAAGAAGCCGTTGAAGGGGGCTGATATGCATTCCACAAATGTGCTCTTTCTCAGACCATATTCTACGAACAGCGGTAAAGTAATCGTCTTTGGATTTGTGGCCGATCTCCAGGGATGCATCCAAAAGATCTAGCTCGCTCTTGGTGATCGCTCGTCCTATCGTCAAAGACCGGAAGAGGTTGAATAGGCTTTCACCATGGGATATTGAGGTAGAAACTGAATCCAAGCCTCGCAAGAGTCTTCCTAACACGGCGGCCAAGCATACTCTTGTAAGCTCAGGAACTTCGATTACCAGACCACGATAGTGTATCCATCGGCGTTGCTCGCTATAGTCCGCTACCAACCCATGGCGTAATGTCCTTTCGGCGCCAGTAACCAGATCAGGCCCTTCCAAGGCCAACAGATCGAGGATAGTCGACGTCCATCTGCTGTTTAACTTGGAATATCGTGTGAGGCGATCGACGTCTGGTCTCCATGAAGCCCACATCCTCCAGGCCGGAAATTGCTCATCGAAGATAATTTCTATGCTGAGCGTGCCTGATGAATCTACAGGCAACGATACGTCCAGTGTTTTCATCCAGTCTACTGCTTGCTTAGCTGCGACCCAGTCACATGTTAATCGGAGACCTTCCAGTTGGGCTGCATAATCCTTTATGGCTCTGCGCAAAATCGCTGCGAAGTTACCAAGGACACCTTGCATGTTCCGTGTTTCGAACTCCTTCAGGGCGCGCGTCACGCCCTTCAGGTAGCGGCCGGCTGCGCTGGCACCGAAAGTGGAATAAGGCAGAAGCATACGTGCCCATTGTGCTTCTAAACGTGTTGTTGAGGCAGGGTTGCCTTCATTCGCGGCTATCAAGCTCTGTAGCCATGTGTCGAGACCCCAGTAACTTCCATATACGATATTCGTTTCAGCAAGTAGTAACAGGCTGAGGCTTTGCGTTGTCATAGCATGTGCTACAGCAGCTACAGCGATATCTCTTGCCCGATGTGTTTGAACCAGTTTTGTCAGTCTTATATCTGTATCTTCCTGACTAAGTTTGCCCTTCTTCTTGAGATAGGTATCGGTGTGGTTACGGACGAAGCCCCATGGGAACCGAGGATCTGAGGGGTGCAGTTGCCCAGCAGTGGCCTCCACCTCTTCATGCCACAATTGACTGTCTTCGACCTTCTTGAAGAATGTGGGATTCTTCAAGGGGAGTGTTCTCTTGGCCCAGGACATACGTGAGCGTTTGTCGGTGGTTCGTCCGGCTACAGGAGGGATGATAATAGCGGCGTCCATGCTTGTCATGTGTCTTTGTAATATTTACTTTTTGCCAAAGAATATGTGATAAAGTGGGACTAGAAGACAGGGCTGCTTGTAGTTTTGTCGCGAACGGTTCGTGCCAAAGTATCTATGGATCTGGTACTTGGGAAAGAGATATGAGAACATCCGAGCAAATTGTGACTATCCAGGGCGATGCGCCTAAGAGTACGACCCACCCGTGCTTGTTTGGTATGATTGGGAGACCAGCAAGGTCTGGAGTAACAAAAGATTTGGTAGTGTTCGAGGAGGTACAGCCAACCGGCTGAGGTAAGTGAACCTGATGAGCAAGTACGAACATCAGATATTGGAGACCCATTCTTGGGCGTGACTTCGAAAGCATAAGTCCAATCGAGTACCTAGGTATGCTGTCCATGTGTTGAGTGGGCTGTTACTGCAGGAAACCAAGACTTCGTGGCTGCGCACAAGGCTGAATAGGGTGGCTTGTACCGAATGTAAGTTGACCGGCTCCCAAAACAGCTAGGGCCATGGCGATTGGTTAGGCTGACCACGGTACTAGACAACGGTTAGCGAATATACGAACATAGGAATCCAATGTAGAGGACCACTGGCGGAAAACACTTGGCAGATGAGCCTAGCAAGTGGGGTGTGGGGATGCCTTGTGGGCTGTATAATCTAAAGGTCCTTGGGTGCCGCGCCGGAAACCGGCATCATCCAATCGCAAAATATCTCCATACTTAAGGCCGTAACCTAGAATACCATTGAAATGATTGTCTGTGTGATGTGCTTGACCATAGCCCATATCTTTACAGCCGCCTACAGCCGTTAGGCATAACGTATCACCCAAGAAGGCACTAAACCACTATCGCGAAATACACAGGGTCAATATCTGAGCCGAAGAAGCTGCTATAAGCTCTCACATGGCTGAACAATTCCCTTGCTCTGTGTCTGGGGCGACACCACAGTTCCTTCGCAAGTGTGCAGCGGCTTGCTTGATGAAATCGCCCGTCTTGTGAAAACATACGAGATTGCCTTTTGCGTCCCGTACTGCCTCACCGATGGTGAAGTCATAATACTGTCCGGTGTGAGAGTCTTTGGCAGGGCATTTAAGGCTTTCTATCGCTTTCTGCTCAAGGTCTGGCACTGCTACGACGTTAGCTGATAGAGCGCCATCGTCTTAAGCGATGACTTACGGGTTGCAATATAAAGAAGAAACTCGTCTACTGCTTTTCGACTGGGGAGGTTATCGCTACTTTGATCTTCCAGCAAAACCGCTGATAGCTTCTCCATCCGGACGATCGTATCAGTCCGCACACCCTTGGACATTTTGTGCTGCTCAACGCGGAGAGCCGCTAAAGAGCGGCCTGTTGGATGTAGGAGAATTCCCTTGACATCTTTCGGTGTGAACATCTCTTTGCTAAGAGGGTTCCGAAATATACCACTGTTTGCCTGTATAGCCTGAACGAGTTCTTGAAGAGGGTTTATGAAGTCAGCAAACGTAGCACGTATAGTTCGCACATGTAGAATTACGCACCGTCCATCGACCACGCGTAGTTGTCTTCAGTTACGTAGAAGTCCTCCCTTGCGATATCCTTGACCTCGTCTCCGAGCATAGTCTCGTCATTGACATAATTTCTTTCGAGATGTTCATGCTCAACGTGCATGAAGCCTAGCTCGCAATGGATCTTTAGCTCATCAGGAAGCGCCGATTCGATTGCTCTCCGGCGTGTGACAAGAGCATCGCGGATGGAATCGATACTTGCGCCTGAAGGCGTGCCATTTGGCGCGCGAACCCACTTGAGCATGTCTTCCAGATCTGTTATGACAAGGTTGGTGGCCTCTTTGGAATTGTTCCGAACATTGCGCGCTACAGAACGAGCACTTGCAGGCGGTCGCATCCCAATGTAGGTGGCGTTATCGTCACCATCTACCATAGCATGGACTTTGCCGAGGTTTTTGGATTGGGGCAAGCCGGATTTCCTCTGGAGGGCCTGTAGACGTAGCAGGTTAGCGAATACGTGAGTTGCCTTTGCACGTATATTTTGGTATCCAATGACCAGGTCTCGCTGCGAATCGTCCAAATCGCCGACCGGCTTTCCCAAGATCAAGTCCGAGTGGTTTGATTCACGTTTACGTATCGGTTTAGCCTTATGTCGGACATTGTTGATAACCTCGCCCCGTGATTGCGTCAAAGACGCGGGCTTGGCTTCGGCTGCCTTCTTTTCGGGCGCTGGAGGTTCTGGCTTCTTCTCGAGAATCTTCAAGAACTCGGCAACATCAGGGTCTGTTGGATCCAAACTCTGAAGTTTCTTTGCCTCGTCTAATGCTCCTTCTAACCATTCGTTGCCGACTGACATGTAATGTTCAATAAGCAGCTTTCTAGCACCTATGCCTGGTGGATGTCGGGATATATTCTCGTAAAGTTCCCCGATGTAAGCCATGTCTGGACCTCCGATTCCAGAAACGCTTGTTGTTGCGGCCATGACTGCTGGGGTGTCCGTTATGCGGATGTATCGTAGTACCAGAAGAAAGACTATGAGCTCGGTGTGAGTGCCTTTGAAAACCTGCGCCCTGCTGGTCAGTGGATTATGTTAGTCGCATAAAGGCATCAAAGTCTGAGAGCCATAAGGCTGAACCAGCGGGTCGCGGCCCCATATAGCTGGCCCGCTACATGTGGTGACCGGTGACTATCAACCGCAGCACTGGAAAAGGCGGCGCAGGCCCGGAGTACACCAGTGGCTTAGCGCAACGCTAGTGTTCCCTATACCAACCATGGAGACAACCGCCTCTGCCAATGGTGGTGAAGCAGATAACGTGCGTGAGAAGATTACCCATGTAAATGTCATAATGCCTATCGGCTTTCCAAAGTACGTTTTCACATCAGCCTCGCCGTTCTATGTCGCAAGCCTGCCTTTAGATCTAGGGTATCAAGCTCTCTCTAGTGAATCAACCCCAATCAGAATAACAAATCCGGATATTCTCCCAAAACCCCATCCTTTCCGCCATCAAAGAAGTCGTGCATGCCGTCCATTGCTGCAAAGTTCTCAGCCACCTTCAAGCCCCTTAGTCGCTCTGCCTCGATAACGTCCCAGTTCCAATCCTTCGCCTCGACAGCCTTAGGCAGAACATCGCCATTCGCTTCATATTCTTCAGGTACTTGTCCCTGATAGACCCAGCCTTCTGGCTTCATTGGGACCATATCGGCATCGATCAGCGCCTGCTCAGGTGGGACTGTAATTCTGCCTCTCTTGATAACATACTTTGCAATCGCAGTTGCATATACAGCGCCCTTCAGCTTTTCGGGATCCACGTCCTTGTTGCTCTTAGACTTCTTCCAAGGTTGCAGTGTCCAGCTCTCTGGTTGTCCTACACCGGGCTTAACTAGATGTGTGACTAGATAGAACCACTTCCTGTCCCAGCAGAGGAGTCTTGTCCACATCTCGTACTTCTTGTACGGCAGTATCTCTTTCTTGAACAGACAGCTTATGCCACCTAGCGCGATCATGTGCTTACCCCGTGTGCCTTCAGTTGCACCTACTGCTCCTGCTACTGCATTCTTCTTGGCGCCATAGAGACGACTGTTCTTCCTGATACCGTTGCGGATAAGTGCAGTGAAGAGATGTGTACGTGATATGTCCATGTCGCTGAAGTAAGTGCTGTTGGACTTGTGCATGTTGTAGTCTGTTTCGAGGAGCGTAGTGCGGGTCGAGGTTATGATCGGTTGGAAGAGCGCATGCGGAGGGATCGGGGTCGGTTGGAGATAGAGCTGATAGAAGAAGGCACGAATGAAGCGTAGCTATGTCAGTCAGCTTGATGTTGCGGTTCCAAGTATTTCGCTCAGTACGTACATGCCATACGAACGGCAAATTCTTGAGGTTGGCTAATGCGAGAAGAATCGCTGCTATCCTCCACACACCTCCAGGCGCGTTGTATCCTGTCCATTTGGCGAGCATAGCCATCAGGTTGCCTCTCAGCGCAGGTTGCGACACGAGTGCTGCTATCGACGCGCCCGCAACGACGATGCTAGCCGTCTGCGCCATTGTGACCATGCCAGAAGGCAGCTGTTGATGTAATGAACGACAGGAAGGAGCGGACACGTTCTTGTACACCAATCATCAGCATATGACACCTCATCCCTTGCGAAGGTTCAGGTGCATTGCCTAATCGCGAGCCGAGGCACGGAATGTTCCGCGCTAGAAGCATGTGGACGAATGCGCAGATCGGCTTTATCGATTCGCAACTTACTTGCCTTCTAAGTGATCTCAGCACATAGTCGTTCAGTTCAGCGACTTGGAGTTTAGCTTGTCAGCAGCACGTGTCTGAATCGCGCAGCTCATCTGACAGACCATCGACTTAGCCTACGACCTCTTCTGGGACAGTGAATCCAATACATGCATACTTTCAGGTATCAATACGACTGGGATTTTCAGCTCACCACTGGTCGTCGGTTGTGGTATTCTTGTACGTTGATCTTGACCAATCGAACCAGAATACCTGGATACGACGCGTATGGCTGCAGCTCAGCCTCGTTGCAGCTGCGGTCAACACCCTTGCCTTTAGGCTGACAACCTAGTCTCTCTGATCTTCACTCTCCAGAGATTCCTTCGAGGTACGGTGAGGTTTTGAAATACCAGCTAAAACTAACACCGTTACGCCAGCTTCACTTCCATTCATTACGCCATTATTCTCGGTCACAAGTGATACCTTTCGCTCGAAGACGTTTCCAGCCTTCAAAATGTAGACGAGTTGCAAGTAAATACGGAAGAAAGCACGCTACTCGGAAGAAAGGTCATGGATCGTATGTAGAAAGGGCTGATCGACCGGTACTTCAAGTATTCTTCAAAACGGTAAATAGTAATTATTTGTTTGTGTCTCTGTATATGATTCCTGGTTCGTATGCAATATAGCATATGGCTTATCACTGAATAGCAAATGGGTATATAGATGTGGCCAATTTGACCAATGCCTGCAAGCATGTACATAACGCCGTCATACCAACATGCCGCTTGTCATCACTTCAACTCGCAAAAGTGTATCACTGACTGCTTCTATCCTTCCACCGCCGCCCAAATCTGTGTATAGCCTTCACTGGGCTATGCCTGTCCACTGCGCCGATTGTGGTGTGCGCAAGGATTGAGGTCGCATCTGGTGAGCTCGTGTACCACATGGGTAGGCATGTCTATAGCCGACCTGATGGGTGCCGTCCCGTTCCCGGTTGCTGATGAGTCGTTCAACACGTGTCGAGTGTTAAGGTTCCTTTGTCGTTCAGCCTGGTGGCGTGGCTCGACGGGTAGATTCGCTCGTTCGAATAGGTGTGGATACACTATCTCGCTGCATATCCCTCATCGCTTCAGCATAGTCGTTCTCAGCAACCAAATCTCTTCTGTTGTGGTTGACCATGTCGTCAATAAATTGGTGTTGTTTCTTCTGCACGGGTTGTGCATCCGCCCTCATTGGACCGTCACCTAACGCACTGGGTACGATATCTTCCGGATCCAATCCAGCATTAGAGTCCCGGTAATCCGGTTGATTGGGAAACATGACTGAGTCTTTGTGAGGCCTGCGCGCCCGCTTTGGCTTGTATGGGAAGTTGCTGGGATGTATGTAGTCGCCATCTGGGCTGCGCACATTCTGAAGCGCATTGGCTTCCCTCTCCATCTCTTCCCACGTGGCGACAAGGTTGTTGTCGGGACGACTCCGACTATCGCTCATGTCACCCGAAAAGCTGCCCAATCGACTGATCCTGAAGGCTCGCAGGCGGTCGAGCGCCACCTTGAAATCGTCGAGAACAACAGAGTCCGTCAGGCACTTGAAGACAAATGCAAACTTCCAGAAGGGATTGATGCCTGTAGGACCTGGAAGACCAATAGCCCTAGTAACGGTAAGAATGTCTAGGATGATGAAGATTATGCTGAGCAACATGGACAACAACATGATGCCGAAACGTGGCGAGATGCGTATGATTTCTTTGAGGCTCAGTTCGTACTGGGTCTTGATGACCCAGAAGAGATAGATGGTGGTGAAAATCCACCAAGGATCGCGACATAGCGCCTCGTACGGTCGTGTAGACAGAAATATCTTGTTAACGCCATGGAAGTAGGCGAAGTTGGCGTATATCTCCAGGATCCAGTATGACTGAGCGAGGATTACAGTGCCGATGAAGATGTAGCTGACAGGCTTGGAGAGAAATGGTTTAATCTTCATCCAGGCAATGACATTATGCAGAGACCATGAAGCGTTTAGGAAGATGGCGGCAACGGAGAGCCACCACGCGTGGACTGGACTGGGGAAGAAGAGCCAAAATCCTTGCCATATGCCGAGGATGAGCTAGAATTGATCAGTACGGACGTAAGCAGACGTATTAATGTGGACTCACTTCGAGTAGAATCAACTAGATGGTTGTCAGCGGTGGTCATTGCTCAAAGGGCTTCTCTACTAACCTTGTGCAACAGCACGCCTCGCCTCATGTTGGCCAGCGTGATGAAGGCCATGATGATGAGGGACCCAACCAGATAGCCCTGCGCCCATGCTTCCAGTATGAGTTCCTCTGGGTCACTGGGCTTGGGCACCACTTCATGCTCCTTCCATTGCATATCCGGTATGGGACTCATGGTGTTCGCAGAATTTTCGATGTCGGTTCCGGAAGCCGGGGCAGATGCCGAGGAAGCGTGCTGTGATGTCACAACGCGAAAAGCTTCAAAGTCAATCTCAGCACTTTTACCATGGCAGGCGTGGGTGTGAGCGACAAGGACGGGTTTATGAGGAAAGATGGGGAATGAGCACAAGAACAAACGGGCGCAGCTGGGCGTTTCTCGTGGCGCGCCAGTTCTCCGCATCTCGCCATGACCTTTACGGGCGACGGTCATCCTGGAGGCTCCGGGGGCCCGAGTGCGTGCATGTTGGTGCTTTGCCTAAGCAAGGCGTAGTGCGACTGAATCATGGCCGTGGCGCTCAGTCGGCCACTGGCACCACGCGGCCAAGAAGTGTTTGTCGAAGCTGTAAATACGCCAGCCGTTGTTGACATAGCATCGAGGCCCTGAGCCATTGGCTGGCCCGGCAAGTCTTTCGCTGACGCCCCCGCCACCACGAACCACTGCAGTGTTTGCAGTCCGACTTCCGCAATGGAATGGGGACTGGATGCGCAAGCTCGTGCGAAAAAAACTCCCCCAGCTGTTGCGAAAGCGGTAAATGGCAGCACAGAGGTGCGTACCGTGCAACAAACACACGCGTTGTGGTGCCTGGCCGGCTAAAAATTGAAGCTCAGCACGCCTTGACCGGAACTGGCTTACCTTAACGCCGAGTGCTGGCAGGTGCATGCTGCATGGATGTTGCGGCGGGTGAGCGACATGGGGCTCAACCGACGCTGCGGCCTGGGCCAGTGTCCTGGAATCTGGGGACGAAGTCTATCTACATTGTTCATCTCCTTGCATCTAGTCGTTTCGTGTGCGAGGCTGATTTCGCTTGAAGGATAGTCCATCACTAAGCGTCCTTGTTTGTGTGGAGGACAATGGTGGTAGTACGTCAAAGAACATGTCTCAAACGAGCAACGAATGGCGTCTCTGCAACGTGACTGCACAACAGCTGCAACAGGTAAACCCTTCTGCTCAGCTTGCGACGACGGATGGTTATGGAGTACATGAGGTGAGATGGTTTTATCCGGAGGCTGTGCCCGACGCAAATAGGCCAATGGTCTATAATGGTCGAGGCATGTGTACATGGTGGTGTTGGTGTCGCTGCCGAGGGACGTCTTGGGCCCTGAAGCGACTAAGGAGCGTTATGATTTCAGGATCGACAGGTGAGGCCAGCACGCGCCTGCAGGTGTGGTTAATCTCCCGACGTCAACAAAAGCCCAACCAAGGAAAAAGTAGCTTCGGCACCCAAATCCGATACTCGCAAATGCGATAGTTTCGCTGGTGACAAAAGTCTAATGCGACGACCGGGTCTCTGGGTCATCCGTGGACCTCGTACTGCATAATTGTCCAGCACAAAGCTTGTGTGCATGGACGAGTGCGATGATTGCGACGGCCAAGGTGGCGTTGGCGACGATGTCAGGCGCAAAGGTTCGGCAGATGAGTAGTGAGTAGTGAGTAGTCAGCATGAGGGGGGAGCTTCGATGAGTTTCGACTCATGCTGCATGCAGCCTTCACTCACGGTGAGTGAGGCACATGGCAACGCCTTGGGGAGAACGCGCTAGCTGCCCCGCTGAAGTCATGGACAGTCGCCGCGTCCAACATTATTTGTGGCCGACGCGCGCAGAGTCCCGCCCTAGCTCACGACATCCAGCGACTGCAGCAGAAGCATCGTAATTCAACATGTTCAAGAAGAAACCAACTGTAGGAATAATTCCGCACGTACTCGCGCTCAGACTAACCCTCGCCAGATCAAGCCCCTCTCCCCGCTCAAGTCTAGCGACCGCCGCAGGACCGCCGACCAGATCATCGCCGACTTTGGCATAGAGATTCCCGTAGAAACCGACGCGAGTCCTGAAGACAAGACAGCCTCCACCGCCGGCCTGACCGCACTGCGCAAAGCAATACTCCCAGAGAATGCCCTGTCGGCGCGCTTCACCACCACCGCAGGGCCCGACCTCAAGCAAGTGTCAGGAACAATATACGTAGGCAGCCATGAGGGCACAGGCGGACATCAGAGAGTCCTGTGGGTCAAGGTTGGCGACAGGATGTACCCTACCGTCTACACCCTCTGGCACAACCCCCGCATAGTCCCGCTGCTATACACGCCACTCGTCGTCGTCGAGAAAATGCAAGGAGGCGCCGACTTGATGACGCCTGGTCTTCAACGAGGCCCGCCTTTCCCCAAGAGAGCGACCAAGGGCGCAATCGTCGCCGTTGCAAGTCTCGAGGCTCCGACTGTCCCCATGGCCGTTGGCGAATGCACCATCGACGTGAGCGCGCTGGGCAAAACCCAAGGCACCAAGGGCATTGCTGTCTCTACCTTCCACTGGGCAGGCGACGAGCTGTGGTCTTGGAGCTCAACAGGCAAGGCGGGCAGTGAGCCTCCTGGTATCCTCGAGGGCTGGGACGACGACAATGGCGACGAGGCGAGTCTCGCTGAACGCACCGCAGCCGTAGACTTGGATGACGAGGACGGCGGTGTTACTCTCGATGCCACTCCCACCCAACGGTCAGAGGCGGAGAAATCACAGGGTGTGCAAGGCGAAGATGCGCCATCTAACAATGACTTCATCGACGTTCTTGAAGATAAAGAGCTGACAACCAAGGGTATGCCTTTTCCTCTTCACTACATCAATCATCTGCTGACAAGCTTCAGAAATCGATGAAGCTTTCAAGAACGCATTCTTGTACGGCGTCCGCTACCACATGGATCACAATAAGGGCCATCCTTCCTACGGCCTCGACTTCCCGCTCTCGCAATCAAACGTCAATAACATGCTCGTCCAACCATTCCTCCCCACCTACACCCCCGCGCGCACCGCTTCGCTCCAGATCAAGAAGACAAGTTGGAAGAACCTCAAGAAGTTTATCAAGTATCTAGACAAGCAACAGATTGTCAAGTGCAAAGACCGCGACGGCAATGAGGTTGTTGTACTCGATATTGATTTCAAGGATCGCCAGGTTGAGTCGTTCGTTCCCTACAGGTTGCCAAAGAAGGATACCCCAGCCGCAGCGAGTGCAAACGGCAAGCCAGCTGCACCCCTATCCGCCGAATCTTCCGTTGGCCAAAAGCTAAAGCTTGTCTTGGTACTGCGGCCCAAGGAGAAACTAGCGCCTATACTGGGTGCCTCCAAAGCAGACCCGCGCGGTCTCTACACCCCAGCGGAGCTGAAACAGCTTCTCATTGCATACGTGGAGGCGGAGAACTTGATCGACCCCAAGAACAAGCGTCTCATCCGCATCAACCCCCAGCTCGCAGATGCTTTACTCGCTTCGTCAGCAGCTGACAACGCCGCGCTGTCGTCAGGAGTCATGCCCAGAGACTCCCTGGCTGAACGCATGGTCGCTGCGGCATCCCCCTTCCACGCCATCATCCGCAACGACGCCGACATTGCTGATGCGAAGCCCAAAGCCGGTGCACCACCCAAGATTCAAATTACGCTGGAAACGCGCAGTGGCAACAAGACAGTGACCAAGGTGCATGGTCTAGAACCATACTACATCTCACCACAGCCGCTCGCCGATGAGCTGAGAAAGACATGTGCAGGTAGTACGAGCGTCGATAAACTGCAAGGATCAAGCCCCAAAGCCCCTGTTATGGAAGTCATGGTCCAGGGTCCTCAGAAAGACGCCATCATGAAGGCTTTGGAGAAGCGAGGTGTGCATAAGAATTGGGTGGACGTTGTAGATAAGACCAAGGGTAAAAAGAAATAATCCTGCTAGGCATTAACGTGGAGTAAATGATACCCAACTTGCCTTCTTCATTCATCGCTTTTCCCATCTATCAGGAGGCATCACGGGATATATCCATCAACACCATTCGTACCATATCTGCTCATGTGAACCTATGATTATTCTCGTTAAACATTTTCCTAGTACGCTATCACAGGGTATCGTATACACTAAGAAGGAAACGAAAATGTCATCAAGTCGTACCTATAGAGAGCAAGTCGCAACTTGACTTCGTGCGACCCGGAAGACTTCTACAAAAGTGGTTCTGATAACTTTGCCCATTACTCAAACTCCGCCAGGAGACTTTCACTGACACGTTTAGACTTCTAGCCTGCACGCGTCGTTGCATCACCATCTTTGACTACTCCCTTGGAGCTCTCGTTGTCTGCCATGAAGCGTTCGTAAAAGTCAAACATGCTGTCCTGCCCATCCTTTAGCATTTCATTGATGCATTGCTCGGGTGTGATGACATCGGCAATGGTCTGAATCTCTTGCTTCCATTCTTGGACATACTTTGCCTTTGGCTCGGTATGGACGACGTAGAAATGGCGATAGTCGCGACGCATGTCGACTTGCAGTCCAGCATAGTAGCGGATCATGTTTAGGTTGGCGGCTTCTTTGCTACGAGCGACTGTGTTGAAGTAATCCACAGGCTCGCGTTCGGCGATGGCCCGGCGCTCGGAGAGTATGGGATATTTGTCGGCTACAGCGCTTAGTGGAACAACCGGATCATCTTGCTCGATGTAGTTGGTTTCGGCGAGGAGCGAGTAGAGCTTGGCACAACTGCGTCAAATTTAGCAATAAATCAAATTGGGTCGAGTGTAGTGGGCGAACCTCTGCATGTCAACATCCCCAGCGTTCACATCCATTGCATGGTCTTCGCATCTCTGAAATAGATACTCCATCAACTCTGGCCGGACACACAGCCGCCACAACAAGCTGGCGTCGTCGACTTCTTGCCATGGAGCCAACGGGCCTGCGCGCCCTCTGAGACTCACTATCTTTGCGAAGAAAAGCTTGACAATTTCCAAAGCAAGTTGTGGCTTCGTCTCAAAGACTTCCTCCGTAATGTAAACGAATCCGCCAAGTGGGAAAATTTCAATGCGCTCATATTGAAGCACGGGAAGACCATCTGTCAAAGCATGGTCGTAGTCGAGACTTGGTTGAAGCCCAACCGACCAGAGACGGACGTTCTGACGAAGAACTTCGCCGAAACCGGGAAATGCTGTGAAGTATTCAACGTCCGGATGTGCCTGATATGTTTAGCATTAGTCTCACTCGCAATGTGTGATTACGCACTATAATGATGCCTGAACCTCCTTGCAAAATTTGCTGCTTGAAAACAGCCCATGCACCCTGATAGCTCGTACTAGCAACCTGGACATGGTGCAATAATAACCATCGAGTAATGATCTCCAACTCTTCAAAATGGTCTTCGGGATGGTACATTAGAAAAACCCTACTCTCAAGCAGATTGACAGCTTCCTCGCTGCCATTGCTCGCAAACATATCCTCAAAGTCCAATGTGCAGACTGATCCTCCGGCCGTCCGCAACTGTTCGCATTTAATCTTGACCTCATTTGTGATGGGTGGAGGCGGAGGCGGAGGTGGTGGCTGAAA